>OFJB01000322.1_pt1 | contig 24442 bp, 22 predicted proteins | sample 1775081 | NCBI WGS metagenome assembly OFJB01 (sample SAMN08195771, study PRJEB24354) | sludge metagenome | isolation source: initial sludge from phenol fed wastewater aerobic bioreactor | place: India: Nagpur | collected 2016-06-05
TATTCGTGTCTGTCGGCCTTCCCCCCGTCCATGGCGTAGCTCACCAGGCGCCCCCCCTGGTCGGGGTCAAAGCGCTTGACGGCCTTCATCAGGCCGATATTGCCTTCCTGGATCAGGTCGCCATGGGGCAGGCCGTACCCCAGGTACTGGCGTGCAATCGAGACCACCAGACGCAGGTGCGACATCACCAGCCGGCCGGCGGCGTCCAGATCGTTGTTGTCCTTGAGTTGGCGTGCGTAGGTCTGCTCTTCTTCGTGCGTGAGCAGGGGTAGGCGGTTGACAGCCGAAATATAGGCGTCCAGGTTGCCCAAGGGGGGCACCAGCGCCCAGGGATTGGCGGGTGCCAGAGACATCGTCGCGGTTCCAGATTGAATGTTCATTCCGGGAATCCTTTCCTCTAAGCCATCATATTAGCACTCTCTCTGATTGAGTGCTAAGCCCAGAGTTCCCGTCGGGTTGCTCATTGATGCCGTTTGACATCTTCTGAGTCAAATTATTATCAAGCTGTTGTGCAACATGCCTGTGAAGCTATCAAAAACATAGTGAATAACTGTGAACGTATCGCCCTCAAACGGTCGGTTCCAGCTGTTGTGGAGTGCCTCTGTCCCCTCTACACGCCCTGCCGCACCCGGCTTTCAAAATCTTCCAGCGTGAGCGGGCGGCCAAACAGGTAGCCCTGAAAGGCCTGGCAGCCGTGCGCCAGCAAAAACTGATGGTGGGCGGCGGTTTCTACCCCTTCAGCAATCACGGACAGGCCCAGACTGCCGGCCAGCGCGATGATGGAGCGGGCGATGGCTGCGTCGCTGGCGTCGAGCAGCACGTCCCGCACAAAGCCCTGGTCGATCTTGATCTGGTCGAGCGGCAGGCGCTTGAGGTAGCTGAGCGACGAGTACCCCGTGCCAAAGTCGTCCAGCGAAAAACCCAGCCCATGGGCCTTGAGGGCGCGCATGGTGGCGATCACGCTGTCCACGTTGTCCAGCAGCAGGCTTTCGGTCAGCTCCAGCTTGATCTGTGCCGGGTTGGCGCCGGTCTGCTGCACCAGGGCCAGCACCTGGGCCACAAAGTCGTCCTGCAGGAACTGGCGCGCGCTCACGTTGATGGCCAGGCTCAGGTGTGCAAACAGCGGGTCTTGCTGCCAGCGGGCCTGCTGGCGCAGGGCCGTTTCCATGACCCATTGGCCCAGCGGCAGGATCAGGCCCGACTCCTCGGCCAGCGGGATGAACTCTGACGGCGGCACCATGCCCTGCACCGGGTGCTGCCAGCGCACCAGGGCCTCTGCGCCGGTCACGCGCCCCTGGCTGTCCACCTGCGGCTGGTACAGCAGCAGGAACTGCGCGCGCCTCAGGCCGTTGTGCAGCTCGGTCTCCAGCAGGGCGCGGCGGTTCACGGACTCTTGCATTTCGGGGTCAAAAAAGCGCAGCGTGTTGCGCCCGGCGTCCTTGGCGCGGTACATGGCCATGTCGGCCTGCTTGAGCACCTCGTCCACCGAGTCGCGCTGGTGGGTGAGCAGCGTCACGCCAATGCTGGCGGTGAAGTGGTGTTCGTGCCCCGCCAGCTCGTACGGCTGGCGCAACTGCGCCAGGATCAGTTCGCCCAGCGTGCGCGCCTGCGCGGCGGCCTCGGGGGCGTCGCTGCTCAGGTTCTGCAGCACCACCACAAACTCGTCGCCCCCCAGGCGGGCTACGGTGTCCTGCTCGCGCACGCAGTTGCGCAGGCGCTGGGCCACGTCCTTGAGCAGCAGGTCGCCCACCTCGTGCCCCCGGGTATCGTTCAGGGTCTTGAAGTTGTCCAGGTCCACAAACAGCACCGCTGTGGTCAGGCCTGATCGTGCTCCGTTGACCAGCACTTGCTGCAGCCGGTCCACCAGCAGTCGGCGGTTGGGCAGCTGGGTGAGGGCGTCGTAGAACGCCAGATAGCGGGCCTCGTCCTCGGCGGCCTTGCGGCCCGAGATGTCGATGTCGATGCAGAACATCTCGGGCGGGTGGCCAGGCACCTGGATGTAGGCGTGGCTGGAGAACACATGCACCGGCGTGCCGTCCTTGCGTTGCAGCTGCAGCTCGCCCGCCGGGATCACCTCGCCGGTGGCGAACATGTGCTGCATGTGCGCCCGCACATCGTTGCGCATGGGTGGGGGGATGATGAGGTCGAGCAGGTTGCTGCCGATGGCTTCTTCGGCCGTGTAGCCGTACAGCTGCTCGGACGCCTGGTTCCAGTAGCTGGTGGTGCCGTCCTGCAGGTAGCCCTGCACCGAGATGGACGGAATATTGCGCAGCAGCGAGCGAAAACGCAGTTCCGACTCGCGCAGCGCACTTTCTGCCTGCTTGCGCTTGGTGATGTCGCGGGCCAGAAACACCACGGCCGCCTGGCCGCCCACCTGCACGCCCAGGGGCTGGGTGCGCCCCTCAAACTGGCGCAGCCCTGACAGGGTCTGCATTTCGTATTCCACACTGTGGGTCTGGCCAGACTGCAGCGTGTCCCGGATGAGCTGCATGAACCGTTCGGCCTGCTCGGCGGGCAGCACGTCGTGCAGCCGCTGGCCCACCAGCACCGGGGCGCTGGCCACCAGGGCAGAGTCGTTGGGGGACAGCACCTCGACATACCGGCCCTGGGCATCCAGCACCAGCAGCACATCTGGGATGGCCTGGGTGATGGCATGCAGGCGCGCGGCCGTGCCCGTCAGCGCCCGCTCGGTGGCCATGCGCTGCTCCACGTCGTGCAGCAACAGGCCCAGCACCACGGTGGCGGGGGTGAAGGTCAGCAGATAGGGCAGGGCCAGCGTCTGGTTGATGCGCTGCACGGCCTCGGGGGGCAGCAGCTGGAACAGCGCGATCACCGCCGTGTGCAGCAGCAGCCCGAACAGTGCCAGAGTAACGGGCTCCACACCCAGCCGCCCCCGGGCGCGGCCCTCGCGGTACACCAGCCCCATGGCGGTGCACAGCCCGATCACCATCAGCCCCACCTCGGCCCCGGCGCCCCCCAGCCAAAGGCGGCCGGTGGCCGCCATCAGCGCCGCAATGCCCGCTACCAGCGGGCCGCCAAACAGGCCGGCCATGCTCAGCACCACCGAGCGTGCGTCAAAGATCACGCCTGGCATCAGCACCACCGGGGTGAGCATGCCCACCACGCAGATGCCACCAAAGATCAGCCCCGAAAAAACCTGGCCCACCCACGGGTGCTGGCGCCAGACGCGGATGTTGAACCCGTGCAGAAAGCACAGCGCCAGCAGCAGCGCAACGCCTTTGACCAGCTCAATGAACATGGGCCTCCGTGCTTTCCAAGGGGAAAGCCCATGATGGAGGAAACGTTGCGATCCGTAAACGTGTAAATGGCCCCGGATGGGGCCATTTCTAAGGGGAAGGTTGTGTCGCTGAGGCTCAGCTCAGCAAGGCCTGGGCAAATTCGCGGGCGTTGAAGGTTTCCAGGTCTTCGAGCTTTTCGCCCACACCGATGAAGTACACCGGGATGGGGCGCTCCTGCGCGATGGCGGCCAGCACGCCGCCCTTGGCCGTGCCGTCGAGCTTGGTGACGATCAGGCCGGTGAGCTGCAGCGCGTCGTCAAACGCGCGCACCTGGGCCAGGGCGTTCTGGCCGGTGTTGCCGTCAATCACCAGCAGCACCTCGTGCGGGGCCGTGGCATCGGCCTTGGTGACCACGCGGCGGATCTTCTTCAGCTCTTCCATCAGGTGCAGCTGCGTGGGCAGGCGGCCGGCAGTGTCCACTAGCACCACATCCTTGCCGCGCGCCTTGCCAGCGGTCACGGCATCAAAGCTCACGGCAGCGGGGTCACCGCCTTCCTGGCTCACGATCTCGACCGTGTTGCGGTCAGCCCACACACCGAGCTGCTCGCGCGCAGCGGCACGGAAGGTGTCGGCGGCGGCCAGCAGCACGGCGGCGCCTTCGTCTGCCAGGTGTTTGGTGAGCTTGCCGATGGAGGTGGTCTTGCCCGCACCGTTGACGCCCGCCACCATGATCACGGTGGGGGTGTGCTCGCCAATCACCAGGGCTTTTTCGAGCGGGCGCAGCAGGTCGGCCAGTGCATCGGCCAGCAGGCCCTTGACGGCCGCAGGGTCGGTGGTCTTGCTGTCTTTCACGCGGCGCTTGAGGTCCGCCAACAGGTGCGTGGTGGCCTTCACACCGGTGTCGGCCATCAGCAGGGCCTCTTCCAGCTCTTCATACAGCGCGTCGTCAATCTGGGTGCCGGTAAAGACCGTGGCAATGCTGCTGCCGGTCTTGCGCAGGCCCGCCTTGAGGCGGTCGAGCCAGCCTTTGCGCTCGGGCGCCGGGGCAGGGGGGGCAGCCGACACGGCGGGTGCGGCCACGGGCGCGGGCGGTGGCGTGATGGGCGCGGGCGGAGTCACCGGCGCAGGCGCGGCAACGGGAACCGGGGGCGCGACGGGGGGTAGTTCAGGGCTTGAGGCCACCGGCGCAGCGACGGGTGCGGCAGGGGGCGGTGTGACGACCGGTGGCACCGGTGTCATTGTCACAGGCGCTGGAGGGGGCTCGATGGCGGGCACGGGTGCAGCGGGGGGCGGCGCAGCGGGCTCAGGGGCTTTGCTGCCAAACGGATTGCGCAGCCAGCCAAAACCGGCCGGGGCGGGCGCCGCTACGGGTGCGGGTGCGACCGGCCCAGGGGCGGTAGGAGTCGCCACGGGCGGCGTGGCGGGTGGGGGCGGCGCCACAGGCGTAACCACGGCGGGCGCCGGTGCGCCTACCGGCTGGGCCGGGGCGGGCGCATCGGTGGGGGCGGGCGAAGGAGCGGGCTTTTTCTTGAAAAAACTGAACATTGGCGGGTTCTTAGAATCTCCCCATTCTATGAAACGCGCTTTCACCCTTCTGGGCCTGCTGGCCTGCCTCTCGTCCGGGGCTGCCTTTGCGGCCACCACCCCGGTGTCTCAACCCTCCAGCGCGCCGTCTGCCACGGCCTCAGGTGCGCAGCAGTTCACGCTCAAGAACGGCATGCAGCTCATCGTGCAGCCCGACCGGCGCGCGCCCACGGCGGTGCACATGGTCTGGGTGCGTGTGGGCTCGATGGACGAGGTGGACGGCACCTCGGGCGTGGCCCATGCGCTGGAGCACATGATGTTCAAGGGCACCAAGACCTTGCCGCCGGGCGAGTTCTCGCGTCGCGTGGCAGCGCTGGGGGGGCGGGAGAACGCATTCACCAGCCGTGACTACACGGGCTACTACCAGCAGATCCCGTCCAACCGGCTGGAGGACGTGATGAAGCTCGAATCGGACCGGTTTGCCAACAACCACTGGCCCGACGAGGAGTTCAAGAAAGAGATCGAGGTCGTCAAGGAAGAGCGCCGCCTGCGCACCGAAGACCAGCCCCGCGCCATGCTGGCCGAGCAGTTGTTTGCTGCCACCTTCAACGCGTCGCCCTACCGTCGCCCTATCGTAGGCTGGATGAGCGACCTGGACGCGATGACGCCTGACGATGTGCGCGCCTTCCATCGCCAGTGGTACACCCCGACCAACGCCGCCGTCGTGGTGGCGGGCGACGTGGACGTGGCCCAGGTGCGTGCGCTGGCCGAGAAGTATTACGGCAGCCTGCCCGTGCACGCGCTGCCCGCGCGCAAGCCGCGTACCGAGCCCGAGCAGAAGGGCTTACGCCGCATCGCCGTCAAAGCCCCGGCCGAGCAGTCCTACGTGGCCCTGGCCTTCCGCGCGCCCAGCCTGGACCGCGTGGACAACCTCACCGACGAAGACCGCGACGCCCTCGCGTTGATGGTGCTGTCGGCCGTGTTCAACGGCTACGACGGGGCCCGGCTGGACCGCGCGCTGACTCAGGGGCCCAACCGCGTGGCCGACAGCGCCAGCAGCTCCGCCATGGTGACGGGGCGCGGCCCCAGCCTGTTCATGCTCAGCGGCGTGCCTGCTGCGGGCAAGACCGCCCAGCAGGTCGAAGACGCGCTGCGCGCCGAGGTGACCCGGGTGGCGAAGGAGGGCGTGAGCGAGGCCGAGCTGAACCGCGTCAAGACGCAATGGATCGCCTCCACCGTGTACGAGCGCGACTCGGTGATGAGCCAGGCACAAGAGCTGGGCGGCAACTGGGTGCAGGGCTTTCCGCTGGACGCCAACGAGCGCCTGCTGGCCCTGCTGCGCACCGTGACCCCTGCACAGGTGCAGGCCGTGGCCGCCAAGTATTTTGGCGACGACCAGCTCACCGTGGCCACGCTGCTGCCCCAGCCCCTGGACGCCCCCCGCGCCCGCCCCCAGTTGCCTGCCGGCGCTGTCATCCGCTGAAACCGCCCTGCGGAAACTGCCCATGATTACTATCAAAAACATAGCTGTCCGTGCTTTATGCACTAGCGCTATCGCCCTTTTTTCTTCCAATTCGGCCTGGGCGCTGCTGCCCATCCAGCACTGGACGGAGCCCAATGGAGCCAAGGTCTACCTGGTCGAAAGCCCGGTCATCCCCATGGTGGACGTGCAAATCGACTTTGACGCTGGCACGCGCCGCGACCCGGCGGGCCAGTCCGGCCTGGCCAACGCCGTCGCCGCCATGGCCAGCAAGGGCGTGAAGGCCGGGCGCGACGCCAGCGCCGAGCCCGCGCTGGACGAAAACGGCCTGGGTGAGGCCTGGGCCGATCTGGGCGCCAGCTTTGAAGCCAATGCCGACAACGACACGCTGCACTACGTGCTGCGCTCGCTGACCGACCCGCCGCTGCTGGAGCGCGCTGCACGGCTGGCAGCCCGCCAGATTGCCGAGCCCACGACGACTGACGACGTCTGGCAACGCGACCGCGCCCGCTGGAGCGCCAGCCTGAAAGAAGCCAACACGCGCCCCGCCACCGTGGCCAACCATGCGTTCGCCGCTGCGGTGTATGGCAGCCACCCCTATGGCGTGCGTACCACCGAAGAGACGCTGGCGCGCATCGGCGTGGCCGACATGCAGGCCTTTCACGCGCAGTACGTGGCCGCCTGCCGCGCCAAGGTCAGCATCGTGGGCGCCGTGTCGCGCGCCCAGGCGCAGACGCTGGTGGCTACGCTGCTGTCGCGCCTGCCTGCCAGTGCGGGCTGCGCACCGCTGCCGCCCGTGGGCGAAGTGGCGGCGCTGACGGCACCTGCCGAGAAGGCCATTCCGTTTGCCTCGGCCCAGGCCCACGTGCTGATCGGCCAGCCGGGCTTTCAGCGCCGCGACCCGGACTTCCTCGCGCTGCTGGTGGGCAACCACATCCTGGGCGGCGGTGGCTTTGTCTCGCGACTGACCCACGAGGTGCGCGAAAAGCGCGGCCTCTCCTACAGCGTCTACAGCTACTTTGCCCCCGGCCTGCACGCCGGGGCCTTCACCGTGGGCTTGCAGACGCGCCCCGACCAGGCCGCCCAGGCAGTGCAGGTCTCGCGCGACGTGATCGCCCGCTTTGTGGCCGAAGGCCTCACTGAGGCCGAGCTGCGCGCCGCCAAGGACAACCTTATCGGCGGCTTTGCATTGCGCATCGACAGCAACAAGAAGCTGCTGGGCAACGTGGCCAACATCGCCTGGAACGACCTGCCCCTGGACTACCTGGACCAGTGGGCCAAAAAGGTCGAGGCCCTGACGGTGGCCGATGTGCGCACCGCCATGGCCCAAAAGCTGCAACCCGGCCGCATGGTGACCGTGGTGGTGGGAGGCAAGCAGCCATGAGCCGATCGACCCTGCGCGGCAGCGCCATCACCGCCGAAATCCGCAAGGCCCAGGCCGCAGCCGCTGCGGCCCCTGTGGACCCCAAGGCCACCAAGAAAAACGCCAAGGACAAAGCTGCGGCGGCCGCCCCCAAGGGCGCGGGCGAAATCCGCATCATTGGCGGGCAATGGAAGCGCACCCGCCTGCCCGTGGCGCAGCGCCCCGGCTTGCGCCCCACGCCCGACCGGGTGCGCGAAACGCTCTTCAACTGGCTGGGCCAGGACTTGAGTGGCTGGCGCTGCCTGGACGCTTTTGCGGGCACCGGTGCGCTGGGGCTCGAAGCCGCTTCGCGCGGCGCCGCGTCGGTACAACTGGTGGAGAGTGACGCTGCGCTGGTGGCCCAGCTGCAGGTGCTGCAGGCCAAGCTGCAAGCCAGCGCCGTGCGCGTGCAGCGCGGCGACGGCGTGGCCGCCCTCAAGCAGGCCGCACCTGCCAGTGTGGACCTGGTGCTGCTGGACCCGCCCTTTGACGGCGACCTGTTTGCCCCTGCTTTGCAGGCCGCAGCCAAGGCCGTGGCCGCCCAGGGCTTTATCTACCTCGAAGCGCCCCGCGCTTGGACGGACGAGGAGCTGGCCGGGAGCGGCCTGGCCGTGTACCGGCATCTGAAGGCTGGCGCCGTGCATGCGCACCTGCTGCGCCCTGTGGCAGCCACCACAGAATGAGCCAACGCCGGTTCATGTTGCACTGCACTGCATAATGCGCGCACGCGGCCCGGCGGGCCCTGCGGGGAGCGCCCCGGGGGCCGGGGCCAACGTCAATCGCCAGACAGGAGACAACCAGCCATGGCCCAGAACGTGCTCGCCGTGTACCCCGGAACCTTTGACCCCATCACGCTGGGCCATGAAGACGTGGTGCGCAGGGCCACCCAGTTGTTTGAACGTGTGATCGTGGCCGTGGCGGCGGGCCATCACAAGAAGACCCTGTTCTCGCTGGAAGAGCGCATCGAGATGGTGCGCGAGGCCGTGAAGATGTATCCCCAGGTGCAGGTCGAGCCCTTCTCGGGCCTGCTGCGCGACTTTGTGGTGTCGCGCGGCGGCAAGGCCATGGTGCGTGGCCTGCGTGCCGTGACCGACTTTGACTACGAGTTCCAGCTCGCGGGCATGAACCGCAGCCTGATGCCGCAGGTCGAAACTGTGTTCCTCACCCCCAGCGACAAGTACCAGTTCATCAGCAGCACCTTTGTGCGCGAGATTGCGGTGCTGGGCGGCGAGGTGACCAAGTTCGTGTCGCCCTCGGTCGAAGAGCGGTTGGCGGTCAAGGTGCGCAGCCTGGCGGCGCCGGGCGGCTGAGGACACTGTCCGGAACGCGCAAGGAGCCCCGGTTGTGGCTCCTTTGTGCCGATAGCGCTAGTGCAATATGTCTTTGCTGCTATCAAAATCATAGTTTGTAGATTCTGTAGCATCAGTCCATGGCGGGCGGCAGCTGCGTTGCAATCGCCTGGGCCTGCGCGCGCAGGGCCTCCAGCATGGGCACCACCTCGGGCAGGGGCGGGCGGTACAGCGGCAGCAGCGCCGTCACGCTGAACGGGATGGAAAACGCCAGCCGCCGCAGCACCAGCCGCTCGCTGGCGGCGGCCAGGGCCGTGACCGGGTTGACGATGGCGATGCCCAGGCCCTGCACGACCATGGCGCACACCGCGGCGGCACTGTGGGTTTCCACGCGCAGCGTGCGCTCTACGCCCGCCTCGGCAAACCGGGCGTCGATCAGGCGGCGGTAGGGGTCGTCGGCCGAGAGGCTCACAAAGAATTCACCGGCAAAGTCGCCGAGTTGCAGCACCGGCAGGCGTGCCAAAGCGTGGTGGGTGGGCAGCACGGCCACCTCGTCCAGGGTCAGCAGCACCTCGGCCCGTGTGCCCGGCGGGGCGGTGGTTTGTTCGCACAGGCCCAGATCAAACCGCTGGGCGCTCATCCATTCTTCCAGCAGGGGCGATTCCTGCGGTGTGACGGACAAGCGTGCCTCGGTGTGCGCCTGCATCAGCCGTGCCGCCGCACCCGGCAGCAGTGCATGGGCCAGCGCGGGCAGGCAAAGCACCGACAGTTGCACGGCCCCCGACCGGCCCAGGGCCACGGCCCGGTCCACCACACGCTCCAGCCCTTGCCACGACCGCTGTACCTCGTCCCACAGCGCCAGCGCCCGGGCGTTGGGGCGCAGTCGGCCCTGCACGCGCTCGAACAGGGCATAGCCCAGCAGCGATTCGAGCCGCGCCAGCTCGCGGCTCACCGTGGGTTGCGAGCTGTGCAGCAGGTCGGCCGCACCCGTGGCGCTGCCAGCGGTCATCACGGCGCGGAAGACCTCGATGTGGCGGTGGGTGATGCGGTGGGCCAGGGGCGTGTCGGTCGGTCCGGTCATGCATGGAGCATATCCATATTGAATGGATGGCGTAAATCAAAGCATTCGACTGAATACATGGATGGCGGCATCATCCGCGCATCGTTCTCGCCTTCTGCCTTTGGAGCTTCCCCATGTCCAACCCTTTCTCCCCCGCTCAGCTCTGGGCCCTGGCCGACCAGTTTGGCACCCCGCTGTGGGTGTATGACGCGGCCACCATCCGCCAGCGCATTGCGCAGGTGTCCAATTTCGAGACCATCCGTTTTGCGCAAAAGGCCTGCTCCAACATCCATATCCTGAAGCTCATGCGCGAGCAGGGCGTGAAGGTGGATGCCGTTTCGCGCGGCGAGATCCTGCGTGCGCTGGCGGCGGGCTATGTGGCGGGTGGCGAGCCTTCGGAGATCGTCTTCACCGCCGACCTGTTCGACGCCGCCACGTTGGACTGCGTGGTGGAGCACGGCGTGCCCGTGAACGCAGGCTCCATCGACATGCTGCACCAGCTGGGCGCGCGTTCGCCCGGCCATGCGGTGTGGCTGCGCATCAACCCCGGCTTTGGCCACGGCCACAGCAACAAGACGAACACGGGTGGCGAGCACAGCAAACACGGCATCTGGCACACCGACCTGCCTGCGGCGCTGGATGCGATCCAGCAGCACGGCCTGAAGCTGGTGGGCCTGCACATGCACATTGGCTCGGGTGTGGATTACAGCCACCTGCAGGAAGTGTGTGGCGCCATGGTCAAACTGGTGCGCACGGCGCATGCGGCAGGGCATGACCTGCACGCCATCTCCGCCGGTGGTGGCCTGTCCATCCCCTACCGCAGCGGCGACCCCGTGGTCGACACGCAGCATTACCACGGCCTGTGGGACGCCGCACGCCAGCAGGCCGAGGCCATCGTGGGCCACAAGCTCGGCCTGGAGATCGAGCCCGGCCGCTTTCTGGTGGCCGAATCTGGCGTGCTGCTGGGCCAGGTGCGCGCCACCAAGAACGCGGGCAATAACCACTTCGTGCTGGTCGATACCGGCTTCAACGAACTCATGCGCCCGTCCATGTACGGCAGCTACCACGCCATGAGCGTGCTGCGCCGCGATGGCTCCACGGCCGCCGAGCAGCCCACGGTGGTGGCAGGCCCGCTGTGCGAGTCGGGCGACGTGTTCACCCAGGGCGACGGCGGCGTGGTGCTGCCGCGCGACCTGCCTGCCGCCCAAGTGGGTGACTTGCTGGTGATTCATGACACGGGCGCGTATGGCGCCAGCATGTCCTCCAACTACAACACCCGTCCGCTGATTGCCGAGGTGCTGGTGGACGGCGGCCAGGCCCGCCTGATCCGCCGCCGCCAGACGGTGGACGAGCTGCTGGCGCTGGAAATAGGGCTGTAAGCCCAGCCGCAGCGTTGGTTACGGGCGCTGTGGGCTGGACTTGCAGCATGTGCGGGTAGGTGAGTGCCTACGGGTTTGGGGTGTAAAGGCGGACAAGCGCCAGCCTGGGTGAGAAATACAGTGAAACCACCTGAACTTCTCATCCTTTCAAGGAGATTCCCATGCCTCTCATTGCCTGGCTACTTGGCGTCCCGCTGTCGGTTGTGCTGCTGCTGATGTTGTTTGGGGTGTTCTGAACCCGCATCCCGGTGCGCATGCCATTGGCGCCGCCAAACAAAAGGCCCCTGTGGAATTCCGCAGGGGCCTTTTGTCTTGGAGGAGCAGTAGGGGGTCACACCAACTCGGAGGCCGGCCCGCGCCCCATCAGCGTGACAACCGCATCGGCCGGGGTGAGCTGGCCATCCAGCAGCGCCACCACCGCGCGGGTGATGGGCATGTCGACCCCGAGCGCCGCTGCCCGCTGCGCCACGGTGCGGGCGCTGTAAACGCCCTCGGCCACATGGCCCAGTGACTCGACGGCCTGCGGCAGGGTTTTGCCCTCGGCCAGCAGCATGCCCACGCGCCGGTTGCGCGACAGGTCGCCCGTGGCGGTCAGCACCAGGTCGCCCAGGCCCGACAAGCCCATGAAGGTATCGGGGCGCGCGCCCAACGCCAAGCCCAGCCGCGTCATCTCGGCCAGGCCGCGCGTGATGAGCGCGGCGCGGGCGTTCAGCCCCAGCGCCAGCCCGTCACACAGGCCGGTGGCAATGGCCAGCACGTTCTTCACCGCGCCACCCACCTCCACGCCCACGATGTCTTCGTTGGCATACACGCGCACGCTGGGGCTGTGGAAGGCGTTGACCAGCGCATCGCGCACCTGCGAATGGGGGCTGGCAGCCACCAGGGCGGTGGGCTGGCCCAGCGCCACCTCTTGCGCAAAGCTGGGGCCGCTGAATACGCCTGCTATTAAATCAGGAGCTATCTGCGCTTGTATCTCATGCGCTAGCAGCCCAAAAGATGCCGAGTCGGCCCCCGCAGGCACGGCTTCAAAACCCTTGCACAGCCAGGCCACGGGCGCGACGCAGCCTTGCAGGGCCTGCAGCATGCCGCGCAAAGCGGCCATGGGTGTGGCCACGATGACGAGGTCGGCGCCGGTCCATAGCGCAGCAAAGCCGCCATGGGCCAGCGTGAGGGAGGGGGGGAGGGTGATGCCGGGCAGGTAACGCGCGTTGTGCCGCTGCGTCTGCATCTGGGCCGCCTGGGCGGCATCGCGCGCCCACAAGGTGACGGCATGGCCTGCGGGGTGCTGGGCGGCACTCATGGCCACCGCCGTCCCCCAGGCTCCAGCGCCCAATACTATGATTTTCATAGCTGTATGCGCTTATTCATCCAGCACTACAGGCATAAATGCCTGTGAATGCTTACTGCGTGATGATGGGCGAAGCCTGGCCAGCAGCCTGGGCTTGCTGCTGCTCGTACATGGCCTGGAAGTTGATTTCGGCCAGGTGCACGGGCGGGAAGCCAGCGCGGTTGATCAGGTCGGCCACATTGCCGCGCAGGTAGGGGTACACGATCTGGGGGCAGGCGATGCCCATGATGGGGCCCATCTGGTCTTCGGGCACGTTGCGGATTTCGAAGATGCCGGCTTGCTTGGCTTCGACCAGGAACACGGTCTTGTCCTTGATCTTGGTCTGCACGGTGGCCGTGACGGCCACTTCAAAGATGCCTTCGGCCACGGGGGTGGCTTCCACGCCCAGCTGGATGTCCACGCTGGGTTGCTCTTGTTCGAGCAGGATGGCGGGGGAGTTGGGCTGCTCCAGCGACATGTCCTTGAGGTAGACGCGCTGGATCTGGAACACGGGGTTTTCTTGGTCGGCCATGGTGAAGTCTCTTTGCTCTTACGAAATTGCTAGCAAAACAAAACCCGCCGGGGAGCAGCTCCCGCAGCGGGCACATGGGGCTGCATTATGCAGCGCCCAGACAGGGGGTCAGGCGCCGAGCAAGGGCATCAGCTCGCCACGGCTGTCCAGCGCCACCAGATCGTCGTGGCCACCCACATGGGTGTCGCCGATGTAGATCTGCGGCACCGTGCGGCGACCGGTGATTTCCATCATGTGGCTGCGCGCGGCGGGGTCGGTGTCGATGCGGATCTCTTCGATCTGCTCCACGCCCTTGGACTTGAGGATCTGCTTGGCCCGGATGCAGTAGGGGCAGACGGCGGTGGTGTACATCTTCACGGGTTGCATGGCGAACCTTCCTCTTTCTTCCTGTGGGACTGAAAAACCAGTCGCAAGACTAGCGCTGACCGAATAACTGGGGGCGGATCAGGCTTTTTCCACAGGCAGGCTGGCTTCGCGCCAGGCCTTCATGCCCCCGGCAAGTGCCTGGGCATTGTCGTAGCCCAGCTTTTTGGCAATGCCGACAGCGCGGTTGGCGCGGGCGCCGCTGGCACAGACCAGCACCACGGGCAGGGCCTTGTTCTTGACCACAGTGGGCAGGCGCTCTTCCAGCTGGGACACGGGCACGTTCTTGGCGCCGGTCACGTGGCCGGCCGCGAATTCCTCGGCTTCGCACACGTCGATGACCACCGCTTTTTCGCGGTTGATGAGCTGCACGGCGCGTGCGGGTGTCAGCGAGCCGCCACTGGCGTTCTGCAGGACCGGCCACAGCAGCATGCTGCCCGAAGCCAGTGCAACGAGGAACAGATACCAGTTATCAATAATGAATTTCACGAAGCTTCCTTGGGTTGGCGAACCGCGTAATTCTAGAATGCCGGGTTTGGTCTGCTTTTTCTTTAGCCCGTATTTCCTAGGGAAACCATGTACAAGCTCGTTTTGATCCGCCACGGCGAATCCACCTGGAACCTTGAAAACCGCTTCACCGGCTGGACCGATGTGGACCTCACACCCACCGGCGTCTCCCAGGCCATGTCGGCCGGCAAGCTGCTCAAGGCCGAGGGCTACGAGTTCGATCTGGCGTTCACCAGCGTGCTCAAGCGCGCGATTCACACCCTTTGGTACACGCTGGACGAAATGGACTGCACCTGGCTGCCCGTGGTCAAGGACTGGCGCCTGAACGAGCGCCACTATGGCGCCCTGCAGGGCCTGAACAAGGCCGACATGGCCAAGCAATACGGCGACGAGCAGGTGCTGGTGTGGCGCCGCAGCTATGACACGCCGCCGCCCGCACTGGAAGCCACCGACCCCCGCAGTGAGCGCGGCGACCGCCGCTACGCTGGGGTGGCTGCCGAGAACGTGCCCTTGACCGAGTGCCTGAAAGACACCGTGGCCCGCGTGCTGCCGTTCTGGAATGAGGCCATGGCGCCCGCCATCCGTTCGGGCAAGCGGGTGGTGGTGGCTGCGCATGGCAATTCCATCCGCGCGCTGGTGAAGTACCTGGACAACATCTCCGAGACCGACATCGTGGGCCTGAACATTCCCAACGGGATTCCACTGGTATATGAACTGGACGCCGACCTCAAGCCCATCCGTCACTACTATTTGGGCGATGCCGAAGCGGCGGCTAAGGCTGCAGCTGCCGTGGCATCGCAGGGCAAAGCGTAAATCGCAGGTAAAGAGCGGGGAAAACCCCGCTTATCCCCGCCAAAGTGAGCATCCATGCGGAACTGCGGCGGGTTTGGCCCTTCCAAGGTGTATATTGGTTTCGAAGCGGTAAAAGGTGTTGTATGGGCCACAAACTCAAGATTGCAGGATGGGTATCGGTAGGCGTGGTGGCGGGTGCGCTCACCACGGTGTCACTGCAAACGGTGGCGCGCGGCGCCATGACACCGCTACCACTTGAGGAAATCCAGCAACTCTCCGCCGTGTTTGGTCTGGTCAAGACCGATTACGTCGAGCCGGTGGATGACAAGAAGCTCATCACCGACGCCATCTCCGGCATGGTGTCCAGCCTGGACCCGCACTCCCAGTATTTCGACAAGAAGTCCTTCAAGGAATTCCGCGAGGGAACGTCCGGCCGCTTTGTGGGCGTTGGCATCGAGATAACTCAGGAAGACGGCCTGATCAAGATCGTGTCGCCCATCGAAGGCTCGCCTGCCTTCCGCGCCGGCCTCAAGACCAACGACCTGATCACCAAGATCGACGAAACCGCCGTCAAGGGCCTGGCGCTGAATGACGCCGTCAAGCGCATGCGCGGCGAGCCGAGCACCAAGGTCACCCTCACCATTTTCCGCAAGGACGAGAACCGCACGTTCCCCGTCACCATCACGCGCGAAGAGATCAAGACCCAGTCCGTCAAGGGCAAGGTGATCGAGCCCGGTTACGCCTGGATCCGCCTGTCGCAATTCCAGGAGCGCACGGTGGATGACTTTGTGCGCAAGGTGGAAGAGGTCTACAAGCAGGAGCCCAACCTCAAAGGCCTGGTGCTGGACCTGCGCAACGACCCGGGCGGCCTGCTGGATGCGGCCGTGGCCATCTCTGCGGCCTTCTTGCCCGAGAACGTGACGGTGGTGACCACCAACGGCCAGCTGGCCGACAGCAAGGCCACCTACAAGGCTGCCCCTGACTACTACCAGCGCCGGGGCGGCGGTGATCCGCTCAAACGCCTTCCCGCGTCCCTCAAGGCGGTGCCGCTGGTGGTGCTGGTCAACGAAGGCTCTGCCTCCGCCAGCGAGATCGTGGCTGGCGCGCTGCAGGACCACAAGCGCGCCACCATCATGGGCAGCCAGACCTTCGGCAAGGGCTCGGTGCAGACCGTGCGTCCGCTGGGGCCTGACACGGGCATCAAGCTGACCACCGCACGCTATTACACGCCGAGTGGCAAGTCGATCCAGGCCAAGGGTATCGTGCCCGACGTGATGATTGACGAGTCGGAAGAGGGCAACATCTTTGCCGCCTTGCGCATGCGCGAGGCAGATCTGGACAAGCACTTGAACAGCGGCCAGGGTGAAGAGAAGAAGGATGAAGCCCGTGAAAAGGCCCGTGAGGAAGCCCGCAAGCGCATGGAAGAAGAAGCCAAGAAGCCTGCGGCCGACCGCAAGGTGCCCGAATTCGGTTCGGACAAGGACTTCCAGCTGGTGCAGGCCCTCAATCAGCTCAAGGGTCGCCCTGTGCTGGTCAGCAAGACGCTGACAGAGCGCAAGGAAGAAAAGAAAGAGAATTGAGCCTTTCGCGCTCTGACCCCGGGCTGGATTTCGCGAGGAATCCAGCCTTTTTCATGTCCGCCTTTTAACGCTGTTTTATGGGCCGCTGCAGGCCTGCCTTCCCATGACCGATGACCAGCTCCTGCGCTATTCCCGCCACATCCTGCTCGACGAGGTCGGCATCGAAGGGCAGGAGCGGGTGCTGGCGGCCCATGCGCTCATCATCGGCGCTGGCGGATTGGGGTCGCCCGCTGCGCTGTATTTGGCATCCGCTGGTGTGGGGCGCATTACCCTCGTTGATGACGATGTGGTGGACCTGACCAACCTGCAGCGCCAGATCGCGCACACCACAGCCCGTGTGGGCACTCCCAAAGTCCAGTCGGCGGCGCAGGCCATGGCCGACATCAACCCGGAGGTGCAGGTCACTGCGCTGCAGGCCCGGGTGGATGCTGCGGCTTTGGACAGTCTGGTGCGCGATGCCACCGTGGTGCTCGACTGCAGCGACAACTACGCGACCCGCCAGGCGGTCAATGCGGCGTGTGTGCGCCATCACAAGCCTTTGGTGGCAGGGGCTGTGATCCAGTTTGACGGGCAGATCACGGTGGTGGACCCGCGCGATGCGCAGTCGCCTTGTTATGCCTGCATCTTCCCGCCCGACGCGGAGTTCGAAGAAGTCCGCTGCTCCACGATGGGGGTGTTTGCACCGCTGGTGGGTGTGGTGGGCGCGATGCAGGCGGCCGAAGCGCTCAAGCTTATCGCGGGGGTGGGGCAGTCGCTGGCGGGTCGGCTGCTCATGCTGGATGGCCGGGCCATGGAGTGGAACACCATGCGGGTGCAGCGCCATGCCGACTGTCCGGTATGTGTTGCGCGGTAGGACTCTTCCTACATGGCCAGCGTGCTGTGGCTGGCAGAATCCGGCGGACAGAAGCCTTAAATTCAAGGCTAGGACAGGGTGATCTGCGCTGTCCGTACAGATGGACCCGCCCGTGAAACTGCGCACCTACATTGTTGAAGACAACGCCACCATCCGAGAGAACCTGATCGGGACTCTGGAGGAGTTGGCGTCTGTGGAAGCAGTGGGCGTGGCAGAAACGGAAGACGAGGGCACGAACTGGTTGTCCACCCACCCCGAGGAATGGGACTTGGCCATCGTCGATCTGTTCTTGCGGCAAGGCAGCGGGCTGGGTGTGCTGGCTGCGTGCCGTACGCGCCGGCCGGGACAGAAGATGGTAGTGCTGAGCAATTACGCCACGCCGGATGTGCGCATGCGCTGTGCGCAGCTGGGCGTAGATGCGGTGTTTGACAAGTCCAACGAGATCGATGCCCTGGTCGACTACTGTGTGCAACACAGCAGCCTGTCGCACACCATGGGCGCCAACAGCAGCGGCGGAGCGCCAGCTGCCTCATCAGGCGCAGTCCAGTGACACAACCCGCCGCCGCGTGCGTAAGTGCATGCGGTAGTTGGGGTGTTGGTTTTTCTTCCCTTTCTTCGAACGCTGCAGCTCACCATGCCTGGGCCCTACGAGGCAGCAGGGCGCAGGCAGGCGAGGCGATGTCAGTCGATCAGGCGATTCTTGAGCGCGTAGTAGGTCAGGTCGCTGTTGGACGACAGGCTCATTTTTTCCATCAGGCGTGTGCGGTAGGTGCTCACCGTCTTCACGCTCAGCGACAGCGACTTGGCAATGTCCCCCGCAGTCTCTCCCTTGGCCAGCTTGAGAAACACCTGGAACTCGCGCTCCGACAGCTGCTCATGCGGCGGTGCGTCGTCCTTGCGATTGAGTTGCTGCGCGAGCAGCTCGGCAACAGCAGGCGTCAGGTAGCGGCGGCCCAGCGCGATGGTACGGATGGCTTCCACAATTTCCGACGGCTCGCACTCCTTGTTCAGGTAGCCGCTCGCGCCCTGGCGGATCAGGTTGATCGCATAGTGTTCTTCGGGGTAGCCGCTCAGGATCAGGATGCCCATGTCGGGCGCCTTGGCGCGCAGCATGGCCAGGGCATCCAGCCCGCTTTGGCCGGGCATCGACAGGTCCATCAGCAATACATCGATTTCCTTGTTGCGCACCAGGTCGATGGCCTCGCGGCCGTTGGCGGCTTCGCCCTCGACCCGAAGGTCCACATGCTCGGACAGGAACTGCTTGAGCCCGGAACGAACAATCGCATGGTCATCCACAATGCCGATCTTGATCATTGATGCTTCTTTCGAGGCGGCAGCCACAGACTGCCGGTGTGTGTTGAAGTCCAGATGCCCCATCGTGTCATGGCACGGCAGGGGCGTCAAAACGGTAGTCGGTCATTATCCAGAATAAGCGTATGAATCTCCAAGAAAACACCCGGCGTTGGTTACCAAAAGTCCGACAGATGGCTTTGAGCCTGCCCATGGCGCTGCTGGCGGCCATGGTGCTGGTGGGCATCAATGAAACGGGGCACATGCGTTCGCAAGATGCGGTGGAGCAATTGGCCCAGGGGCTCACCACACGGTCTGATGTGAACAAGCTGCTGCAGAGCATGCTAGACGCAGAAACCGGTCAGCGCGGCTATCTGCTCACGGGCAATGAAACCTACCTGGAGCCCTACGACAAGGCCGTGGCCACCGTGCAGACCAATCTCGACAGCCTGCGCATGCAGTTCATGGCCTCGCCGGAAGACATGCAGGAGTTTGCGCTGTTGTCGCGGCAGATATCGCGCAAGCTGGCCGAGATGGAACTGAGCCTGCGCCTGCGCCGCCAGGGCAACGAAGACGCGTGGAAGTTCATCCTCAACACCGATGTGGGCAAGGAGCACATGGAGGCGATCCGGCAGCACGCGCAAGAGCTGATTGCCCGCAGCGACCAGCGCCTGCAACAGGGGCGCGAGCAGATCGAGCAGTCACTGATGCTGTCGCGCATCGGCATTGCCACGGTCACTGCCATTGGCCTGCTGGCGTTCTACATGTACCTGCGCCAGACGCAGGCGGTTCAGACCGTCAACCTGCGAGAGCAAGAGGTGCTGGAGCGTGAGCGCGACCGCCTGGAAGGACTGGTGCGCGACCGCACGGCCACGTTGTCTGAACTGGCCAACCACCTGCAGCAGGTGCGCGAAGAAGAGCGCGGCCATCTGGCGCGAGAGCTGCATGACGAACTCGGCGCGCTGCTGACGGCCGCCAAGCTGGATGTGGCGCGCCTCAAGTCAAAGATCGACGCCACTGCCCCCGATGTGTCGGAGCGGCTCAAGCACCTTACGGAGACGCTCAACAGCGGCATTGCGCTCAAGCGCCGCATCATCGAAGACCTGCGGCCTTCGTCCCTGTCGAACCTGGGGCTCACGGCCGCTCTGGAGATCCTGACGCGCGAATACGCCGAGCGCGCGGGCATCGACGTCGAGACCAGCCTGGAGCCGGTGCAATTGCCCGATGCAGCGCAGCTCACGGTGTACCGCATGGTGCAGGAGGCACTGACCAACATCGGCAAGTACGCCAAGGCCAGCAAGGTGCTGGTGTCGGTGCACGGCTACCCCACGCATGTGGCGGTGCAGGTGCGCGACGATGGCGTGGGTTTTGACCCCGGCAGCGTGCGCCCCACCTCGCACGGCCTGGCCGGCATGCGCCACCGGGTTGAGGCGGCGGGCGGGCGCCTCACGCTCACCTCGCGGCCGGGCAATGGCACTTTGTTGTCGGCCGTTTTGCCACTGCCGCGCACTGCCTCAGATACACGCCGCGACGCCGCTGCGCATGACGCCTGAAGCCCAGGCCTACGGCTTTTCCCATCCCCCTTCTTCCCCTCTCGCCGCGATGCACGGCTAACCGGGTACGGCCATCACGGGCACGGGGCGCTGCACCTGGGCCGTAGCACCGCCCTGCGCGGCGTAGCCGTCGGTATCTGCCCGTGCGTGCCGTCCTACACCACCCCCACTGCGCCGCCGACACGGGGGCGCGCCGCACACCGGCATTCAGGGCTGCGGGCGATACCTACAGTTGACCCCAGGCGCTGAGGTTTTGGCGCCACCCGATCTGCCGGCAAGCCGGCCACCCATAAGGAGATGGAAATGTTGCACTACGCAGTTGTTTTTCTGGTGATCGCGCTGATTGCAGCCCTCTTCGGTTTTGGCGGTATTGCTGCCGGCGCCGTGGGCATCGCAAAGATTCTGTTCTTTGTGTTCGTGATCATGGCCGTGGTCACCTTCGTGCTGGGTCTGCTCAAAAAGGGGTAAGCCTGGCCTGACGGCCCGGCCTTCGCCCCAGCCCCTCGCGCATTCCCCTTTTGCATATCCCAAGGAGTTTTTTGATGAGCCTTCAGACAGCAACCGACAAAGTGACGACTGGCGTTCGCAACCTCACCGATGACGTGCTGCAAAGCGCCCAAGAGGCTGTGCAGACCACGCGTGCTGCCGCAGACCAGTCGCTCGACAAGGCCGAAGAACGTGTGCGTGCCCTGCGCCGCCAGGCCGATCCCGCCATTGACGACCTGGCCGCCCGTGCCCAGGACCTGGCCGCCCGCAGCATTGACTATTGCGCCGAGACCAGCGCGCGTGCACGCCGCCAGATGCAGCAGGCGGCCGAAGCCACCAGCAAGTACGTGGCCGAGCAGCCCGGCAAGTCGCTGGTGATTGCCGCCGCATCGGGTGCCCTGCTGGCCACCGTGGCGATGTGGATGTCGCGCCGCCGCGATGCATACTGAGCGTTGAAAGTGGGTGATGCCGGCGTTCGTCCGCCGGTGCCCTGCCAGCTCTGATTTTTTAGCCCTTTTCCCACAGTCCGCCGGTCGCGGAGGGTGCAACAGACCGGTGGATTGAATATGTCCCAGCACCCGCGTTCCCAACCATTCTTGAACAAGGAAAACACCATGAAATACGCACGTGCCCTCGCTTTCGCCGCCGTCGCTGGCATCACCATCGTCACAGCCACCGGCTGCTCGGTGGCCCGCGAACAACAAACCGTTGGTTCTTACGTCGATGACGCTGGCATCACCACCGCCGTGAAGGCCAAGATGGCCGAAGACAAGAACGTGTCCGCCACCTCCATCAGCGTGGAAACGCTGAACGGCACGGTGCAGCTGTCGGGCTTTGCCAAGTCGCAGGCTGAAAAGAACCAGGCAGAAAACATTGCGCGCAACACCAAGCATGTGCGCGAAGTGCGCAACAGCATCGTTGTGCGTCCGTGACCGGATGGGGCTTGCGCCGCGCGCATGGGCCTAGCGCTCCCGCCTGATGGCGTAACCCCCTGAAGCAGGCTCCGGGCATGTCCCGGAGCCTTTTTTTATGGGCTCCTCCTGCGCTGTGTTGGGACAGCCTGCTCTTCGTTCACTCTCATTGCCCCGACCCACGGGGTATAAGCTCCACACCATGCGGGTATTCAATTGCGACCATTGCGGTCATCTGGTTTTTTTTGACAGCGTGCAGTGCCTGCATTGCGGCAGTGCGCTGGCGTTTTTGCCCGATGCGCTGACCATGGCCGCGCTGACCCCTGCGCCGCAGGAGGGTGCCGATCTGTGGCGCCGCCGGGGCAGGCAGGACGACGCTCATTCCAGCGGGCGCCTGTACCGCATGTGCCGCAACCACACGGACCACCAAGCCTGCAACTTTGCGATACCCGTCCACGATTTCACCGAGCTGTGTGTGTCGTGCCGCCAGACCCGCGTGATGCCCGACCTGTCCGAGCCTGCGAACATGGGGCGTTGGATGCAGATCGAAGCCGCCAAGCGGCGGCTGTTCTACAGCCTGGCCCGCCTGGGGCTGGAGCCTGCGCCCGGCGGCACAAGCCCGGTGTTTGAATTTTTGGCGGAGGTGCCGGGCGGCCCGCCCGTGTTGACGGGCCACAACAACGGCACCATCACCCTCAACGTGGCCGAGGCCGATGACGATGAGCGTGCGCGCCGCCGCATCGCGCTGGGTGAGCCCTACCGCACGCTGATTGGCCACCTGCGCCATGAGTCCGGGCACTTCTACTGGGACCAACTGGTGCGCGATGGCGGGCGGCTGGACGACTTTCGCCAGATGTTTGGTGACGAGCGCCAGGACTATGCAGCGGCCCTGGAGGCCCACTATGCCAAGGGCAATGACGGCAACGACTGGGCCGACCACCATGTGAGCGCCTACGCCGCCGCCCACCCCTGGGAAGACTGGGCCGAAACCTGGGCGCACTACCTGCACATGATCGACCTGCTGGAAACCTCGGCCAGTTATGCCACCGAGGTCACGATTCCTGGCATCTACGGCCCGCAGCGCAGCAGCGCCATCGACCCCTTTGCCAGTCCGGCACCCGACTTCCAGTCCATGGTGCAGCACCTGGTGCCGCTGACGCTGCTGCTCAACAGCCTCACACGCAGCCTGGGGCAGCCCGACGCCTACCCGTTTGCGCTGGCGAGCGCGGTGCTGGCCAAACTGCGCTTTGTGCACGACATGGTGCGCGAGGCCGCTGCACGGCCTGCCCCTGTGGCCGCTCCGGTCCCCGTGCCGCCAGCCCCACCGGCTGCCAACCAAGGTATCAAAAAAAATAGCAAAACAGCCAATGAAGACCGGCGCTAGCAGGCGGTTTGGCTGGAATTTGGCTGCGATGCCGTTCGCCGGGCTTGAAAACGGCCTGGAACTTGCTTGAGGGCTTGCAGGAGATTGGCTCTCATGCAGAAGTTCGACGAGATGGTTACCCGGCTGCCCCTGGCCGGCCTGGACGGTGCGGCAGGCTGGGCGGGCAGCGATGTACGGCCCCACTATGCGCGGTTTACGCAATGGCTGGCGCGCCAGAGCGCCGAGTCCATGCAGGCGCGCCGGGCCGAGGCCGAGGTCATCTTCCGGCGCGTGGGCATCACCTTTGCCGTATACGGCGCCAAGGACGAGGACGGCGCGGGCACCGAGCGGCTCATCCCCTTTGACCTGATCCCGCGCATCATTCCGCAGCAGGAATGGGCGCACATGCAGCGCGGCCTGGTGCAGCGGGTCACGGCGCTCAACCGCTTCATTCACGACGTGTACCACGGCCAGGACATCCTGCGCGCAGGCATCGTGCCGGCCGAACAGATCCTGCGCAACGCCCAGTTCCGGCCCGAGATGGTCGGAGTTCACGTGCCGCTCGACATCTACTCCCACATCAGCGGCATCGACATCGTGCGTGCGCCGGATGCGTCGGGCGAGGGCGTGTACTACGTGCTGGAAGACAACCTGCGCGTGCCCAGTGGCGTGAGCTACATGCTCGAAGACCGCAAGATGATGATGCGGCTGTTCCCCGAACTGTTCGCACAGCACCAGGTGTCACCGGTGGCGCACTACCCGGACCTGTTGCTGGACACCCTGCGCGCCAGCGCCCCGGCCGGCGCAGCCGACCCGACCGTGGTGGTGCTGACGCCCGGCATGTACAACAGCGCCTACTTTGAGCACGCCTTCCTCGCGCAGCAAATGGGCGTGGAGCTGGTCGAGGGGCAGGACCTCGTGGCCAAGGACCAGTTTGGGTACATGCGCACCACGCGTGGCCTGCAGCGGGTGGATGTGATCTACCGCCGGGTGGATGACGATTTCCTCGACCCCGACGTTTTCCGCCCCACCTCCACCCTGGGCTGTGCGGGGCTCATGGCCGCCTACCGGGCGGGCAATGTCGCCATCTGCAACGCCGTGGGCACGGGCGTGGCCGACGACAAATCCATCTACCCCTACGTGCCGGACATGATCCGCTTCTACCTGGGGGAGGAGCCCATCCTGCAGAACGTGCCCACCTGGATGTGCCGCAAGCCGGACGACCTGCGGTACGTGCTGGACCATCTGCACGAACTGGTGGTGAAGGAGGTGCACGGCGCGGGCGGCTACGGCATGCTGATTGGCCCCGCAGCCACCCGGGCCGAGATCGACGCTTTCCGCGCAGCAGTCATCGCCAAGCCCGACGGCTACATCGCCCAGCCCACGCTGAGCCTCTCCAGCTGCCCTACCTATGTGGACAGCGGCATTGCTCCCCGCCACATCGACCTGCGGCCCTTTGTGCTCAGTGGCCAGAAAGTGCAGATGGTGGCGGGCGGCCTGACGCGCGTGGCC
>OFJB01000324.1_pt1 | contig 24304 bp, 24 predicted proteins | sample 1775081 | NCBI WGS metagenome assembly OFJB01 (sample SAMN08195771, study PRJEB24354) | sludge metagenome | isolation source: initial sludge from phenol fed wastewater aerobic bioreactor | place: India: Nagpur | collected 2016-06-05
GAAGACGGCATACGAGATCTTCACCAGTGACTGGAGTTCAGACGTGTGCTCTTCCGATCTAGAATTTGTATAACGTAGATTTTGATACACTGACGAACAACAAGGCAAAGGAAAGGATACTCAATGCACTCATCACCGTGTTTCTTGAAAAGAATGGCATCAATGAACCACTGACTAAGTTTCTCACCAATATTGCAAAACCTTATTTTCCAACATTGGTATCACTGGGTTTAAGCAATGCCAGCCTGGTAAAGTTTATTCAGGAACAGTGGCAGGCATTTGTTACAAACGGGAGCTCATTGCTTGATTTCAAGGAGCCTCTCCTGAATAAGAGTTTAGGATATCTGTTCGCTTTTGAGTATCTAAGCCCAATACAGGTAAGCCCTGATACTTATGATAAATTTCCTAAGCCGCTGAAGATTGGTGTGTATGTGGATGCAAACGGTCACAATGATAACGAACTGGAAGGCCTGATTGAATACCTGAAGCAGCAACTTGAAATTATTGAAGACATCGCTGATCAGTGGTTCAAAATCATACAAGTGCTGTCGAATGCCAAGATTAGATATTTGTCATCCGGCAATGAAGAATTGAAATCCGCCTATCAGAAAATTGAGAATGCTTTCAACATACGTTTCCAGCGTTTCATTGATAATACCTACGGAAGCTTATTTTCCCTTAGTGGTGTGAGAAAGCCGGTAGTCGTTTCACGGATATTGGAACACATCAATGCAAAGCCTGCTAAAAAGAAAGCACTGCTGGTTATTGATGGAATGAACTACTGGCAATGGAATATTTTGAGCAAGGCATTAACAGATGCCGGTATCCATTATTCATCCAATGCATCTTTAGCGTATATACCCACTATTACAGCTTGGTCCAGGCAAGCCATTTTTAAGGGTGATATGCCTGATTTATCAGCCGATAATTCCAAGGAAGCAAAACTATTTGAGGCCTATTGGATAAAGCAGGGAGTTCAAGGGTATCAGATTGCCTACAAGAAGTTTAGTGTAAATGAACCATTAGTGCTTTCAGTTATTCCACAGGATATTACTATTCTTGGTTTGGTCTGCAATGATTTGGATGAAATCATGCATGGTTCAATCTTGGGTAACAGCCAGTTGAAAATGTCAACTGAGCAGTGGATTGCAAAATCAAACATTGTCGAAATCATTTTGTCATTACGGGCAAGAGGTTTTCAGGTGTACATCACTTCCGATCACGGCAACATAGAAGCCACAGGATTGAAGAATTTAACCATGAAGGACAAGGTAGGTGCATTGAGTCGTGGTAAACGCCATCTTTATTTTTCCAATGAAACCTTATTGCAAAGTTTTATTGACCAGAACCCGGAATCGGAATTGGGCAAAAAAGGTTTATCTCTTTACCTAAAGAAACAAGAAGCATTTACAACCGAGAATAGCCATGTAATTACACATGGCGGTTCTCATATCTGGGAGGTTATAGTCCCATTCATTAATATCAATGAATAGTAAAGGAAAATATATAGGATTAAATCAACGGATTCCATTCGATGTACTGGATTCCGCTATCCACTTATATCTGGAGAAGGGTGTGATTGATAAAGACTTCATCTTTGAAAGGATGCAGGAGTTTACATCTGGAGCCAACCGTGCAAAAAAGGCAACCACATATGTGTTACAAATCCTCACAAGGCAAAAGCAGTTTTTGGAGCAGCTTAAAAAAGCTCTTACAAGTACTCCTTATAGTGCCCTAAGGGTTGATGATAGGAAAGCCTTCTGTTTATGTTTGATCAGCTTAACTTATCCAATTACCTACGATTTGTTAATTGCTTTATCTCAAGGCTTTAAAGTGCAGAGCCAGATTAACAAGAAGTTCATTAGTGAAAAGGTAATGTCAATTTATGGTAGCAATAGAACTGTGGACATTGCTATTGACGCATTGCTTCCAATGATAATAGAGTTGAACACAATCAAAAGAGATAAGGTCAGTATCTATTCAATTGCAACAAAGCTGATGATTACTAATAAGTTCGTTTCAGAATTGGTTGTTTACACAGATATAAAGCTATCAGGTTCTAAATCACTTCTGATAGATGAGTTAAGTTACAAACCCTGGTATTCGTATTTTGACATGTCAGGCGTTGTACCGGCAACATTCAGCATTCTCTTGTCGAAAAAAGACAGTGCAGTCGGAAAGGGATACCTGACCATTTGATCGAATAGCCCACGCTTCGTGCAGATTAGCCCCGTGCTGCAAAAATTCCCGCCCCTCACTTTGCCTGCCCACAAGGCCTGAGAAAGTTCGTGGCTTGCATGGTCTTTTTGCAGCACTCCCCGCAGCCACCGCACTGTTGTTTTTTCCTGTCACACTTTTTGCACCCTCGGCACATTTGGCACAGTGCCATCCTCGTACCTGCGGTGTCACAGAGCCAAGCCATCGCACAAGCAAAAAGGCGTTGCTCTCCAACCACCACCACAGTTCCACTTGTGCCAGGAAAAAAACAACCCCAAGCTACTTAAACATAATGTGGTCTTATAGTACAAACCACAAGGGCTCCGCTGCGCTACGGGGATAAACCCTTTGTCCTATAAGTACATTATGTTAAGTAGCCGCACAATGCCGATCCGCATCTGCACCCCAACGCACAGCCACACACCCCACCACCCATTTCAGCGGTGCAGAAAAAAATAAAGCATGAAGCATCCGTTATGGCCATGTGCTTGCGGTAGGTTCATTCACTGCATCTCCATTTCGTTCATTTCACCAACCTCAGCACCGCACAGCAAAAGTGGCTCATTCATTCCGCTGCACTAACCCACGCAGTTCCATTCCGCAAGCCGTGCCTTTACCCAACCCACAGGGCAGTGGTGTAAACAAAAGTTACCACTGCCCCAACACACAAAGGCACAGTCTTGCTCCATTCCACCCCGGCACACCCGTTCCGCTACATTCAATCGCCACCTTTGCTTCCACCCACCGCACAATGAACATTGGTATGCTTTATTTTTTCTGCGGCATATAGCCCCGACCAACCCACATACAAACATCCCGTTCAAAATGGTAAATTTGACACATGGCATTGCATAAGAGACTATCAAGAAAGGGAAGACGAGATCTTAAAACCGACCTAAATGACTATGACTTATCGTTCTTGCCTACACCAGCTCCTGGCCCTTTTAAGTGTGAAGAAAATCTTGTCGAAGTATTCGATTTAGAGTTCTTTGATAAAGCTATGTTGAACAAATCAAGGCAGGAATTTCAAAGGGCTGCTATCAAAGCAATTGGGTTAGATGATTTTCAGAAAATTGAAAGTGGTTTGGCCGCTTATGTTTTTTCAGCGAAGAGTAAAGAGAAAGAATTGCTGGTATTAAAAAAATCGTTACTACAGTTTGACTTTGATTGGTTAGAATCTTTTAAGTCACAAACCTCTTACCTGGATATTCAGCATTTAAGACCAGATGACTTAGAAAAATTTGAACCTGTCCTTTACGATCCAATTGATGCATCTGAACTGATTAGTGTTGCAAGTCTTTTAAAGTATATGAGGATTGCAACTCGTATCACAACTAAATATCTTCATAAGTACACAGCATATTCATTTAAAAAGCATAATGGTAATAGCCTCACTAATGAATACGAGGATATACTTGTTTCACGTGGCTTTAGTAATTCGAAGTACTACATGCCCGACAATACAAAGCCAGATATAATATCTTACTATCAAACATCTCAGACAGAAGGGGACGTTTTCTTTGAACGTTCTTTATTTTCATCTTATTTAATTTGCAGTCGTTCAGCAGAACACTTTATGGTAGCTTTCAATTCTCGGAGACGAGGTATTATGAGAGGTTATATATCTGTGATAGATTATAGGATATTCAGCAGCTTCATAGTGAGTCCTGCATTTTATGATTTGCAGTTTGAAATACTCGCACTGCCATCTCTTAATCCTTTGTATGTTTATTCTGACCCCGAAAACGAAATAGAACAATCCTTCAAAATATCCTTAGGAGATTATCCTAAATCTATATTGTGACATACCCCTTTCAAAAACAAAAAAGGCAGCAAAGTTAGGGCGGCACGCACAAGCCCACGCTGATAAAAAACCAAAAGACTACGGCATAAACACAAGGCCAACGCACAAGGCTATCTTTTATTCCGTTTCCTTTTGGTTTTTTGCCATTGCCGCCCTGTCAAGAGGCTTTCTTTTTTCTTTTTTTTCCGGTTTTTTTCTTTCTTCTTTTAAAAGTGTATGCGAAGCGCAGCGGAGCAAATCTTAAATGCCTCCGTGTATGCTTACAGTTCGCATCAAATCACATCGTAAGGGCTGCAAATACTCACAGCCTCACTTTTTCGTACTTAACAAAGGGATGAACAGCGGCAAACCTTTATCCATGCCCTGCCCCAATTGCTTTGTTGTCCTGGCTAAGGATGAAGCAGAGAAAGAGTTTTATTACTGGCTGTCCTTTGGCTTGTGGCGTTCAAAATCATTTCACCCCTGCCTGCGTGGTTCTGTCATCCCGTTTATTGTCATTTCAGATTACGCTGCCACCATCAAAGAGGGTGCAAACCGTGCAAATGCAAACCTTGCTGAGTTTGAAAAGTCGCTGGCTGCTCTCAAGTTTTTGGAGCTTAAAGAAAAGCAGTTTCATGAAAACCTGCGGCTCATTCAAGATGCTAAAAGAGCAATTTTCCGCAAGGCTCTACGCTATTAGTTTGCAACTTATGGCATCCATGAGGGAGGGATGAAGAATACATATTTCGACCTTATGGATGTTTAAGAGCAAAAGAAAAGGCCCTGCAAACGCAGAGCCTCTCTCAACAACACGATACCCGATACACTATTGATTAGAAGATATCCTGAATCTTCAGTGCATTTCCAGAGTTGAACAGGTAATAGTTGGCACCTACCTGCTGGTAAAACTCGATACCAATACACTGCAGCACACTCACATCAGCAGAAAGAGTGGGAGAGCCAGGCAAGGTAGAAGTCATAACAGTAGAAGTGGCTACCGGTGAACTGAGGTCAATGTAACCAGAGTACTGAATGTCTGACAGCTCATTGTTAGCTGCATCAATCGGCTCATATACTCCTGTAGTTGCATTGTACTCGAAGTCAGATACACATGCCAGGGCATGGATCAGACGGAAATGCGTTGCACCAGCGGGAGCATTGATTAAGTTGGCTGGATTGAAAGCTGGAACAGTTAATGTGCCGCTGTCACGGCTTGGAGTGTGAGACAAAGTGTAGGGAGCTACGAACACACCTTCAAGACTTACATTCTTATCGAATGCAAAACCGGTAAGATATTGTCTTTCCTGAGAAATCAGGATTGCACGGTAACCCCTGGCTTCAGTCTGGTCTTCCAGGTTGATTTTTTTCATCACTGCAGTGAGTCGGCCAGTCATTTGCGGGTCACTCATCTGTTTGATGATTTGAGAAAGAGCCACACGAACAGATTTGCCGGCTGTTGCACAGCCACCGAACTCGTTCATATTTTCACGAGTACGTTCAAATTCTGGTGCGGTTAAAATTTGGTCTCCATTAGGACCACCTACGAGGCCTGCAAAGTCACCTTGCAGTCCTTTGATTTTGAAATGGCGAACTCCACCCATTGTTCCGGAGTATCGCACTAATCCTGTTTGCTTTGCCATGATTTGCGTTATTTATGAGTTAGTAAAACTTTGGTTCCTACTGTAAATTTACCACAGGTATAGAAGGTGCTCAACACACCAAACAGTGCAAACAGATGAACAGCGAAGCATATAAACAGCCTCACTTAAAAACGCATCACAAAGTGGCCAGAGTGGTGGATGGAGACGGTCTTTTTGTGTACGATATTTTCACAAAGAAGGAGATTGAAATCCGCTTGTTGGGCATTGATGCTCCAGAATTGAAACGCTGCAAGAAGCTGATCCAGGATGAACGAGAAACCCATTTACCTGGTCAATTGCTCATGGAGTTGGGACAGCATTCGTTCAAATACCTTTCATCCTTGGCACCCAAAGACACCAATATTTCATTTCTGACTGAAAGTGCAAACAGTACCGATCCCTATGGTCGAACCCTGGCTTATGTGTTTCTTCCGGATGGCACATGCCTTAATGAAGAAATGATCAGAAGCGGTTATGCGAAACCGTTCGACAAATACTTTTGCTCCCAATTATCCTATTACCAGCAGTTGGCTATATTCGCCAAGGGAGAACAAAGGGGAAATTATAGTCTGTGCCTGCGTTATTAGATTTTGTTCATGCTTTCGTACAGTTTGCACTTATTTCATGCATTCTTGTTGCCTATTTGTTGCCCAAAACGTTGAAACCCTTGATAGTCAAGGGTTCTTATTTTTTGTATCGGAAAATAGCTGCCTAATCAATGTCAATCTTCAAAGAGATATACGCAAACTGGAATCCATGGCACGGCTGCACAAAAATCAGCGCAGGGTGCAGATATTGCTATGTCTACCGTCAGGATGAGATGTACGGCTCCGAAAAAAGCAGTAGCGTAGTTACCAAAAATGCAGACTTTAATCTCCCCTTGAGACGTAAAAGAGACAAAAGCTACAAAATAGCATCAGGTATGGTTGTTTTTACATGCTTTACCTCAGATTTTTTAGTGGAAGGGGCAGATAAGTGGAGAGCAGATGTTTGGGCTATGATTCGAGAGAGATCAGATTGTATGTTTTATTTTTTTACAAAGAGAATAGATCGTTTCACAGAGTGTGCTCCCGATGATTGGGGAGATGGGTACAACAATGTAATGGTTGGCTGCACAGTTGAAAATCAGGAGATGGCAGATTACCGGCTACCAATTTTTATGAGCTTGCCAATCAAACATAAATCGGTGATTGTTGCGCCAATTCTTGAGAGAATTGACCTTGGAGCATATCTTGATCATACTATTGAGGAGGTCTCGGTAAGCGGTGAATCCGGAGCGGAAGCAAGAGTTTGTGACTACAGCTGGATTCTTGATTTAAGGAGGCAATGTGTTGATAAAGAGATACCTTTTCGTTTTTATCAGACCGGTGCAAAACTGCTCAAAGATGGCAAGCTATACAACATACGCAGGAAGTTTCAGATTTCACAAGCTTCAAAATCAAAATTAGACTACCGCATCGGTTCTGATTATAAACCCATACCTAAAAAACCTGATTTGTTTAGTAATTGAAATACCAAGGTATTCCAAATGTGGTAACATAGTTCGAAAAGTGACCATCTCCATAAGAGAGATACCCCGATTTAATTGGCATTGTGGCATTTTTGTCCAAATCGATTGCTTTGACAAATGAGGCTCTGTATATGGAGCCATATCTTGACTTGTATATGTATAGTTCATCCTTCTCCCCGTTTTTTTTAAAGCAATTAACAGTGGAGTAATATAAAAACTCACGACCCTGTTTAGCTGTATTGTTTGAACTATTAACTGAGGAGGAATTTTTGGATTGGGAAACTGAACTCACTGATGAACTATATGAATTGTCGCTTATAAATGGCATAACAATATCACTTACCTGAGCCGCCACATTCATTGCATTTGTAAATATATCCAAAGTTCTCAGCCATTTCTCTCTCCTCTCCTCTTTATGGTTCTGGAGCATTTCCATTAAATCGTTACTACTTGCATACCCAAGTTCATTAGAGAGTTTCATATATTTTTCAGCCAGTTTCTTATTATATTTAACCCCTATCCCGCTCTCGTAACACTTTGCTACAGTGTGTATGCTGGGTGGGTATTTCAACTCAGCCGCTTTCAAATAGTATTGAAAAGCATCCTCCGGCCTGCCTTGCATCTCCAGTAATACCCCATAGTTGTTCATAGAGGCCTCATAGCCCTCATCGGCAGATCTTTTAAGCCAGTAATCAGCCAGTCTCCTTTGTTCATCTGCACTCTCGATATAGATTGATCCCTGAAGATAGTTTGTGCCCAGTTCATACATTGCAGGAAGATAGCCAAGCTCTGCCGATTTTATCAACTGTTCCCGTGCCCCCCAGTAATCTCTCTCAACGAACTCCTTAATTACTCCTTTATTGAAATATTCAAAGGCCTCTTTGTTAAGAGTTCCCATATCCTGCTGTTTGATCGCATACCTTAGGCTCGTAAATGATGACCACGTGATTTTGTTACCTGCCTTCAATGCCTCCTCATATGCCCATAGAGCAAAGAGAAGGTCCTGTTCCCTGCCGAGTCCGAGCTCATACATTTGGGCAATTCCATTCATAAAATACCGATCATATTTGCCGGCAGCCTCAAAATATTCACAAGCTTTATTGAAATTTCGCTCTCTGCCATCTCCGTATATATAGTAAATGCCCTCACGATAAAGCTGTAAGCCACTGTTATAAGGAGATGAATAGTAATTACGCAGATATTCCATTGTCTTTATTGAATCATCCCGAGAGAGAGTGGTGCCGTCAGGAGCAATACCTGTGGATTGATATGCTCCACCTTCGAAAGGCAGATATGTTATTGTATTGGAATTTACATCATATCCCATTCCGGGAAAAGATGGCGATATGATCGGATTGCCGCTCAAATCATATGCACCTATCAGCTTGAATTCGTTACACACAAAGAGTGCGTTATCTATTCCCGCCGAGATAATTGAAGGGTTGGGGCCGAATAGATGTCTGCCGGATAGATCAAATACTATCGGTAGATTTCCCGATGTTGTTTTTTGAAATAAAATATATATTCCGAAACCCTTTTTTTGATCGTAAAATTTATTTGCTGAGATATACTCTCCAGGTTGTATAATCTCCTTTCCAACATTATTACAAACACCCATCTTATCCCCTTTAAATACCGTATAAAATGAGTTTTCATCGGAGCCATATTTTGTGGCCCGATCGTACTGTTTTTCAAAACTTACCCCTTGGGCATAGATTGCTTGTACAAAGCACGACAAAAAGAATAAAACAACTGTTAATCGTTTCATCACATATGATTTAATTACACAAAAAATATAAATAGTCTATCGGCTCTTGCTCTGGTCTTTTGCAAAGTAGATGGAGAATCCATCCTTTCCTTCGTTATTAAGCCAGTGCAGATACCCCAGACCTATTGACTTATCAAGTAGTGGAGCAGGAATGAATGGTGCAGATATTTTAATTATCTGCCCTGAATTCAGCTTATTAAGAGCAGAGAGCACCTCGTGTACCGGCTGCTCTCCCCTATTGAGCATCTCCCTTATGTCTATTGTATCTATTACTTCAGACTCCCTGTACCATTCCGGTCTTATTTTGTTATAGCTATGCCCCGGCTCCTCCGTTAACTCTATTATATTCTGTCCAGCCTTCTCTCTCAACAGATTTACCAGATTTTCAACATTAACTCCCCCTACGATTGCTGCCTGGCTGATGCTTGTAACTCTTGCAATTGTTCTTCGCAGTACCGGATTTTTGAGCTTCTTAAATTCCGGAGCAGCCCCAATAAGGACATCTTCGAGCTCCGGATAGGCTTCGAGCAGATCATATATTTTTGTACGAGGTGTAATAATCAGTTTTTCCATAATTTTATTTTTTATCGGTATATGAAAGGATTCTCCTCTCCCCCTCAAGCCTGCGATGTTCCGACAAATCCTGAGAGACTTCAAGAGTGCCGAGATACTCACCCTTCTCATTTCTGAGGGCATAGTACTCAATATATATAAACTTGCCGTGCATCTGAATCCAGAATGGAGCGTGATCAGCTTCTCCTTTTTTGAAATCCTCCAGGATCTTCTCAATTATGTGAACACTACCGGGAGGGTGACACAAGCGAACATCCCTGTTGATAATTGTTCTGCTTCTTGCAAAAATTCGATCTTTACCTTGAGTAAAATATTTCACTTTATCGTTTCTGTCAACGAATGTCATATCGAATGGTGCAGTATTGAGTATAGCCATTATCTCCTCCGATGTAAAACTTCCTGAAGGGAGATGAATGGTGTTGTCAGAAGAGATATTGGTTTGATTACTCTCCTGCTCAAGAGAGATACCTTCCGGAATCCAGTCGACCTGAGGGTCGTAAAGAGAAAATCCAAAATCAAGTGTCTGCCTGTGGATTTGCCACCAATCTTCGGTTGTAAGCAGGTCAAGAGTCATCGGGAATAGAATCTCCTCCTCTTTTTTAGTCATATCTTCAAGCGCCTTAAGTACCGGCTTGAATATCAGATCAATTGCATCTAGGATATCCATCTTTGATACTGACGGATCTCTCATCAGCTCAATACAACCCTTCAGCTGATCTCTTATCTCGTCATGTTTTCCCCACATAACCTTAGGAGGGCCTGTGACACCCTTCTGCTCCAGAAATGGAAAAATCAGATACTCTTTTCTTTTGTAGTGTTTATCGATATCCATCAGCTCGTTGAAACAGAACTGAATCTGCAAAAGATTGACTTTGAACTCATCATCCTTTACTTCTGCTATTGAATCGAGAAGACGAAGTGCTTTTGCGCACACTTTTATTAACTCCCTGTTCTCATTAATCATAACATCTACAGGATGCCCTTCCGGGACCTTGGATGCTCCGGATAGATCTATATGTCCGTCAAGTACCTCTCCGTGTATGTCGCACAATCTTAATACCTCACTCTCCGGAAGACCCTCCTCGATCAACTCCTGCTCTACCTCTACCACTTCACCATACGGTATCTCCTTTAAACTTTCCGACAGCTCTCTTTTGACCTCATCGGGATTGCTTCCATCGTGTAACTTTAAAATAAGCTCCTTGAGTTTATCTTTTCTAAATCTTGAGTTATTGATTAATTCGCTCATAATCTAATGGTTTAGTATATAAAATTACTCATTTTTTTTCAAATTGAAATATTTTTATACCTTTCAGAAAAAAAAGATGAAAGGAGAGGGCCCAGTAAAGAGTGGATTCGATAATTCCGAAATGCTTAGAAGAGCTGCAGCCGATCGTCAGGAGTATTTCAAAGAGAGTGAGTTGCGAGAAAAAGAGGAGCGATTTGCAAAAGAGGAGCTGGCATTGTGGGAGGAGAGCAAACGCAGAGAGATTCTTGATATAGAGGATCAAATAAATGCTCTTGAGGCTTCGGACCGTTTCTCCTATAACAGAATATCTTCCCTATATAATCAATCTGCAGAGGATCACCGGAATGAAATCGAATCATTGAAAGAGCGAATAGAGAATAATAAATTCAAGATCAGCAAACTTCAAATTGCCATTGATGAGATAAAAATGAAAAAGAGGCCCCGGTAGAGGCCTCTTTTGTTTAATCTTTAATCGCGTAAATAACTAATAGTATAGGTTATTTCGTTGCTTCTTCGAATCTTTGAGATACTACATCCCAGTTGATGATACTCCAGAATGCTTCTATATAGTCAGGGCGCTTGTTCTGATATTTAAGATAGTAAGCGTGCTCCCAAACATCCATAGCTAAAATAGGAGTTCCCTGCTTTTCTGCTATATCCATCAAAGGGTTGTCCTGATTTGGAGTAGATGAGACAAAAAGATTGCCGCTCTTATCTGCGCTAAGCCAAGCCCATCCGCTTCCGAAACGGGTTTTACCAGCATCGGTGAATAGCTTTTTAAGCTCATCCATAGATCCGAAAGCCTTAAGAATTGCTGCTTCAAGTTTGGCAGATGGTTTTCCGCCGTTAACCTTTAGATTTTCCCAGTAGAGCACGTGATTGTAAAATCCTCCACCATTGTTTCTTACTGCAAGTGGAAGTTTGCTGATACTTCCGAAAATCTCTTCGATAGACATCTTTTCGGCTTCGCTGCCTTTAACAGCATTTACAAAGTTGTCGAAATATGTCTTTTGGTGTCTGCTGTAGTGAATCTCAACAGTAAGCTTGTCAATGAATGGTTCAAGACCATCATAAGCATAAGGGAGTTGTGGAAACTCGAATTTATTAAACTCTTTCATTTTTGTATCTTTATTTATTAAATTATTTGCGTTAACACTTAATGAAAAGGCAAACAACATTGCAGATAATATTACTCTTTTCATAAATTTTATTCTTTATAAAGGAGAACAAACCTTATGAAAAAAAGTTCAGAATTTGATAAAATCTATAACATCTTTTGAGTTTACAGACTCTTCTCCCCTCTCTGTCGCAGCATCTTCTCCTGCTCTACCATGCAGATAAACACCGAGTATTGCAGCATCAATCGGCCTCATCCCCTTTGCAAGAAGGCCGGTAATCAATCCTGAAAGCACATCTCCGCTACCGGCTTTTGCAAGGGCCGGCGTGCCTGATGAATTTACATAAAGTGATCCGTCAGGAGAAAAAATCTTGGTGTAGGCACCTTTAGAGACAATAATATTGCCCGATTGAATAGAGTAGTTCCTGATTTTTTGGTACTTATCGTATTCATCGCTCCAGTCGCCCAATACTCTTCTCAATTCAGCGGCGTGAGGAGTCAGAATGGAGAATTTCGGAATAAGAATCTGCATTGATGGATTTGATGCTATTATATTAATTGCGTCGGCATCTATTACCATCGGCTTTTTATACCTTTCAAAAAGTTTTAACAGAGCAGTACAGGTTTCAGGTTTTTTCCCGATGCCGCAACCAACCCCCAAAGAGTCATATTTATCTATGTTTTCAGGAAGTGTCGAAAAGTGATTTGATGGATCGATGCTCACAATTGCCGAGGGATTTGTATTGTGGATCACATTGGCCTCTCCTCTTGATATATGTGTTGTAACCAGGCCGCATCCCGATCGGAGAGCCCCTCCGGTAGCCAAAACTGCAGCTCCAGCCATTCCTTCTCCTCCGCATATTAATAGAGCATGTCCGTACATCCCCTTGTGTGAAAACCTATCCCTCTTATTTACAAGAGATTTTGCGAAATCTGAATCCACATATGTATAATCTATCTTTTGAACAGATCTCTCATATTCCAAAATTCCAGCCTTTATTACAACAATCTCTCCGGCATATTTTCTATTCTCCTCAAGAAGAAGCGATATTTTTGGAAATTCTACGGCAAAAGTATAATCTGCTCTGATAATTTCCGCAGCAGAGCTATCAAAAGCGGGGTTTAATCCCGATGGGAGATCTATCGATACAATAGAGTTCCCCGACGTATTGATCTGATGAAATATAAACTTCAGGCTGTTTTTTAATTCACCCGATATCCCCGTTCCGAATATTGCATCGATTAAAATGGCTCTATCGCTGTTTATGCTCTTAAAATCTGCAGGTTCGTAAACTCTGATATCTGCAGGCAATTTGTCGAAAAACTCCGAATTCTCTCTGTTTCCGGATCCCTTACCAAAGATAGAGACCACTTTTACAGAGTAACCCCATTCCGATAATATTCTGGCAACGGCCAATCCGTCACTTCCGTTATTACCCTTTCCTGCGAATACGATTACAGGGAAGGTGCTGTCCCATATTTCGGAAAACTTATGTGCAATGGCCTCCGAAACCTTTTCGATCATAGTTGATTCGTTCTCTTTCATACAGGCTGTTTTTACAAACATACCAAATTTTTGATAAATTTGATGAAAATAGCCACTCATGTGTTTCTACAGCAAAATAACCCAAGATGCATTAACTGTCGCAAACAGATTCAAAGCCCGATTTGAAGATGAGGGCAGATATTCACCAAGAGAGATTGTAAATGCTTTTGAACATTCAGCAAATTCTGTAATAACCAACGAAACCCCACAACTAATCCGATATTTTAATTGGGGTATCATTCCCGAAGGGAGCTCAGACTTTTCTATCAGAAAATATACTTTAAACGCAAGAATTGAAAATCTCGCAAATACCAGGTCTTTTAAAGATCTTATTACATGTCGGTGTCTGGTTCCGGCAGATGGGTTTTATGAGTGGAAACATATCACGGATGAAAGAGGAAGGGTGTTAAAAGAGCGTTACCTGATTACAGAGGAGAGTGGAGAGCTCTTTGCTTTTGCCGGTTTGTGGTGCCAATGGAGGCGGGGAGCTGAGACGATCTCAACATACACGATCTGCACTACCGAGGCCAATGAGCTAATGTCCGAAATTCACAACACTAACAGAAGAATGCCTGTTATATTGAAAAAAGAGGATGAAAACAGATGGTTATCCGGCTCTAAGGTGGATATTTTTGCATATCCGTACTCTGTAAACCTGAAAGCGGAAAGAGTATAAAAAAAGGGCCTTTTGGCCCCTTTTTACTTAAAGAATTTCAATCGTTCTCTCCAGATTTCTCTTAATCTCCTCTCGTTTAGGGATGTTAACCAAAAGAATTCCGTTATCATACCTGGCTGAAATCTTTTCGGCATCTGCGCCCTCCGGAAGAGAGAATGAACGGCAGAATGACTGGTAGCTGAACTCTCTGCGAGAGTATCTGCTATCCTCTTTTACCTCGTTCTCGCTTTTCTTTTCAGAGGAGATCATCAGAGTTCCGCTGTTAAGTGAGATCTTAAAATCATTTTTATCCAGGCCAGGTGCAGCCATCTCTACGATAAATGCGTCGTCACTCTCTTTAATATTAACAGATGGCAATGTAGTATTTGTAAGAGAGTAGTTCCTGTTTGAAAAATCTAACCAATCGTTTCTGAAAAAATCATTCAGAATGTTAGATAAAACAGGATAGTTTTCATTTCTTCTAATGAGTGTCATAATATCCTCCTTTTTATTAAGTTGTTTTATCTGACTCTTATATTATCAAATGGAATACCAACGGAGAATATCTGCCATTTTGACACTCTTTTTTTTCTCAAGTATTGATATTAATTTTACCCAAAATTAAATTATGAAACCCACTTCAAAACTTCTAAAAGCTGCATCAATATTCACCATTGCAGCAGCACTTATCATCTCTTGTTCCAAGGATTCCACCAAGCCTGACACCGATCCTGACACTAAACAGTTCAATGAACTTACCGACAAGGTTGTCATGAATCATGAATTCAGAGCTGCGTGGCTTACAACTGCCTACAAGCTGGACTGGCCTGGTTCTTACACAAATGCCTCTGATCAGCGAAACTACCTCATCTCACTTATAGATAAAATCGCTAATCTAAATATGAATGTAGTTCTTTTTCAAGGAATGACTTCATCTGCGGCGTTCTATAAATCGGATCTGCTCCCTTGGACAGATTATCTCACCGGCACACAGGGTCAGGATCCTGGATATGATCCGCTACAGGTAGCTATTGACGAAGCTCATGCCAAAGGAATGGAGCTTCATATCTGGATGAATCCTCTCCGTGTGGGCTCTGCTACAGGTACATATGCATCAAACCACCCGGCCGTGCTACACCCGACCTGGTACTCGACATATAACAATGTAAGATATTGGAATCCAGGGCTTCCTGAGGTAAGACAATTTCTGGTGGATGTAGTGAGAGAGGTTGTTAGAAAATATGATGTAGATGGAGTACATTTTGATGACTACTTCTATCCTGACGGGTTGAAGACATCTGCCGGGACTTGGGATGACAGTCAGGCATTTGCTATATACGGAAATGGTTTGACTCTCAATCAATGGAGAGAGAAGAATATCGATCTTATGGTTCAGCAGATATATGAAGGGGTTAAGGCCGAAGATACAAAGGTGCTATTTGGAATATCTCCATCCGGTCAAATAGCAAACGCACTCGCTCTGTATGCCAATCCTGTTACCTGGCTCAAAAACAAATGGGTAGACTACCTTGCTCCTCAGATGTACTGGCAGATAGGCCACTCTACAGCCGATTTCGGTGCTTTAGCAAGTTACTGGAATGCAAACAGTAACGGAGTCTCAATCATTCCGGGGCTTGCAGCATACCGCCTAGGTGAATCCGGATTCCCAAATATCTCAGAGTTTCTCAATGAGGTTAATCTTACAAGAAGTTACTCTACAATGAAGGGAAATTGCTGGTTCAGGACTCAGTTTATAGTAAGTACATCGGAGGTGGGTCTAAACACAGTTAGCTTCAATACTTATCTGAAAACTCAGATATATAAAAACAAGACTCTTGTACCAAAACTTGGCTTGAATAGTCAGGCTGTTCCTTCCGCACCGGTTGTTACCTTAGTTAACAAAACAATATCGTGGGCAGCTGTATCCGGAGCTACAGGGTATGCTGTCTATAAAATTGAGAGAAGCGGGACATCCGTAAACTGGACTCCTACCCTTTTGTACAACGGCTCAAATTTAAGCTATACAGGTGAGAGCGGAAGCAATTACATAGTAATAGCTTATAACGGAAGAGAAAAATCGGAATACCAAAAGGTAGTTTATATAAAATAACTTATGAAAATCGATCTTTATCAGCCCCAAGAGGACTCTTCAATTAAGATATCGGTATCTGACACTCCTGTTCACGCAGGATTTCCGTCGCCTGCCGATGACTTTATCGAAAACAGACTCGATCTGAATAGAGCTCTTATAAAGAATCCTTCATCTACATTTTATGCCCGGGTAAAGGGTTACAGTATGGTAGATGACGGGGTTGATGAGGGAGATTTACTGGTTATTGACAAATCGCTGAATCCATATAATAACTGTCTTGCCGTATGTTTTCTCGACGGAGAATTCACCCTTAAGAGGGTTAAAAAGGAGTCTGGTTGCATTTGGCTTGTGCCGGCGAATGAAAAATTTAAACCGATTAAGGTGGAAAAGGATAATGAATTTATAATATGGGGAGTGGTAACATACATAATAAAGAGGGTAAAATAGGATACAGGAAGCTAATTGTAAGGGTACTGTTGTTTGTATACATAGGAACAATATTCTACCTTTTTCTTGCAGATAGTGATAATTTTAGCTCTTTCCCGCAGGTTTCATTTTTAGGAATCCCTGCAGATAAGCTCTTTCATTTCCTCGCATATACCCCTTTTGTTATACTCTTATATTTCTCATTTTCTCTTCCACGCCTCAAAGCCCGTTTTTGTTACGGGATCCCGTTTGTGCTTATTGTTGGGGCCGTTATATGCACTATTACCGAAATTCTTCAGCTCACAAATCCGACAAGAAGCTTTTCAATGTACGATCTTGCAGCAAATTATCTTGGATTGCTAACCGGAGCCATTTTTGTTCTATACTATGTTCGGACTCGCCGACTGCAATAATTTCTATGTAAGTTGTGAGAGGGTATTCAACCCTTCACTTGATGGAAAACCTGTCGTTGTACTCAGTAATAATGACGGGTGCGTAATCTCGCGTTCAAACGAAGCAAAAGCACTGGGAATAAAGATGGGAGAACCGATATTCGGACTTAAACAGTTGATTAAGGATAATGACGTTAAAGTCTTTTCTGCCAACTTTATATTATATGGTGATATGTCCTCCAGGGTAATGGAAATCCTAAAATACTTTTCTCCTGCATCCGAAGTGTACTCCATAGATGAGGCATTTCTCGATTTTACCGGAATAGATGAGTATAGATTAAGCCGAATCGGTAAGGAGATTGTTACAAAGGTGAAAAAAGATACAGGAATTCCTTTAAGTCTCGGAATATCTAAAACTAAAACTTTAGCTAAGGTTGCTAATAAATTGTGCAAAAGGTATGTTAAGCTTAATAATTTATGTGTAATGACCCGCGATGACGATATCCAAAAAGTGCTAAGGTCCTTTCCGGTAGAAGATGTATGGAACATTGGGCGCAGATATTCAAAGAAACTGGCCGCCAATGGGGTTTTAAAAGCTGACCAGTTCGTGAATATGCCGAAAGATTGGGTGTTGTCTAAAATGAGCATAAATGGCTTAAAAACATGGAAAGAGTTGCAGGGAGAGGCCTGTATTATGTTTGAAGAGAGTTTAAGTGATAAGAAACAGATATGTACAAGCAGAAGTTTTGCCAGAAATATCAGTGATATTGAAGAACTTTACAAATCGGTAGCCCATTTTACATCTGTTGCAGCAGAGAAGCTGCGCAAGCAAAAATCAGTTGCCGGGCAGATAAATGTTTTTATATTGACAAATGTTCACAGGGAGGATCTGCCTCAATATTACCAAAGTATTGTTATTCCTCTTGAAAGTCATACCGATGATACAATGGAACTGGTAAAATATGCCTGCAGAGGATTATTACAGATCTATAAAGAGGGTTACAGTTATAAAAAAGCAGGGGTGATTCTGTCGGATATCTCGAAGAAGAGCGAGACGCCTGGTTATTTATTTAATAATAAAGATTTAAAGCTGCAATCTAATCTAATGAATGCAATAGATGACATTAATAAGCTGTATGGCAAGCATTTCGTTAAGTTAGCTGCAGAGGGTACTGGCGGTATTATTGCAAATAGAAAAATGTTATCAAAAAGATATACAACAGATTGGTCTGATATAATTGAAGTTTTAGTTTAATTATGCTTTGTAAACCGAAGAATTATATATGAATATTTATTGATGTTTACACTTATATAGCCTTCAGGCAGTAAATCTATTTTATGTTCTTCACAATAATACCCGGTAATATTAAAGTGGGTAAACATATGTAAAGGCATCATGATTTTTAGTGAACAGGGCTGGTTTTTAAAATTTACAGCAACGAGATAGAGGTCATTCCCATAGAATCTCACAAAAGAGTAGTTAAAGAATCGACTATAATCCTCCGAATCGGGGTTGGCGTAGTTTAGATCAAATGTCTCACCATGTGAGAATGCCTTTACCTGTGTTGACAATCTCATTAACTTTCTATACTCTTCAAAAATTGAGGGCTTTAAGCCATCTACTAACATCTCTCTAATAGACTTAACCGACCAGTAATCAAAAATCGTTGTCTTACCGTCAACTCCACTGTACCCCTCTGCATCCATCCCTCTTTCTCCAAGTTCCTGTCCGAAATAGAGGAGAAAAGGTGCTCTGTTTAAAAGAGTAGATACGGCCAATGCAGGAATGGCTCTCTCAGGCTCTCCTAAAATAAAATCGGATGCTAATCTTGATTCATCGTGATTTTCAAGAAAATTCAGCAATCTATCTTGTATTTTATCAACAGATTGCCAAGACTTTGTAATCTCATCGGCTCCTGATTTATGTTGGGAAACTGCAATCAACGTTTCGTATAATCCGGATTTGTCGTAAAGAAAGTCGAACTTTCCCTCCGATAAATAGATATGATACCTTGATTTATCATAAATTTCCGCAATAAAAAGCAGAGATGGGTAGTCTATTTTAATATTTCCGATTAACCAACTCCAGAATTCGACCGGAACCATTTCGGCCATATCACATCGGAATCCATCCACACCCTTTGATGCCCAAAAACGTACGATGTCATATATTTTATGCCAGGTATCTTTATTGTTATAATTCAGTTTTACAGTATCATACCAGTCGTTAATTGAAGGATTTGTTAAGAAACAATCATTTCCGCTTGCCTTTGCAGGAGATTCAGCATAATCTATGCTATCTGTCGGAAGAGTAAGTCTCCCTTCTAGGATATATAAATTTTTGTCGTTAAAATCCTCAATACCTTCTGGCCTGGAGTCTGAATGATATTCTCTTGCGATATGATTTGGAACAAGGTCTATGATCACACCTAATCCGCAACTATGTGTTCTTGAAACAAGATCATTAAATTCTACAGCTCTTCTGTTTGGGTGTGTAGCCAAATCGGGGTCAATGTCGTAATAATCTTTTATTGCGTATGGGGAACCGGCAATGCCCTTGACGTATGAGGAGCTGTTCTGTTTGATTCCGTAATTGCTATAGTCTGTTTTCGTAGCGTGCTCCAATACTCCCGTATACCAAACAAATTGAACTCCTAAATCTTTAATATAATTTAGTATATTGTCATTTATATCAGCTAATTTGCCGCTTCCATTTGTATAAATAGAAGAATTGGGAACACAGTTATCATTTGTGTTCCCAAATAGTCTTGGAATTAGTTGATATATTATAAACTTCCCTTTCAATTAAGAAATTTTACCAGTTCAATATCTTTTTGAAATCGTAATCTTCAGGATTTGAAACAAACTCTTTTGCTGCTTCATAGTCCTCAGGAGTTACGTAGTGTAAAAGTGAATTAAATACGGTCTGTATCTTTCCGGAATTGATATTAACTCCTCTTGGAGGGATTTTTCCGGTTGTAGGATCTTGAAGATCTTTAAGGTAGAGAGGAACTGTATCACCTTTCTGATTTATGAAAACAAGACATCCTGTCTCACCTTTGGTGAAAAGGTCATATACCCCCATGCCAAGATTTGAACAATATACAAGGTCAAATGCTATAGGGTGCTGACACCTGATTTCATATCCTATTTCAACAGGTCTGATTTTAGTTTTAATATTGAGCCCTTTCATTGCGTTCTCAAGCATTTCACTAAAAATATGAGCTTTAGAAACTTTGCCTAGCTCTGGATGTCCGTGATCATCATAAGAGAAGGTTACTCCCGATTTTTTTAACTCTTCGGATGAGAGCTCGTGAAATACCCCTTCCGAGATCATAACAGCGCCATATTGTATGCCTAATATTGAACGCTTAATTATAGACGAAAGAGATAGTTTAATAATTTTATCTAAAGTGATAGTTGATTTATTAAACATCTCTGGAATTATAATCATTGGGTAGTGAGAAGCTGTTCCGATTCCAAATGCGAGGTGACCGGCAGAACGACCCATTGCACTTACTACAAACCAGTTTGCACTTGTTTTAGCATCTTCGTAAACTGTAGTTGCAATTCTAGTTCCCTCTGCACTGGCTGACTGATATCCGAAAGTAGGAGCTTCGTCCGGAAGAGGAAGGTCATTGTCAATTGTTTTTGGAACGTGGATATTGGAGATTTTATACCTCTTCTCTGCCAGGAATTTTGCAACCCTGTTCGCTGTTGAAGCTGTATCGTCACCACCCACTGTTACCAATAGTTGAATGTTGTTGTTTACAAAGAAATCAAGATTGAAATTTTCGTCGAAATCAACTTGCGAAGGCTTATATCTGCTCATTATGAGGAACGAGCCGCCTTTGTTAAAAATTGTGTCGGCCAAATTAAAATCCAGTTCGGTGTAATTTGGATTTTTTGAGAAAAGACCCTTGTAGCCTCCATGAAGGCCGATAACGCGAAATCCATTGGAAATGAAGGTTTTTGCAATGCTGCCAACCACTGTGTTCATGCCTGGCGCAGGACCTCCGCCTGTTAAAATTACTATCGATTTTTTCATTGTAAAATATGTTGAGCGCGCAAATTTAATAATATTTAAAAAATATGTAAATTTGGCAGAATAATATGAAGAGAAATAAAGAGGAAATACATAGAAGGATTGTAGAGTTAAGAAGAGCCATTGAAGATCATAACAGACGTTATTATGTTCTCAACAAGCCGGTTATATCTGATTTTGAGTTCGATATTCTATTGAATGATCTGATAGCATTGGAGAAGCAGTATCCCGAGTTCAGCTCTTCCGATTCACCCTCCAACCGAGTCGGCAGTGATCTCTCCGATGAAGATAGATCATTTGTAAAGGTTAAGCATAAGTATCCGATGTATTCTTTGAGCAATACATACGATTTACAAGAGCTTAGAGCATTTATAAAGAAGATCCTGGATTTATTTCCGAGTACTCCGGTCGGTTTTGTTTCTGAATTGAAATTTGACGGAACAGCTATCTCTCTGACATATAAGGGTGGAAAGTTGATCAGGGCGCTTACTCGTGGCGACGGGATTACAGGAGAGGATGTATTACGAAATGTTAAAAATATCACCTCTATTCCGGGCCACATAGATAGTCGTTCATTACCGGATGAATTTGAGGTTAGAGGTGAAATATATATGCCATACTCTGTTTTTGAACAGCTTAACCTGGAGAGAGAGGAGTCGGGTGAAAATCTTTTTGCCAATCCTCGGAATGCTGCAGCAGGCTCTCTGAAGCTTCTGGACTCCGGAAAGGCAAGCAGTAGAGGATTGGAGTGTGTTGTATATCAACTTGTATCGGATCAACGCATATCCGATTCCCATTTTGAGACGCTGCAAATTCTCAAAAATGCAGGGTTCCCGGTATCTGAGTATAATAAAATCTGCTCATCTGACGATGAAGTAGTTGATTTCTTAAACTATTGGGATAATGCTCGTAAAAATCTTCCATTTGCAACTGACGGGGCTGTTATTAAAGTCGACACTCTTGATTTACAGGAGCGTTTGGGATTTACTGCAAAGTCGCCTAAGTGGGCTACTGCATATAAATTTCGTGCAGAACAGGCTGTTACAAAATTACTCTCTGTTGATTTTCAGGTCGGACGCACCGGTGCCATTACTCCTGTAGCTAATCTGGAACCAGTATTTTTATCGGGGACTACTATCAAAAGGGCTTCTCTGCACAATGCCGATCAAATTGCCCTTTTGGGCATTTGTTACAACGACTATGTAGTTTTGGAAAAAGGTGGAGAAATTATTCCCAAAATAGTTGATGTAGATGTGAAAAGACGCGATTCCGGTGAGGCTGTTGCGATAAAATTTCCCGAAAGATGCCCCGACTGCGGAACAAGGCTTGAAAGAGAGGATTCAGAAGCAAGGCACTTTTGCCCAAACAGTTCAGGTTGTCCAACCCAGATTAAGGCCCGGTTTGTACATTTCTGTAGCAGAAAGGCAATGAACATATTAGCCGGTGATGCTTATATTGACCAATTTTTCAATTCCGGACTGATTAAAGAGCTTCCAGACCTCTATAAAATAGATTTAAATGCCCTATTGGAGCTCGATGGCTGGAAAGAGAGATCAGCATTGCGGTTTCTTCAAAGTCTTTCAGACTCTAAAAAAAGTCCCTTTGCAAAGGTTCTATTTGCTCTGGGAATAAGATATGTCGGAGAGACAACTGCGAAAAATCTGGCCAGACATTTCGGATCTATCGAAAAACTTGCATCTGCAAGCTTAGAAGAGCTCTCAAATGTACCCGAAGTGGGTTCAATTCTGGCAAAATCGATTTCTGAATACTTCGCATCGGAAAATAATATGAGGATGATTGAAGAGTTTAGGAATATTGGACTTAATTTTGCAGATGTGGCCGACAACTCTTTAAATGTTAGCAATAAATTGGAGGGTTTTGTTATTGTTGTATCGGGCAACTTTTCAAAATCGAGAGAATTTATAAAGGAGTTGATTTCCACTAATGGCGGTAAATGCGGATCATCTGTGAGTAAGAACACGACATATCTGCTCGCGGGAGAAAAATCCGGGCCAGCAAAACTTAAGGAGGCCGAAAAGCTGGGAATTCCGGTAATTGATGAGAATGAATTATATAAACTTATTGAATAACAGATACATAACTTTATGAAAAAAATTGAAATAAGCGAGAATATTTTCTATGTTGGAGTAAATGACAGGAGGAAAACCCTTTTTGAAAATATTTGGCCGCTGCCAAAGGGTGTTTCATATAACTCTTATCTGATAAAGGATTCAAAGAGCGCGTTGATTGATACTCTCGAATTTGGTTCAAATGATGATTATTTGAGTCAAATCGATCAACTTTTGGATGGCGGAAAACTTGACTATCTTATTGTCAATCATATGGAGCCTGATCATTCTAGCATGATAGGAATTCTGTTGAAATTTTATCCTGATATAAAAGTTGTAGGCAATAATAAAACTTTTAAAATGCTTGAAGCATACTACACCCTTAGCCCTAATAATTTTTTGGAGGTAGCTGACGGTGAGGAACTGGACCTTGGAAACAGAAAATTGAAGTTTGTCATGACTCCATGGGTTCACTGGCCGGAGACTATGATGACTTATGAGGTAAACTCCTCAATTCTCTTCTCCTGTGATGCTTTCGGAACCTTCGGTACTCTTGATGGTGCAATATTTGACGACGAAATTAACTTTGAATTTTATGAGGAGGAGGCCAGGAGATATTACTCAAATATAGTAGGGAAATATTCGAATATGACCCAAAAGGCTCTCTCAAAGCTATCAGGAACAAAAGTAAATATTATCTGCCCGTCACACGGACCTGTCTGGAGAAGTAATCCTGCGAAAATTATCTCTCTCTACGACAAATGGAGCAGATATGAGAGCGAAGAGGGAGTAGTTATAGCTTTTGCCTCGATGTACGGTAATACAGAAAAGATGGCCGATTATGTTGCCAGGTTGATCGCAGAGAGGGGTATAAAAAATATAAGGATTTATGATGTTTCGAAGACCCACCCATCATTTATCCTGAACGATATATGGAAATATGGAAGTGTAATTCTTGGTTCCTGTGCATACAATGCAACTATACACCCGAATATGGAGAGTCTATGCAACGAACTTGAAATTCTAAACCCAAAGAATAAAAAATTCGGATTATTCGGATCTTTCAGCTGGAGTGGTGGCGGAGTTAAGTTTCTTAAGTGCTTTGCCGAGAAGATGGAGTGGACTATTGTTTCGGAGCCGGTTGAATTGATTGGTATTCCAAACGAGGCCAAGATGGAGAAGTTCGAAGAGCTGGCTAAAAATATCATATAATATGGTTGAA
>OFJB01000325.1_pt1 | contig 24297 bp, 23 predicted proteins | sample 1775081 | NCBI WGS metagenome assembly OFJB01 (sample SAMN08195771, study PRJEB24354) | sludge metagenome | isolation source: initial sludge from phenol fed wastewater aerobic bioreactor | place: India: Nagpur | collected 2016-06-05
GACCTGGCTGCCTCCAAGAAGATCACGATCGTTCCTATCGATGGGGAAGTGGCTAAGAAACTGATGGGAAAGTACTCGTTCTATACCTTGACCAAACTTCCCAAGAGCACCTATATCGGCATGACCCAGGATGTTACAACGGTTTCCGTTAAATCAATGTTGGCGGTCAGCGCCAAGCTGAACGCAGATCTCGTATACAAGCTGCTGGAAACCATGTACGCCAATTCGGAACGTCTTGCCGCTTCGCACATCAAAGGTGCCGATATCAAGATAGAGACCGCCACCGATGGTATGTCGATACCACTCCATCCGGGCGCAGAGAAGTTCTTCAAGGAACATAAGAAATAACGATCTTGCTGGGCTGCCGTGTTTGTTTTAGCTCAATTCTCTGAAAGAAAGACGCGGCGGTCCGGTGTTAGGCATCATGGAATACTTTAAGCGCCGTGTGGTCGTTTTCCTGCTTTTGTTGGCAGGGGTTTCTTGTGTGACAGCGCAGAATTTTTCAGGACAGATCCCGGAATTCGAATTGACAATCAGCGATCGGAATGGAGCGCTTTTGGAGGCAGTTCCTGTTCCCGATGGCCGTTTTGATCTTGTCTACATTCATTCGTTCCATCTTACCCCTGTTGTGGAGCGTTATGAGATAAGAGTAGATGATAATGGCGCACCAGTCTTGCATCTTTTTGAATTGGAATACGAAAGCTGCGGCGTAGGTATGCCTACAGAACAAGAACTCGGTTACAGGTTGGTAGATAGTAAGTTCGAACTTTCCATGGATAGAGCCTTTGCGTCTATCCCATTGATGATATCCATTGTTGAAGGGCACGGTATTCGCGTGGGTGATGAGTACTTTCCATTCACAAAATGGCTGCCGCCTGTGTCAATGCTTGTTTTGGCAGCACGAAAACCGGGAAACCATGCGAAAATTGGAGAACCAATAGATACAATAAAACAATGAGATGCGATGAAACAATGAGGCAAAAGAGAACAAGTATTTTAGGAGTGTTTCTAGGGAGGAAGAATTGATGAGCGAATCAGAACCTGTCGCTACTGCTTTGAATGAGGCTCCGGTTGATGCGCAGGAAGTGATGCGCAAGTACGACAAGGAGTCGGACTATCGCATCTTAAAAGGCTTCAGAGGGAAAATTATAGCGGTAATAGCCATAGTTTTCTCACTGTTTCAAATCTATACGGCGCTCTTCGGCGTTTTGGACGCCATGATGCAACGGTCAATACATTTGGCTTTTGGCTTTTGTTTGATTTTTCTGCTGTATCCCGCCAGCAAGAAATGGCCTAAAGATCGGATACATCCAATTGATGTTCTCTTGTCAGCTCTTGGGGCTGCAGCACCGCTTTACATAAGTGTGCAGTGGACTTATGTCCTATCTCAACGGGCAGGCATGCCGACAACCTTGGACATCGTCGTTGGGGTTATCGGTATCCTTCTAGTCTTGGAAGCCACAAGAAGGCTTGTCGGGCTTCCGATGGTCGTCATAGCCCTCCTATTTATGGCATATGCTTTTGCTGGGCCATACCTACCTGGCAAATTCGCACATCGCGGTGTGGACATACCCTCACTTGTTGAACATCTTTTCTATACTACGGAGGGGATTTTTGGGACGCCAATCGGAGTGTCCAGCACCTTCATTTTCTTATTCATTCTGTTTGCCGCTTTTTTGGACCGAACAGGACTCGAACAGTTCTTTATCGATATTTCCAACGCAATAGCAGGCTGGGCATCCGGAGGCCCTGCCAAGGTTGCTGTCATAGCGAGCGCCTTTGAAGGTACGGTTTCCGGTTCTTCAGTCGGCAATGTTGTCGGATCTGGAAGCTTTACGATACCGATGATGAAAAAGCTGGGCTATTCGCCTGAGTTTGCTGCTGCCGTTGAAGCCACTGCTTCCACTGGCGGGCAGATAATGCCGCCAATAATGGGTGCCGCCGCCTTCCTCATGGCCGAGTTTACCAACATTCCCTATGGCCGAATCGCGTTGGGCGCCATTATTCCAGCGCTACTGTATTTCTTCGCCGTTTTTGCACAGATCCATTTCGAGGCCAAGAAGCTCGGCCTAAAAGGGATGAAACGGGAGGAATTGCCCAAAACCAAAGACCTGATCCTCCATAAAGGCTACCTCATGATCCCCTTGCTTGCGATCATTTTCCTCCTGACTTCTGGGGCCACGCCCATGAAGGCAGCCATGTGGGCCATAATAATCTCGGTAGGCATAGCGCTTCTCACTTCCATTGTGCAAATGATTCGCAAGCAGAAACCAGACTTCACTGTAAAGGATATCTTCGATGCCATGGAACAGGGTGCGCGCGGCGCACTGGGCGTAATAGCGGCATGTGCCTGCGCGGGCATCATAACCGGCGTCGTGACTAAGACCGGCCTTGGGCTCAAACTTGGAGAGATCCTGGTTGGGGCTGCTCACGGTAATCTCTTCTTTACCATGCTCTTTACCATGATTACCTCGCTAATCCTCGGAATGGGCGTGCCCACTACGGCCAACTATGTCATAACCTCTACCATCGCCGCCCCGGCAATCATCATGGTGCTGAATCACACAGCTGGGTACCCATTCCCTCCTAACTCGGAAGCAGTAATTCTGTCCGCGAATATGTTTGCTTTTTACTTTGGTGTTTTGGCTGATATCACACCGCCAGTGGCGTTGGCTGCCTTTGCAGGCTCAGCCATAGCAAAATCCAACCCCATGAAGACTGGTTTGCAGGCGACTAAGCTGGGAATTGCAGCGTTTATTATCCCGTTCATGTTCGTTATCAACCCTGAAATGTTGTTGTTTGGTGTGGCAGAAAGGCCACTCGCTATGGTTTGGATGATTATTTCCTCCATTATCGGAATTGTCGGACTAGCCGTAGGGGTTGAGGGTTATTTCCTTGCCAGGATGAAATGGTATGAACGCATTCTTGCAATCGCTGGCGGCCTTAGCCTTGTAGATCCTGGGCTCACAACGGACCTTATCGGCGGTATTCTGCTCGCAATTGTGGTGGTCATTCAAGTTTCCAGAAGGAGAAATGAAAGGGCCTTAGGGCGTGCGGGGAGCAAGTAGACTAGAGACAAGCAGAAAATCAGCTAAGTATCGATAAAAAAGGCCGCCCAGAGAGAATCCGGACGGCCTTTTTTTGATAGCGAGGGAGGGGATTGAACCCACGACCCAGCGGATATGAGCCGCTTGCTCTGCCAACTGAGCTACCTCGCCAAGAGCTCCAACTTTATAACCGCAGAAATATGCCTTAGTCAATACCTGCTGACCTCATGACCGCCAGTCTCCTTGGGCCTCCGGCCTTTTGGCTTTACAGAGCCGCTTTGGCCCTATATACTCTTTGAACGACAAAGGACACCGCAGGGTATCAGGTTGAATGGAGAACAAATGTCGTCGACCGATTGGCAGGACGAAAAACAACAAGAAGTTTTTGAAGGAACCTTAAAGGGGCTGGAGGCGCGTAAGCGCAAAGACCCCAAGTTTACCCTGGAGACTGCACAGGCAGAACTTAATCATTTCTATATTCAGGACGGGAATAATTGGCTTGGCCGAGGCGAATTAGGCGATATTGTGATTTCGGCTACTATAGCAGCTTACGAGCATTTTATTTCAGAATGGCGAAGCCAATCCGACTCCGCATCTAATGGTCCAAAACAGGAGAACCCCCATGCCAGTGGAAATCCGTCACGTTGAAACGAACTCGCAGCTTAAGGCTTTTGTAAGATTTGCGGCCAAGCTCTATAAAGACAACCCTTATTACGTTCCGGCTTTGGTTTTTGACGATCTAAACACCCTGCGCCGGGACAAGAATCCTGCCTTTGAATTCTGCGAGGCCGAGTATTGGACAGCCTGGCAAAACGGCAAAATGGTTGGACGTATCGCGGGCATCATAAATCCTCGTTATATCGAAAAATGGGGACACAAATACGCTCGCTTCGGATGGATTGATTTCATTGAAGACTTTGAAGTCGCTAAGGCGCTCGTAGAAACCGTGGAGACCTGGGCAAGGTCCAAAGGCATGGAAGGTATCCATGGCCCACTGGGTTTTACAGATCTTGACCGCGAGGGCATGTTGGTGGAAGGGTTCTCCGAGGTAGCCACCATGGCGACCATCTATAATCACCCCTATTACCCGGAGTACATGGAGCGCCTGGGCTACGCCAAAGACGTAGACTGGATTGAATTCCAAATCAAGACACCAAAAGAAATTCCAGAGAAAGTCTTGCGTGTCAACGAACTCATTTCGCGCAGAACCGGCTATCGAATCTACGACTGGAAAGACAAGAAAGAGATGAAGGAGCGATTCGGCAGGCAAGTCTTTGAATTGGTGGACGAAGCCTACGCCGACCTTTACGGTACAACCCCGCTTTCCGAGCGGCAAGTGCAATTCTATATTAATAACTATCTTGGTTGGATAGATCGCAGATTTACCAAGGTCTTAGTCGACAAAGAAGACAAACTTGCAGGCTTTGCCATCTCCATGCCGTCGCTCTCCCGGGCGCTCATAGAAAACCGAGGCGAGCTTTTCCCCTTTGGATTTGTATCACTTCTCAGGGCGCTTAAGAATCCCAATACCATCGACATGTTGCTCGTTGCCGTTAGAAAAGAGTGTGTGGCCACAGGTGTCCTTGCCTTACTTATGAATGCGCTCAGCAAAAGCGCCATAGAAAGCGGCGTGGAATATGCGGAAAGCAATCCGGAACTGGAAACCAATACCGCCGTCCATGGGATTTGGAAGGACTATCCAAAACGGCAGCACAAGCGAAGGCGCGTTTACCTAAAGGCTCTCTGAGAGATTCTCTCGAAGCAGGTTCTTGCGCGTTTCTAATAGCGATAGTCGCCGTCTACGGTTGTGGCCCGATTTCCGGTTCCCGAATGTAAAGCGGTATCGAATCCTCGGGGGCTGACCCAAAACGTCGGAACTGCTGCAATGCAAGCGCTGCAAAGCAGCCGTACCGCGCCTCGAGGTTGGAAACTCCAAGTTCTGCATTGCAGCCCTGTGCAAGAAGTGCTTCCACGATTGCAGTAGCTTGACCTGTGAAAAGCACGTGCTCGCAAGGCTGGTTTTTGCCGAGAATCAGTACATCGCTAAGAATCCGTGCAACAAGTTTTTCCGGTTCAATATCCAGGTACTCTGATTCTCGGGCCCCTTTCCGATAGAGTGCTGCATAGAACCGCTTTTTCCGCGCGTCGATGACTGGCACCACCAGGGATTCGGAGTTGGCAAATTCTGCGGCCAGCACATCAAGCGTAGGTAAGCAAACCCATGGGGTGGACCGCGCCAAAGCAAGTCCTTTGGCGGTTGCCATGCCGATGCGCAAGCCCATAAAGGATCCTGGCCCACTTGTACACGCCACGAGATCGATGTTCTCAATTTTGAGTTCCGCCTTTTTGAGGCAGGCTTCGATCATTGGAAGAAGAATCTCACTGTGTTTTACCGCTTCCCGGGACTCCGCGCAAAAAATCTGGCTTGGACACGAATAATCGTTGCGCGACCCGAGTTCGGGTTGTTGGTTCGGTCCTTCAACAAAATCTTCGCCCGACCCTTCAAAAGAACGTGCGACTCCGACCGAAAGTAGATCCATAGAAGTGTCAAACATCAGGACGTTCATTACAGCAGATCCTCCAACCAGTTTCCTTCGATCCAGAATTCGCGACTATCGTCTGTGAGCATCTTTATGGTGATAAAAGCGGTGCATTCACTTTCGATTTCCGGTAGACGTTCAATCCATTCTATCACGCACAGACTGTTTGGAGCGCCAAGGAATTCCAGAGCCCCGATTGCCTGGAAATCAGAAAACCCTCCCAATCTGTAAGCGTCGATATGATAAAACGTCAGCCGACCCTGGTATTCTGCCACAATGGTATAAGTGGGGGACGTTATCTCCTCCTCTATGCCCAGCCCTTTCCCTATTCCTTTACAAAGTGTAGTTTTTCCTGCTCCCAGGTCGCCCCTCAGGGCAATGACGTTTCGGTCGGGAACTCGTTGTCCTATGGTAAGCCCGAGTTGGAGCGTCTCTTCCCGTGTCTTTGTTATGATTTTTTTCAGAATAGCCCTCGTACATGCATCTAAACTGCGGTAAGATTGAAGTATATAGTTTTGCAATTTCCGTGTCGATAGTTAGTGAGTAGCGGGCGGCGGAAGGCTGCAAGGATTACTCCCGACCCTATCGAGGAGGACGCGATGGCAGAAAACGGGCTTTGGTTCACGGCATCAGACGGCAAAAAACTTTCATATCTCAAGATGCTTCCTAATGGCCCAGTAAAGGCTGTGGTAGTCGTTGGGCACGGTATGAACGACCACAAAGAGCGCTTTTTGTCGCTAGGTCAGGCACTCGCCTCCATCGGGCTTGCAGTATATATGCCAGACCTACGTGGGCACGGAGACACAGACCGGGCAGAGAATAAGGGTTATCTTGCCGACAGCGACGGGTTTGAACGTGTTCTAAAGGATCTTGTCGAACTTGGCACCTTTGGAGTCCAAGAGCAGAGTTCTGTTCGCGGGGCACCACTTGGGCTTTACTATTTTGGCCATTCTTTTGGGGCGCTCTTAGGTATGGCCCTTGCGGGAATGTATGGGGAGCACTTTGCCGGCATTGTGCTTTCGGCTCCACCGGAGAAACCAGACTTCTTTACCAGTTTTTTTGGAAGAATAATCGTGTGGATTGGCAAGCATATAAAAGGGCCACATGCACCGGGAATCCTCCCCAACACAATAACCTTTGGGGGCTATGCCAAGACAGTCAAGAATGCACGTACCAAGTTCGACTGGCTGACGCGTGACGCAAAGATTGTGGACGCTTACATAGCCGACCCCAAATGTAACTTCGTTTGCAGCTATGGCTTCTATGATGATCTAATGCATGGGCTGGCCAAAGTTTACGGAAAGGGTTTCTTGGAAGCCATTCCTAAGACCTTGCCCATTTACCTGTTCTGTGGTTCAGAAGATCCCGTCATAGGCAAAGAAGCGGGATTCAACAGTCTGACTGAGCAGTTTCGTTCCCTGGGACTCAAGGATTTTGAAACCAGGTGCTACCCGGGCGGAAGACACGAAAGCCTCAACGAGCTGGCGAGGGAAGAGGTGTTGCAAGATGTTAAGGCGTGGTTCGCAAAACATCTTGCATAATTGGCTTTCTTGGGGCAATAATCTCAATCTGTTAGGTTTTTGTATCGATTTCTCGGCCAGTGAGGGACTGAATTCTACCGTTGTTTTGCCATATCTTATGCACAGTGAGGCTTCTTGGTGCTCGTTCGTTACGGAAGAGATCAAAATGGAAAACTAGTTCAGCAGGCACTCGTTTATACCGCCGATGAGCATGGAATAAAGCTAAACCAGATTGATCGCGATGCAATTCATATTATTGAGAAGCTTAAGAATGCGGGTTTTAAGGCGTATCTTGTCGGTGGGGCAGTTCGGGATCTTCTGCTTGGTAACTCCCCCAAGGACTTCGACCTCGTTACGGATGCGCTTCCAAACCAGATCAGGAAACTTTTTCGAAATTCGCGCATAATTGGCAAGCGTTTTAGACTTGTGCACATTTTTTACGGTTCAAAGATCTTTGAAGTGAGCACTTTCCGTTCCAACAAGAACGGCTCAGTCGGGAATGAATTTGGCACGATGGCCGAAGATGTCATGCGGCGTGACTTCACCATCAATGCACTTTATTTCGATCCGACTGACAGTACACTGGTGGACTTCGTGGGTGGCGTAAAGGACATAAGAGCCAAAAAGCTCAATCCCATCATACCATTAGACCGAATTTTCAAAGAGGACCCGGTGCGGATTGTGCGCTGCGTCAAGTATGCTGCCATGACGGATTTCGCTCTTCCATTTACTCTGAAACGTGCTATCAAGAGAGATGCTCCTCTTTTGGCGGATGTAAGCCACTCGCGAATGACAGAAGAGTTTTTTAAGGTTCTTGCGTCCGGCAAAGCTGGACCCATTTTTTCTCTTTTTTGTGAGTACGACCTTATCCAGTACTTTGTGCCTGCTTGTTGGGACCTCATACAAAACGACGCGGAATACGCTCGGAGATTGTTTTCTGACCTCGACGCCTTGGACGCGCTTCATGTCGATGTCAAACAGAGCGAAATAGAAGGCGAGGGCAGCATAGACGACAAGTCCCAAACCAAAAAGAAACTGTCAGTGCTGCTCTCTTATTTTTTGGAGTCCTACGTGCAGGCATATACCCAAGCGCTGCTTGAGCAGAACAACTTGTTCCAGGAAGTACTAAAAGCGAGCAGGGTTTTTGTTATGCCGCTCAATCCACCTCGAATTGAATTGGAAGAGGCCGTAAAGCTTATTCTGGAAGAACTTGGCCTTGTGCAAAAGCCAAAATCTCCCCGAAAACGAAGCCGAGGACGAGGAAGGGCAAAAAAGCAAATTCCGGCCACCAGCCAAGCGGTTGATGCGGAAAAAAGCGGTGCCCTGCTTCCGAACGCTGCTCCAGACGCTGCTCAACCTGGTGCTCCGCTTGGTGTACCACCGCCTGCCGGACCACAAGAGTAAGGTTCGGGGCGGATACCTTGACATTTGAGCCTTCATTTTTCACTATAGGGGCGTGAATCCCGAAAAACTCTCCATGCTCTCCGACCAGGAATTGTCAGTTCTTGCGGAACGCATGGGTATTTATCTTCCAGAGGGACTGGACCGTCCATTCATAATTGAAGAAATCCTCTCAGCGCTAGAAGACGATGACGACAAAGAGCGTGTCTTTAGTCATGATGGGACTGGCCATGTGGAAGAGAAAAAACTGTCGGGAAGTTCATCAGTGCCGTCGCCCGGCATGGACAAAACCGAAATTCCGAGCCGCTACAATGAGACAATGATTCGCATTCTGCCGCGCGATCCAGCTTGGATCTACGCCTACTGGGACATAGCCGAACAGCACTCCGGCCGGAGTGGGACGGACGACAGTGAAAGCGACCTCTTCCTGCGGGTAGTGGAACTCGATCCTCGAAGTTCTGAGAAAAAAGACTTTTTCGACATTGCAATTTCTTATGAGGATTGGAAATGGTACATTAATATCCCTCAGCCGGGAGCAGTGTATCGCGTAGATCTATGCCAAAGGCTTAAAGGGAAGAGTAGGGTTCTTGCCAGGTCCAATAAGGTCACTATGCCTGTGTATTTTATTAAGAACTCGACCAAAATCCCTCAAGTGACCAAGAGCTTGCTAATCTTGTCAGGAATCGAGGGGTTACACCTGACCGAACCTCGTGATGAGAATCCTAATAGGATACTCGTGGCCGATGGAGAAGCGGACGGGGAACAGGAATAAAAAGGAAAGCTATGAAAAAGCCCAGTCTTGCGCTCGTGCTCAACGCACACTTACCTTTTGTTCGCCACCCTGAATACAAAGAGTTTTTTGAAGAGCGATGGCTTTTTGAGGCTATTTCCGAAACCTACTTGCCTCTCTTGCGCCTTTTTAGGCGACTCGACGCCGACGAAGTGCCATTCAAATTGACAATTGCGATTTCGCCAACGCTCCTTGCAATGCTCTCTGACAAGCTCCTCTGTGACCGCTATTCGCAGTATTTGGCCAAACAAATCGAGCTTGCAACCAGAGAAAAGCAGCGCCTCGCCAACGATCCTATTTTTTCCCCGTTACCAGAAATGTATTTCAATCTCTATTCCCAAAACAGAGAAGACTTCGAACGCCTTTATAGTCGCAACATCCTGCAAGGCTTTGATTACTACTATAAAAAGGGCAAGATCGAAGTTATGACCAGCGGCGCAACACACGCTTTTTTGCCGCTCTACCAAGATGAATCTCAGGGGATATTTGCGCAGATAGAGACCGCCATCGTCGCACATCGTGCAGTCTTTGGGAAGAATCCACAAGGTTTCTGGTTGCCACAGCTTGGATGGTACCCCGGCTTGGGCGGACTCTTGCAGGAATATGGCATGAAATACACTATTGTGACCACACGAGGGGCGCTTCTTGGAAAACCTACACCGTTTTATGGCTCATTCTCACCAGTAATGAGCCCCTCGGGGATCACGATTTTTGTGCGCGATGCCGGAGCGACCAAGGCGGTCTGGTCTGAAACCGAAGGATATCCTGCGGATCCCGTGTACCGGGATTTTTACCGTGATATCGGTTACGATCTAGACTCGAATTATATAAGCCCCTACCTCGGTGAAGGCATAGAGCACAGTTTTACCGAGTTCAAATACTGGGCCATAACCGGCAAGACTGATAAGAAAAGGCCTTACGAACCAGTCGCTGCCAAGGCCAAGGCTGTAGAACATGCTCACGCTTTTCTTGCTGAACGCAAGGCGGCTGCAAGAGACGCCAGCATTTGGATGAAAGAGCGCGCGCCACTTATCGTGTGCCCTTACGATGCAGAACTTTTTGGCCATTGGTGGTTCGAAGGACCTCAGTTTCTTGAAGCACTCTTCAGAGCGGCAGCGCGCAAAGCCGGCGATGATGACATAGAATTCGTAACTCTGGGCGAGTATGCCGCTGAGAATCCGGAGAACCCTGTTTCCGAGCCTGAGTTCTCCTCTTGGGGAGAAGGCGGCTATGCGGAAGTCTGGCTGGATGGATCCAACGACTGGGTTCATAGGCATAGTCATAAGGCCATAGAAAGAATGGTGGAACTTGTGGACCGCTTCCCCAACGAAACAGGCTTGCGTGAGCGCATTCTCAATCAGGGGGCGCGGGAGGCACTCTTGACCATGTCCTCCGATTGGCCCCTTCTGCTCCGTTCCGGACAGTCCGCGAGTTTTGCCCGTCGCCAAATCGAGGATTCCATCAGCAACTTTACAAAGATCTACGAGATGCTCTGCGCCAATACAGTAGACACAGAGTGGCTAACCAGCCTGGAAAAGCGGAATAATCTTTTTCCAGAAATAAATTACAGGGTTTTTGCGCGCAAACGGTAGGGTGACATGGCGCAGAAATCCTACCGCCTTGCGGCTGCGCGGGTGGGCGGTGCTCATAGATGTAAATTGATGCAACGCGGATAAAAGCGTGAACGGTCAGGAGGTCTCATGAATGTAGTTATTATAGGCGCTCAATGGGGCGACGAAGGCAAGGGGAAAATAGTGGACTACCTGGCTCAAGACGCAGGTATTGTCGTTCGCTTTTCTGGCGGAGCCAACGCAGGACACACAATCGTGCTTTCTGGTACTACCTATGCCTTACATCTGATTCCTTCGGGGATTCTCTACCCGGATAAGATAGTGTTCTTGGGTTCTGGCATGGTAATTGAGCCATCTGCGCTGTTTGCCGAGCTCGACGATCTCAAATCCAAAGGAATTCAGTGGGAAGGGCGCGTTTTCATTTCGGATCGGGCGCACCTTGTCTTGCCTCGCTATAGACAGCTCGACAAGGAACTGGACGCCAAGCGGAAAAACCCGATTGGAACAACAGGGCGCGGTATAGGCGTGGCGTACGCGCTTAAAGCCTCTCGGGACGGAGTGCGCCTTGCGGACTTGGACAACGGGGAGTTGCTTTCCAATTTGGAAGACGAGGATAGGGCGTATCTTGACCAATGGGCAGACAAACTGAGGCCGTTATCGGTGGATTTGGCTTCGTACTTACATCAGCATCAGAACTCCTGGACACTTTTTGAAGGCGCACAAGGTGCCTTGTTGGATATTGATACGGGGACTTACCCCTTTGTTTCTTCCGGTATGTCCTGCGCCGCGGGCGCCGCCGCCCAGGGAGGCATCGGCCCGCGCAGCATAGACCGCATCTTGGGCGTCTTTAAGGCGTACACGACCCGGGTGGGCAACGGCCCCTTCCCCACGGAGTTCAAGGACGACACGCCGGGGTCGCTGTCCAACTACATCAGGACAAAGGGGCACGAGTACGGGACGACGACGGGGCGCCCGCGGCGCTGCGGGTATCTGGACCTTGTTGCGCTTCGCTACGCATGCATGGTCAACTCAATCGACAGGCTTGTCCTTACGCACCTCGATGTCTATGATGCTTTGCCTGAGTTTGAAGCCTGTGTCGGTTACCGGATCGGCGACAAAGTCGTGCAGGACTTCCCTGCGTCCATAAAAGACTTGGAATCTGCGGTGCCCGTTCTTAAACGGTTTGAAGGCTGGCAGCAACCAATCGAGAATTGCCAGAGTTGGGAAGACCTGCCTCTCAAAGCCAAGGAATATGTCGATTTTATCGAAGATTACACACAGACGCCTATTTCGATTATCTCGGTCGGCTCCGAACGCCGCAAGACGATAATAAGGGAGAGTCCGTGGATACGATCCTGATCCTCGATTACGGAAGCCAATACACTCAACTCATCGGCCGTAGGGTACGTGAATTGGGCGTCTACACCGAGATTCTGCCAGGCGACACGGCCGTCCCCACTGTCGGACACGAGTGCGCCACAAAGAACCACTATGTGGGCATCATCCTTTCTGGCTCACCATACAGCGCCTACGACGAATCTGCTCCTAAGCCCGACCCTTCGCTCTACCAAACTACCTTGCCGGTTCTGGGAATCTGCTATGGCATTCAGCGGATGACCGTGGACTCGGGCGGAAAAGTCGCGCGTGGCCCCGAACGCGAGTACGGCAAAAAACCCGTGCACATCCTCGAGCATGAAGTACTCAAGCATGACCTTGAGGATGCGAGCGCAGGGCAGGAGCCATCTCGCATCGATCCGCTTTTTGCAGGCATTCCATCCGAATTTTCGAGCTGGATGAGTCACGGTGACTCGATTGTCTCGCCCGGTAATGGCTGGCGGGTCATTGCGGAGTCAGAAGGCGGGATACCCGCTGCGCTCGCCCACGAGACGCTTCCACGATGGGGCGTGCAATTTCACCCTGAGGTGAGCCATTGCGAGCATGGTCTTGATATCTTAAGAAGTTTTGTCTTTGGCATCTGCAAGGCCACGCCATCATGGTCTATGGAAACCTACCTTGCCGAGATCTCGCAGGATATACGTGCGCGAGTAGGGCAGAGCCCAGTGCTCCTTCTCATCTCTGGTGGCGTTGATTCTACAGTCACTGGGGCTCTCATTCTCAAAATTCTTGATCCCGAAAAGGTTTATCTCCTCTATATCGATACTGGTCTCATGCGTCAGGGCGAGAGCGAAGAGGTCATGGAGAATCTCAAGCGACTGGGCGCCCGGCATCTTTTTAGAGTCGACGCCGAGAGCCGTTTCCTTTCAGCGCTCAAAGGCAAGACAGACCCTGAGGACAAGCGGCGTACCATCGGTGACCTTTTTGTGCAGATTCAGGAGGAAGAGGTGGCCCGATTGGGCATCCCAGACGCGATTTTGGCCCAAGGTACCCTCTACACAGACCTTATAGAATCCGGAAAGGGTGTTGGCACCAAGGCTCAGACCATAAAAAGCCACCACAACGTCAAAAGCCCCCTCATTTCAGCGAAAAGGGCAGCAGGACTTGTCATCGAACCCCTGGACCGCCTCTACAAGGACGAGGTGCGGAACCTTGGTCGGCTTTTGGGCTTGCCCGAAAGTATTGTCTCGCGCCATCCTTTTCCCGGTCCCGGCTTAGGCGTGCGGATCCTCGGAGAAGTGACGAAAGAAAAGTGCGATATCTTGCGGAATGCTGATAAGGTCTATATCGATGAGCTTCACAACCGTGGCCTCTATAACAAGATTTGGCAAGCCTTTTGCGTGCTGCTGCCCGTGCGGGCGGTGGGCGTTGCTGGTGACGAGCGCACCTACGGTTATGTCGTTGCACTGCGGGCCGTGGTCAGTGAAGATGGCATGACAGCAAGTGTCTATCCCTTTAGTCCTGAAGACCTTGTTGCAATCTCATCGGCTATAACGAATCGAAACCCGAGTGTAGGTCGTGTTGTGTACGATATCTCCTCCAAGCCGCCTGCGACGATCGAGTGGGAATAAGCCGCAAAGTACAGGCGACTTGTCCCTCTTTCTATCCGGTTTTAGTTTGTCGGCAGTTCCGGTTCTTCCGGGTAGCTGTGCAGGCTGCCATCAGGGGCGCGCAGAATCCACTTGTCGCGCTCCAGCCGAACGACGCTCTCAGGCAAGTACAGCTTGCCTGCCCCATCGGGCGCATCCACCGCAAACCGCGGCATTTCGAGCCCGGAAAGAAGTTGGCGCAATTCGTCGTAGATCTTTAGCCCGCGCGATAATGGAACCCTGAAATGCGAAGTCCCCATGGCAAGATCGCCTTGAAAAAGATAATACGGGTCTATTCCAATCTTGGTCAGAGTCGAAAAAAGCTCGACAAGAGTGCTTGTGGCGTCATTGATACCACGCAGAAGCACGGTCTGGCTCCGCACCGAGATGCCTGCCTTTAGCACCAGATCGATTTTCTCCCTAAAAAGAGGCGACAGTTCGCGCGGATGATTGACATGTATGACAAGGTGAAGCGGCCTAAAGCGCGCCAGAAGTTCCAAGAGGCCATCTTCCATCCGTTCTGGCAGCGTCACGGGCGCCCTTGAGCAAAGGCGCAACAACACATCGCTTCTTCCAGCTCGCAGGCGTGAGAACAGCGCCTCCAGCTTTTCGTTCGACGCGGTGAGTGGATCGCCTCCAGATACAAGTACCTCCCGAACCTCGGCGTGTTCCGCAAGGTAGAGTCGGGCATTTTCCTGCTCCTCGTCCTTCATGAATCCCCGGTCTTCCGGCAAGAGCGAGCGCCTAAAGCAATACCTGCAGAACATTGGGCATTCCCCTGTGGTTCGCAGGAGAATTCTGGAAGGATACTGGTGAATTATTCTTGGAAACTTTCCGTGCTCATGTTCGTGCAGGGGATCTTTCATCTCCAAAGGCGACAGAACCTGCTCTCTTGGCGACGGCAAAGCCTGGGCTAATATCGGGTCGATTGGAACACCGAATTCGTTTTTCCTACAGGATTTATAATCCTCTTCGGCAAGGCTGAACCAGTACGTAGTGGCTGCAAAAGGAAGCCCCAACGCACCTGTTTCCTCAGGATGATCACCCGAGACGCCTTTTGTGTCCCCTTCTACCGTCCTAATCCGTTTCCGCATGAGATTCTGCCAAGACTCTTCCATAATTAAGAAAACTAACGGTTTGCCTCGGGTTTTTCAACACCTTTACTGAGCGCCTTGTGATCATTTTCTTTGGGTTGCAGTGTGTTCTTTCTACTCGCGACGCTTAGATTTGGATATATTTGGAGAGAAAAACCGGAGGAATGTGTTGTATGCCTGTGTATAAAAATTTAGCATTCAAGGGTGGAGGCGTTCGCGGTATAGCATACCTCGGGGCGATGGACTATTTCTTTAACCAAGGGTACATGAAGCCTGTAGAACGTGTAGCCGGAACCTCAGCAGGAGCCATCACTGCGTGCCTGCTCTCGCTTAATTTTGAGGATTTCGCTTCGCTTAAGGCCGTAGCGGAGACCCTCGAGTACACCAAAGTCCCAGGCCACAAGACCTTTCAGAAGTTGCAGAAAGATGTTGAAGACGAACTAAACGACATTGAAGAAGATCTCTCTGATGTGTTGGCCGGGCGTGAGGCATCTGTGCCTCAGGCTCAAATTCAGTCTCACTCTTACTCTCACTCTGATACTCAGAATGGTGCCCTAATTCAAACTTATAACCATATCCAGGATCGCTTGCATTTGGCGCTAAACGGTGAACGGAAACTTCCCAAAGTTATTTTCAAACAGGTCAAAGAAGTGTCCAGCAGTCTCACCAACAACCTGCGCTCTGCAACTAGGTTCTTTCATGACAAGGGTTGGTATTCGAGCGAATACCTTTACGAATGGCTTCGCAAGAATATTGCTGACCGATTTACCATTGAAAAAGACGCCTATACCTTTGCAGATTTTCAGAACCCAAGCATTCATGTCGGAAACCGTAAGTTCCTCGACCTTTACATCACGGGAACTGACATTACAAACCGGACTTCGCGGATTTTCTCTTACGAGACAACCCCAGACATGGAAGTTGCCCTTGCAGTTCGAATCTCTATGTCCATCCCACTTTTTTTTGAAGCTATCACCTATCAATATCCAGGAACTGACAGTCCGCAAACATACGTGGATGGTGGCATGATGCTCAACTATCCTGTCGGGATTTTTGACGATCTCAAGTATTGCCATAAGCTCCAACGGGGTATCAACCCAGAGACACTTGGCTTCTTTGTTTATTCTTCTCCAGAAGAAACAAAGTACAAGGATATTTCCAACATCATAGATTACGGAGACGCTATCTTCGATACCCTGCTCACCGTGCAGGAACAGCTCATAGTCGGCAGTGAAAAAAACAAGGGCAGGACAGTTTTCATCGACGATAAAGGTATCTCCTACGACGATTTCGCGATCAGGGTGGGCGATGAGAAGTACCGCATGCTTTATGAATCCGGGTATGCGGCGACCGAAGCTTTCTTCACCAACCGTTCCAATTGGGAGCAGCTTGTCTCCCAGGTGCAACTTCGTTTTGGATGGCGAGGTATGGGAAACTGAAATCTCGTCGTGACGTACGATTATGGACGATGCCGACTTGCCGTATTTGCAAAATGGATGCAATATTATAACTAAGCAACCAGAGATTTCTTAGGAGACAGCTCCGACATGAAAGAGAGAATAGAACGGCTCAAGGTCGTTAAGAACATTATTAAGACCAATAGAATCGATTCACAGGAAACCTTGCTGCAAAAACTCGCAGAAGCGGGTTATTCCGTTACGCAGGCGACCCTTTCCCGCGATCTCAAGTACCTCAAGGTGGGGAAGGTCGCCGATGGGCAGACAGGGTATTATTATACGATTCCATCGGAAGAAGAACGCAAAGAGTCGGAACGGCACTCCATTCAGGATTTTTTGCGCGGCTATGTTTCGGTAGACTGGAACGATTCCCTTGTCGTGGTGCGAACTTTTTCCGGACACTCAGACTCTGTAGCCCTGGCGATCGACAATATGGGCATGGACGACGTCTTGGGTACAATCTCCGGCAGAGACAATGTGGTCTTTATTGCGCTCAAACAGGGCAGCACGGGCGAAAGCTTTATAAAAGCGCTTAAAGAGAAGATCCCTGACCTCGACGCTGATTGACTTTCATATACTCGTGTTCTTGAGCAAGATGCTCAATCAAATCGGCCACCTTCCACTCCAGGTTTGAAGGAGTGGTTGTGGCAAATGCCGTATTCTCAGGCTCAATACCGAGCGACTTAATGGCCCGCATAATCTGATAGGCCTGCTCATCTGTGTATCCGTGAAGCAATACTACCTTAAGGTTGTTGTCCATGGGGTTTAGTATAGCCAGAGCGCCCGCCCTTTTGCAATCTTGCAGTTACGACTTGTCGCCTTTTCTTGCCACCTGAAAGAGGATTTTCGTATATTTAAGGGCGAAGAAAGAAAAATACATAACTTCATTTGAGGTGATACAATAATGAATTACGACAAATACACGCTAAAAGCCCAAGAGGCCATTCGGGATGCCTCTTCGCTTGCACAATCTCATGACAACCCGAATATAGAACCCGAGCACCTGTGCCTCGCGCTCCTGACCCAGGAAGACGGCGTCGTGCCCACGCTCCTTGAGCGGATAGGGGCTTCGCAAGGAGCAATAGAAACCGGGCTCAACGCTCTTATCAACAAACTGCCAAAAACCTACGGGGCAGCCGCACAGTTATATCTTTCACCCAGTGCTTCCAAAGCTATCGCCAAAGCCGAGCGCGAGGCCGAAGCTCTCAAAGACGAATATGTGACTTCCGAGCACCTTTTCCTCGGCGTTATAGGGACCGAAGGGCCTGTGGCCGACCTGCTGAAGTCCAACGGCGTTACCAAAGACCGTGTCTTGACCGCCCTCAAGGAGGTCCGCGGTACGCAGCGTGCGAGCGACGAAAACGCGGAAGAAAAGTACCGTGTGTTGGAGAAATACACGACCGACCTTACAGGCCTTGCGCGCGCCGGTAAACTCGATCCGGTAATCGGAAGGGACGAGGAGATTCGCCGTGTCATGCAGGTACTTTCGCGTAGAACAAAGAATAACCCGGTACTCATCGGCGAACCCGGCGTTGGCAAGACAGCTATTGTGGAGGGGCTGGCACAGCGCATTGTGTCTGGCGACGTTCCCGAAAGCCTCAAGGATAAGAGCATTCTAGCACTTGACTTAGGCTCCCTCGTGGCTGGTTCCAAGTTCCGCGGTGAGTTCGAAGAGCGGTTGAAGGCCGTCATTCAGGAAATTCAGAAAGCTGAGGGCAAGATTATTCTCTTTATCGACGAACTCCACACCCTTGTTGGTGCGGGCGCGGCGGAGGGCGGCATGGACGCCTCTAACCTGTTAAAGCCAGCCCTTGCACGCGGCGAACTCCGTGCAATCGGTGCCACAACACTTGACGAGTATCGCAAGCATATAGAAAAAGACGCAGCGCTGGAGCGCCGCTTCCAGCCTGTCATGTGCGAGCCGCCGAGTGTAGAATCTACAATTGCCATTTTGAGGGGCTTAAAGGAGCGGTATGAAGTGCACCATGGTGTGCGCATCAGAGACGACGCACTTATTGCAGCGGCGGTGCTGTCTGACCGGTATATCACAAACCGCTTCCTGCCGGACAAGGCAATTGACCTTATAGACGAGGCGGCGAGCAGGCTCAAGATGGAGATCGAAAGCCAACCCACCGAGCTCGATGTCATCGAGCGCAAACTGATTCAGCTCAAGATGGAAGCGCAGGCGCTCCAAAAGGAGACCGACCAGGCTTCCATGGAACGCCTTGAGAAGCTACAGGCCGAAATAGCCGAATTGTCTTCTCAACGCGACGCGATGAAGCTCAAATGGGAGAACGAAAAATCCAAGATAAGTGAGATCCGCAACCTCAAGGAGCAGATTGAGCAGCTCAAAGTGGAAGAAGAGCGTTACTTGCGGGAAGGCAACTTGGCTAAGGCTTCAGAAATCAAGTATGGCAAGCTCATTGAAGCCCAAAGGAAGCTGGATTCGCTTACGGCCACAAGTAAAGAGGACGACTCTGCTCGGCTCTTACGCCAGGAGGTCTCTGAAGACGATGTGGCACGCGTTGTCTCTTCCTGGACCGGCATCCCCGTGTCCAAAATGCTCTCGAGCGAAGCTCAGAAGTATGTTCATCTTGAAGAAACGCTTGGGAAGCGCGTTATAGGGCAAGAGGCCGCACTCAAAGCCGTGTCCGATGCAATTCGCCGCAACAAGGCGGGTCTTTCCGATCCGCGCAGGCCACTTGGGTCTTTCCTCTTCCTTGGACCTACAGGTGTAGGCAAGACCGAGCTTGCTAAAGCTCTGGCAGAGTTCCTCTTTAACGATGAAAAAGCCCTGACTCGCATCGACATGAGCGAGTACATGGAAAAGTATTCGGTATCGAGACTTATTGGCGCTCCTCCCGGCTATGTCGGATACGAGGAAGGCGGCCAACTCACCGAGGCCGTGCGGCGCCGTCCGTACTCGGTACTTCTTTTCGACGAGATAGAAAAGGCGCACCCCGACGTGTTCAACGTGTTCCTGCAGGTTCTAGACGATGGCAGGCTCACAGATGGTCAGGGCAGGGTGGTGGACTTTAAGAACTGTATCATCATCATGACGAGCAATATCGGTTCCGATCTCATTCTTGAGGCTAGGAATATGGATGAGGTTCGTCCTCAGGTCGATGCGATGCTCAAGTCTACCTTTAAGCCTGAATTCCTCAACAGAATCGACGAGGTCGTTCTGTTTGACAGGCTCTCCAAGGATAAGATTCTTTCCATTACGGACTTGCGGCTTTCTGAATTGGCGGAACGTGCTGCTCAGAAGGGTGTCACGCTCAAAGTGGAGCCCAGAGCACGGGAGTTTATTGCGAACCGCGGGTACGACGAGCGCTTTGGTGCAAGGCCACTCAAACGGGCCATCCAGAATCTTGTGGAAGATCCGCTTGCCACAATGATCCTTGACGGCGAGGTTGGGGATGGCGACACAGTCGATGTGAACGAAAAGGGCGGCGAACTCACGTTCGACGTAATTCGCGCTGTCGCACAGGAGGCCTAATCGACCCGGCTTGTCGGGATGCCCAGATTCTAGTATCTGACTGGAACGAGCGTATGATCCTGAAGGGGCTTTCCCTTCAGGATTGAGTTCACAAGCTTTTCCGTTGCCCTGCACATGCCCTCATCATTGCCCTTAAGGACAAAACTGAATCGGGCTGTCTTTATTTCGTTTGTGACCTTTTCAGACTGTTCCCATGTCGTCGTGTCGACCATAAACGCAACGCCATCAAGCCTGCTTGTTGCTGCCTGAATGGAAAGCGCGGCATCGTCTATAGCGCAGACGACTACTTTTGTCCCTTTTGCAGTCGAATCCGACAAAGCCCCTTGTAGAGTCCCCACTATGTCGACTGTTTGCAAGTCTGGGCCAAATCGGTGCACATCCAGGTGAGGAACTGAGTCTAGACCAGTCTGAGGCTCCCTACTGCCTGTGAGGTTGGTCTCGCCGACACGTTCTTTGAACCCCGCTTTAAACGCCTCGAGCGCTTGTTTCCCGCGCAGGAAGTTTTCCTGAAATATGATGCTACACTTTGCGTCAACATCACCCTTACGAATGGCCTTCTGCACCAACTGGCCAGCCTTTTCGCCCATAGTTCTATATGCCGTTGCATAATCGTATCCAATCGTGAAAATACGGGGAGGACGAGCGTCTGCTGCCAAATCCGACTCTGTTGCTCTATTCGACAAAGGTTCAACTTCAGATCCCGTGTATGGCACAATAATGTTGGCTACCAGCTGCTCGGTCAAGTTTTTGGCCCTGCCAAAAACCCATGGGCTGGCTATAACTACCGTGGGCTTTACGCCTTGTAAAGCCAGGATTTCAAGTCTTGTCACTAGATCGTCACTCTTTTCTGCCCTTTTAGGGCCTTTTGTCTTGGTCCCTTTGGGGCTCTCTGTGGCAGGGGGCACTGCATATTCTTCCGAGACTCTTTTGCAATAGTCTGGGAAAAGCACTAAGAAGGCGTCGTCAAAGGAGGGCAAAACCACGCTGTTTGGGCCCAGTGGTTCAGTGGCCTTATTGGCGGAACAGGAAGACAAACCGATGCAAAGTAAGGTTACAAAACCAATCGCGCTCAGTGCTTGACGCTTTGTCATACTATTCATAAGATTAACAGGAATTTACATCCTGTAAAAGCGCCCTTGCAGGACGCGTTTCGGCTTTACACCACTATTTTCGATGTTCTACTTTTGGAGGTTTCCATGACCAGTTACAAGGAATTGGGTCTCGTCAATACAGTTGATCTTTTCAGGAAGGCGATGGAAGGCCATTATGCCATCCCCGCATACAACTTCAATAACATGGAGCAGATGCAGGCCATTATTCAGGCTTGTGTAGAAACCAAGAGTCCTGTCATACTTCAGGTCTCTTCGGGAGCCCGGAAATACGCAAATTCTACCATACTTCGCAATATGGCCAAAGGCGCTGTGGAGTATGCCAAGGAATTGGGGTATCCCATTCCCATCGTCCTGCACTTGGACCATGGTGACAGCTTCGAACTTTGCAAGGATTGTATTGAGCAGGGCTTCTCTTCCGTCATGATCGATGGGTCTGCGCTTCCTTATGAGGAAAACGTTGCACTGACCAGGAAAGTATGCGAATTTGCCCATGCTCAAAAAGACTATGTCACGGTGGAAGGCGAGCTTGGTGTTCTTGCTGGCGTGGAAGATGATGTCTCCGCGGAGATGAGCCACTACACTCGGCCGGAACAGGTCGAGGATTTTGTTAAGAAAACCGGCGTAGACAGTCTGGCTATTTCCATTGGAACGAGCCACGGCAGGGCGAAATTCAAACCCGAGCAGTGCACTCGCACAGCGGATGGCATTCTTATTCCACCTCCCTTGCGGTTTGATATTCTTGCGGAAGTGGAGAAGCGCATTCCTGGTTTCCCAATCGTTCTTCATGGTTCTTCTTCTGTTCCTATCGAATATGTCAGAATGATCAACCAATACGGCGGCAAGCTTGTAGACTCGGTCGGTATTCCGGAGGAACAGCTTCGTAAGGCCGCTGCCAGCAATGTCTGCAAGATCAACATCGATTCAGATGGCAGGCTCGCCATGACGGCGATCATCCGCAAGGTTTTTGCAGAAAAGCCCGAAGAGTTCGACCCAAGGAAGTACTTAGGCCCTGCAAGAGACGAACTCAAGAAGCTCTATATGCACAAGAATATTGAAGTGCTTGGTTCAGCTGGCAAGGCATAAGAAGAATAAGAGGTTGACTTTGGTTTTTGGCTGGCGCATTTCTCTGGCTTGAATCGAACATAAATGGCGACGGATTTATCAGAAGTTGCCGCCAGCCAGGCCTTTACGCGATTTGAAAATCTGTGGTACTATACGCAACAATAGTCCATAACACCTAAGAAAATGTTTCAACCGTTAGGAGTTGTGGTGTGTCTTGCTTGTTGCTCCCCGTTGCTTCGGGCAAGGCGCTTATGAGGAGGTCAGTTGGCAGACAAGGATTTGCGGATCAATGAACAAATCCGCGTTCGAGAAGTGCGGCTTATCGATGAAAAAGGTGAGCAGCGAGGTATTATACCGACGCTCGAGGCTATCAAAATAGCCCGCGAGGCAGGTTTGGACCTTGTTGAAGTGGCCCCACAGTCGATACCGCCTGTTTGTAAGCTTCTGAATTACGGCAAGTATAAGTTTGAGCAGGAGAAAAAGGTCAAGGATGCGAAAAAGCATGTAAAGACCACCGAAATCAAAGAAATTCGCATGCAGCCAAAAATTGCAGAGCACGATCTGGATTTTAAGGCAGAGCATATCAGGAATTTCCTTGTTGCGGGCTATAAGGTCAAGGTGACGATCCGCTTCCGAGGCCGTGAGCTGGCGCACACTGAGATTGGGCAGGATATCCTCAACAAGATTCTTGCTAAGCTCGATGGCTACTACATCGTGGAGAAGCCTCCCCTTATGGAAGGCAGATTCATGTCGATGGTTCTCCAGCCCAAGGCATCCATAATCAAAAAACAGCCGGTTTCCGAAGCTTTGGCCGCTGACACAGAAGCCGCTGACACAGAAGTTGAAGATGACGATGATGACAATGATGACGAGATCTGAGCGATTGTCGCAAAAAGGATGGTAGAGCATGCCCAAGATGAAGACAAAAAAGGCGGCCAGCAAGCGCTTTAGTTTGACCGCAAGCGGAAAAGTAAAATACAAGAAAATGAATCTCCGCCATATCTTGACCAAAAAGACCACGAAGCGAAAGAGAAATCTGCGCAAACCAGGCTTTGTCGATGCCGGTCCTGTGCATCAGATCAAGAAAAAGCTCTTGCCCAATGGTTGAGCCGGAACGGAATAGAGGAGAATATACATGTCTAGAGCAGTAGATGGTACCAAGCGGAAAGATCACCGCAAAAAGATACTCAAAGTCGCAAAAGGCTATTGGGGCAGACGCCATTCCAACTTCAAAGTTGCTAAAGACGCGGTTGCCAAAGCTCAGTACGACGCATACAAAGACAGGCGCGATAGAAAAGGTGATTTCCGCAATCTCTGGATTGCCAGAATCAACGCGGCATGCAGGGCACAAGACATTACCTACAGCCGCTTTATCGAAGGCCTCAACAAAGCCGGCATTGTGATGAACCGAAAGGTGCTTGCCGATGTTGCGGTTAGGGATCCAGAGGCTTTTAGCGCAATAGTAGAAAAGGCAAAAGCAGCCTTACAGGCATAAACAATGGTAAGCCTCGAGCAAATCCACGCCTTGGAGGCGCGAGTAGAAAAAGCGGTTACGCTCATAGAAAAGCTACGCAAGGAAAACGCCGTCCTCGAACAGAACCTCATGGAGGTGTCGCGTTCCGAAGAGCAGACCAAAGCCGCGTATGCAGAGCTCGAGCGCAAAGCAGGTGCATCTATTCGGCAGGCTTCCGAGTCGGCTGCCCAGATAGAGGAATTGCAGGCGCGGGTCAAAGAAGCCGAGCAAAAGGCCAAGGACGCCGAATTGCGAGCAGCCGAATCTCAGGAAAGGGCAGCTGCATTCGAGCGCAAAGCCAATGTCGCCGAGGCGGAAGCAGCCACTTACAGGGAGCGGGCGTTAGCAGCCGAGCATCGCGTCAGCGAATTGGAAGCCCGAGCGGAAGATCTTAAGAAAGAGCAGGCCAGGATAGAAGAAGGGCTTGTCCATGCATTAGACAAGTTGGATGCCTTTGAGGACATGGTGATGGGTATGAACCCTGCGGCTTCAGAGGCATCTAGCTCGCAGCTATCGGGGCTATCGGGTAAAGCAGAACCCTCGGAACCATCAGGTTTTGAGCTTTCTAGCGGTGAAGAAGACCAAAGTGGCGAGTCACAATTGATCAGGGAACAAAAGGTGGAGGCGGCTGAAGATTCCCTGTCGGCCCCTGCGTCCCAGGAGGACACGTTTCACGGAGAAGAAAATGAGCTCGACATTTTCTAATG
>OFJB01000326.1_pt1 | contig 24237 bp, 23 predicted proteins | sample 1775081 | NCBI WGS metagenome assembly OFJB01 (sample SAMN08195771, study PRJEB24354) | sludge metagenome | isolation source: initial sludge from phenol fed wastewater aerobic bioreactor | place: India: Nagpur | collected 2016-06-05
TGATGAACTCGGCCATCTGCTCGTTCACGCCCTCTTCCTGCACCAGCGCGCCCACCAGCTTGCCGAACTTCTTGAGCGTCGCGCCCTGGTTGCCCAGCACCTTGCGGCCCAGCAGGTCGAGCGACTGCACCGTGTTCGTGCCCTCGTAGATCATGTTGATGCGGTTGTCGCGCACGAACTGCTCCATGCCCCATTCCTTGATGAAGCCATGGCCGCCGAAGACCTGCATGCAGGCGTTGGTGCTGATGTGGCCGTTGTCGGTCACGAAGGCCTTGACGATGGGCGTGAGCAGCGCCACCAGTTCGTCGCTGTCCTTCCTCACCTTCTCGTCGGGGTGATGGTGCGCCTTGTCCACCAGCAGCGAGCAGAACACCTGCAGCGCGCGCGCGCCGTCGGCGTAGGCCCGGGCCGTGAGCAGCATCTTGCGCACGTCGGGGTGCACGATGATCGGGTCGGCCTCCTTGTCCTTGGCCTTCTTGCCCGTGAGGCTGCGCATCTGCAGCCGGTCCTTGGCGTAGGCCAGCGCGTTCTGGAACGCCACCTCGGTCAGCCCGAGCGACTGGTTGCCCACGCCCAGGCGCGCCGCGTTCATCATCACGAACATCGCCGCCAGGCCCTTGTTGGGCTCGCCCACCATGGTGCCCACGGCGCCATCCAGGCTGATCGCACAGGTGGCGTTGCCGTGGATGCCCATCTTGTGCTCCAGCGCGGTGCAGAACACCGGGTTGCGCTCGCCCAGGCTGCCGTCGGCCTTCACATGGAACTTGGGCACGACGAACAGGCTGATGCCCTTGCTGCCCTTGGGCGCATCGGGCAGGCGCGCGAGCACCAGGTGCACGATGTTGCTGGTGAAGCCGTGCTCGCCCGCGCTGATGAAGATCTTGTTGCCGGTGATCCTGTAGGTACCATCGCCCACCGGTTCGGCCTTGGTGCGCAGCAGGCCCAGGTCGGTGCCGCAGTGCGGCTCGGTCAGGCACATGGTGCCGGTCCACTCGCCGCTGGTGAGCTTGGGCAAATAGGTCTTCTTCTGCGCCTCGGTGCCGTGCGCCAGCAGCGCCTCGTAGGCGCCGTGCGACAGGCCCGGGTACATGGTCCAGGCCTGGTTGGCGCTGTTGAGCATCTCGTACAGGCACTGGTTGAGCGCGAACGGCAGGCCCTGGCCGCCGAACTCGGGCTCGCACGACAGCGCCGCCCAGCCCCCTTCCACATACTGCTGGTAGGCCTCCTTGAAGCCCTTGGGCGTCGCCACCTCGTGGGTCTGCGGGTCGAGCCGGCAGCCCTCCTCGTCGCCGCTGATGTTCAGCGGAAACGTCACCTCGGCGGCGAACTTGCCCGCCTCCTCCAGCACCGCGTTGACCGTGTCCTCGTCGACCTCGGCATAGCGCGGCATGGCCTTGAACTCATCGGTCGCGTGAAACACCTCGTGCATCACGAATTGCATGTCGCGCAGCGGCGGCGTGTAAGTGGGCATGTGAAATCTCCTAGGGGGTGAGGGTGGTTGAGGATGGGCACGCATAGCGTGCGAGGATGTTGTCGAAACCCCGGTGCGCCCGCTCGATGGCGCCGGGCAACTTCAGAAAGCGCGCCTCGTAATGCAGCGCCAGGATCAGGCCGTGAATGCCGAACAGCATCTGCGCCTCGTCGGTGTCCGGGCGCAGCTGCCCGCACTCGCGGCACTGCACGATCGCGCGGCGCATGGCCGCCAGCCAGATGCGCACCGATTCGGCCAGCGCGTCGCGCACCGGGCCGGGCCGGTCATCGAACTCGGCCGCGCCGCTGATGTAGATGCAGCCCGAATCGATCTCCACCGAAGTGCGCTGCATCCAGTGGTCGAACAGCGCCTTGAGCCGCGGCAGGCCGCGCGCCTCCTGCATCGCAGGATGGAACACCTCCTGCTCGAAGCGCTGGTGGTATTCGTGGATCACGGAAATCTGCAGCTCTTCGCGCGAGCCGAAATGGGCGAACACGCCCGACTTGCTCATGCCCGTCGCCTCGGCCACGGCGCCGATCGACAGGCCTTCCAGCCCGACCTGCGTGGCCAGCTGCAGCGCCGCATCGACGATGGCCGCCTTGGTCTGCTGACCCTTGTGCGCCGAACGGCCGCCGCCGCGGCGGCTGGCGGAATGAGGGGAAACGAGAGAGATGGGCATGGAATAAAACGAACGGTCGTGCTATTTTGCACGAAAGTTCATCGCAATACCAGCCCCCTCCGGTCTTCCTCCTTCCCCCTCTGGGGGAAGGCAGGGATGGGGGCGGCCCCGATGGCACGCTGTATCTGCCGACGCTGGCCCCCACCCCACCCTTCCCCAGAGGGGAAGGGAGTCCAGGCCCCCTATCCTTGAATCATCGTCCCGTACGCCTGGTCGGTCAGTATCTCCAGCAGCATCGCGTGCGGCACCCGGCCATCGACGATGTGCACCGCGTTCACCCCCGCCTTGGCCGCGTCGATCGCGCCCGCCAGCTTGGGCAGCATGCCGCCCGAGATCGTGCCATCCTGGATCAAGGCGTCGATCTGCGCCGCCGTGAGCGTGGGCAGCAGCCGGCCCTGCTTGTCCAGCACGCCGGGGATGTTGGTCAGCAGCAGCAGTTTTTCCGCCTGCAGCTCGGTCGCCAGGCGGCTCGCCACCACGTCGGCGTTGATGTTGTAGCTCTCGTTGTCGCTGCCGAAGCCGATCGGGCTCACCACGGGAATGAAGGCATCGTCCTGCAAAGCCTTCACCACGCTCGAATCGATCGCCACGATCTCGCCCACCTGGCCCACGTCGTGCTCCACGCTCGGATCCTTGTGGTCGATCATCCTGAGCTTCTTCGCGCGGATCAGCCCGCCATCGCGCCCCGTCAGGCCCACGGCCTTGCCGCCCGCCTGGTTGATCAGGCCCACGATGTCCTGCTGCACCTCGCCCGCCAGCACCCACTCGACCACCTCCATGGTCTCGGCGTCGGTCACGCGCATGCCCTGGATGAAGCGCCCCTCCTTGCCCAGGCGCTTCAGGGCCGCCTCGATCTGCGGCCCGCCGCCGTGCACCACCACCGGGTTCATGCCCACCAGTTTCAGCAGCACCACGTCCTCGGCAAAGTCCTGCTGCAGCGCCGGGTCGGTCATGGCGTTGCCGCCGTACTTGATCACCAGCGTCTTGCCATGGAACCGGCGGATGTAGGGCAGCGCCTGGGCCAGGATTTCGGCCTTGTCCAGCGCCACATCGGATCGCAAACCATCATGCGTCATATCTTCTCCCATCATGGGCAATGCAACGAATCCACTTTCGCATCATTCAGAGAGCCGGTTGGACGACTCAAGAGAATAATAATACCTCGCCATGTCCTTCATGCAATCAAACCATGCGCGCGACTGCGGACGCACTTCCTTTTCGCCAAAAACACCATCTGCATTGGTCATGTAATACTGATTGCCAATGGCGGCAAACCCAGGCGCATCATTCCCGGAGGCCAAAAGCGAGTTTCCCAGGAAACTGTTGCGCCCATGGCTTATACCGAGCAAATGAAACAGGGTGGGCGCAAGGTCCAGCGACGTGCGCCCGCCAGCATTCAATCTTTGCGGCAATCCGGCAGCCGGATCGAACACCAGCAATGGAACCCGATCAACGAAATACGGCTTCAGTGGGGATTCAAAAAGCTTCCTGTAATCCTCTTCGCCCCAATAGGTCGTATGATCGGTCGTAAAAACCAGTATCGTATTCTTTGCAAAATCACTCGACAAAAAATACGTCAGAAATTCACCAACAGCCGCGTCAAGCGCGTGAATCTTGTTCAATTCACTGTTCGAACCATCCCCGTATCTTTTGTCCGTGTCATTGACTCCGATGAATGCATGCGTACCTATGTTGTAGAGTCCAATGAAAAATTTTCGATCGGTGACGCCGGCCCGCCTGGTCTTCAGAAACTCCACCAATCCCCTGAACAGGCTGCCATCATTCAACGCCAGGGTACTTGCACGTTCATCATATTGCCCATGCAAGAGGCCATCGCCTATCATTTCCTCAGTCAATACCTGGTCAAAACCCAGCGAATCCAGCATTCGATTGAACGGATTCACCTTGCGTTCAGGAGAAAAGAAAAAACTCTCATAACCGTGTTCCCTCAGAATCCGCGGAACCGTCTGGCGCTTGATCTTCTGAAGATCTTCGCTGCCATCGGCACTCAACCACCCCTTCTCTCCATCACTCCCCTCCAGCGAGAGGCCCGAAGACAACTGGCCGACCAGTCCACGGAAGGTCGCGGCAGTATGGTTATAGTAATCGTCCACCCGCATCGATAGACTGGCCAGCCCGTCAATATTCGGTGTTAGCCCGGGATATACATTTCCGTTGTAAGCCCCGACCAGTCGCGCAGAAACACCTTCGGCAAAAATGACAATGACGTTTTTCCTCCCCACGGTCACCGGCAGCGCATTCCTGCCAGGATAATAAAGTCTTTCCTTCTGAAAAGGATAATCCGCATCAATGACTTCGCCATGCCTATTCACGCAGGTCAACTCTTCAAATTTCCTCGTGCTTTTCTCCAACAACTGGGCATGCAACACATGTTTCGCATGCACAGTCGCCAGCAACGACGAAACCGGCGCCTCACGAAAATCGACCTCCAGCGAAGTCTTCTTTTGCTGCAAGAGAAACAGCCAGCTGCAGAGCCCCAGGGCAAGCGCCAGGACCACGCAAAACACCGGCAATGACCAACGCTCCACACCCACCGCGGGCAGCTTGCGCGTCGCCACCAAACCCACGCAAAACCCGCCCACGCACACCAGGCCCAAGGCCGAAAGCACCAGCAATTGGGTATTCAGCACGTAAGTGATGAAGCCCACGTTTTCCAATGCCATCACGCTGATGAAGGCATTGGACAACATGAGCGAATGGGCCTGCGCCACATAGACGGCGACCAGCACAGCCACCAGGCCCACAGCCAGCGCGTCCCACCAGGGACTACCTCCCACCGCGCGCCCAATCCGCCGCAGGGCCGCGCACCCCATGCCCACGGCCGCCAATTCCACAGCCGCTACCAGCACGCGCGCCAGGTCATGGGTCCCATGGCCCCTGTCGGAAAAACTGGCATAGCCAAACAGCACCGAGACATACACCAGCAGCACCAGCGCCAGGCTGATCCAGCGATACTGGCGCAGCAAGGCAGCGCCCAGCCCATGATGGCCGTGAGCAGTCACAAAAAACGCCCCGATTTCCTCACGGCTGGAACCACGAAGGCACCTTGAACCGCACGATGGTCATATAGGCCACCACGTAGGAAATGACGAACACCACGCAAAACGCCATCAACACCCACCCATGGCGCCAGAACAACAAGGCCGGCACCACCGTCAGCAGCGTGAACGCCCAGAGATAGGGAGACGTACGGCTGTTGCGCCTGAGCATGCGCCGCGCCACGTCGTCGTCCAGTACTTGGCGCACGATGCGCCGGTAGATGAGCTGATGGAAATGCAGCGCATCGGCAACCCCCGGCGATACGCCTCGCACGATGCGCCGGTAGATCGAGAAAATCGTCTCCCACACAGGGTAAATCAGCAGCAGCATGGGGAACCACGGCGAGACCTCGGGGTTGCGCTGCACCAGCGACAAGCTGCCAAACGCAATCACCACGCCCCAGATGTAGGCTCCGCCGTCCCCGGCAAACAGCAGACCGCGCGGGTAATTCCACACCAGAAACCCGGCGGTTGCCGCAGCCAGCGACACCAGCGCCGCCGCCAGCCCGCGATCGCCCACCTGCAAGGCCACATGCACCAGCGCCAGACACACGATCACGGCCACCATGCCCGACAGGCCGTTGTACCCATCGATGATGTTGAACGCATGGGGTAATCCCGCCACGGCAAGCAATGCAATACCCATGCCCAGCCACGGCACGCCGACCCACGCACTATCCAGCCAAGGCAGCTCCACGCGCGGCAGGTGCAGCCCCAGCAAAGCCACCGCCAGCAACGCCGTCACCGACGACAGCAGCAGGCGATAGCGCGGCGCCAGGCGCTGGGTGACGTCCTCCACCATGCCGCCCAGCACGGCCGGCAGCAAGGCCACCCACCACCAGACGATCCAGCCATCGAGCCGCAGCGAGGAAGGATCGCCCAGCACCGTGGTCAGACGCCCCGCCCCCCAACCCAGGCTCACGCCCGCCAGGATAGCCAAGCCCCCCAGGCGCGGTACATTGCCCAGGTGAAAACGCTGGGGCTTGTCCAGCGCGTAAGCCATGTTGTGGTGGCGTGCCCAGCGCATCACGCCCAGCGCCGTGACTACGCTGGACAGGAACGCCAGCAGCGAAAGCCAGATCATGCCGCCCCGACCTGCATCGCGCTAACTCCACATCCCGCGCAGCCGCTCGCGCCATGACCCATGCCTGGCCTGTGCCTGCTCAAGCTGCTGGCGCAGCGCCTGTTGTTCCTGCCGCGCTTGCGCCAGGTCGCGCTGCAGGCCGTCGATCAGCACCTTGGCCTCGGCAAATGCCTTTTGATGCTCCAGCAGCGAGTCATGCTCGCGTCCGTGGCGCTCCTGCAGCATGCGCAACTCCTCGCGCAGGGCATGCACCTCGCCGCGGAGCGCCGCGCCCGCCCAAGGCCGCGCTTCGGGTGCGGGAACCGCCACCGCCATCCATTGGTACACGTCGAAATCGGGCCACCCCATCAGCAGATGCTCGCGCCATGCGCCCGAAAGCGCACTGCAATGGTGGGCAAACTCGCTTTGCTCCAGCGGCACCCGGTGCGCTTCCCAGGCGACTGCCACCCACCCGCAGTCCATCAGCATCCCTTCGAGGCTGGCGCGGGTAAAAAAATGCACATGGGTGCGATCCAGCAAACCCTTGTCCGCATACTCGAACATCCCGGAGCGCAGTCCAGCCAAAACGCCCGCATAGGCCACGTTGGGCACCGAGATCACCATGCAACCCGCGGGCTCCAGCAAGCCGGTCAGCGCCCTGAGCACCTGTTGCGGCTGGCGCAGGTGCTCCAGCACGTCGCACGCCAGCACGGCGCCGAAACGCTGGCCGCCGAGCGCCTCGCTCCAGGCCGCTCCATCGAGATCGGCCCGCACCACGGGCACCGCCTCCAGGTGCTGCAGCTCCTGCAACGCCACCGGGTCGTTCTCCACCGCCGTTACCCGGTGGCCGCGCTGCAGCAACACGCGCGTCATCGCCCCCGGCCCGGGGCCGAGTTCCAGCACCGAAGCCCCCTGCGGCACGCGCCGCAACAGGCGCGCGGCCCAATCCTCCCCATCGGGGTCGAAAGCGTAGTCGTAGCGCTCGATACTGCTCACCCTCTCCTCCCGGTCAAGTGCCTGGGCGCCACATCTGGTCCCACTGCCCCCAATGCCACCACGCCCATGGGCGCGCACGCACGTCGGTTTCCAGTTGCGCGATCACCTGGTCTATGGCTTGCCTGGGATCGCCCTGCAGCACCTGCAGGCGCACCTGCAGCCGATCCGGGGCCAGGCTGAATGCGCGGCCGTGCACCAGTGCGGCCCCCGTGGACTGGGCCAGGCGCTCGATACCCGTCGGCAAGTGTAAAGCCCCTCCCAGGAACGCATGCGGACGCAGGCGTCCAAATTCCGGCGCCCAGGCATCGGCCAGGATTATCCATGCCTGTCCATCACGCAGCCCCTCGTGCACCGGCCGCAAGGGCTCGCTCGAAGTTCGCCATTGCCCTTGGGTGATGGCGGTCAGCGTGCGGATCTTGCGCATCAAGTAGCGCCGTTGCGCCTCCCCCAAACCCGGATTTTCCAGCACCGGCATGGTCATCGTGTGCAAGACCACACCACGTCGTGCCAGGGCAATAGGCGTGGCAAGCAGCCGGTCATAGTGGTTGAGCACCAAAATCATGCCACGGCCCGAGGCCCGCAGCGCCTGCACCTCCTCCCAGCCTTGCACCGCGATATCCGGCCCACCCGGTGCGCCAAGCCGGTGCAATGCCGCGCCATCAAGCATTTCCGTCGCCAGCATGTCCATATGGGCACGCGCCCACCGCACTCGCGCCGGTGTGTCGGCATCGGGAAAAACCTGGCCAAACCGCTCCTGCAAAAAACGTTCGGTGGCGCGCCGCTCCCGTGCCGGATCCCGCCCCAGCCGATGTGCCAGCCGCCACGGCCAAGCTGTGGGCACGCGCCCCAGTAGTGGAAAGGCCCAGCGCAAACGCCAGTCGGTGCTCATTCGATCTGCAGCCAGTCGTGCGCCAGCCACACCAGCCCAAACTCGCGGCGCTCGCGATTGAGCACCGTGAACGGCTGGATCAGCTCCGCCATGTCCAGCACTTGCAGGCCCGTGTCGTCCAGCGTATAGACACTCCAGAGGTACTCGCCCGACAGCAGCGGCAATTGCGGAAAGCGCACGCGCACACAATGCGGCCCTGCGCCACGCAGCGCCGGCCGGTCCGCGAGAAACTGCGTGCTCGAACCAAAAACGTTGTCCTTGTCCGGCCGAACAATCGAAAAACCCACGTGAAACGGCGCATCGCCGTAGGCCTCCAGTTCAATGCACAGGGTCAGATCCTGGAACGAATCCACCTGCGCCGGATCGATGCCATCGGCCGTCTCCGTGCTCACCCGCATGATCTTCACCGGCGCCGCGCCGCCCGGCGCCACGGCGAGCGCCGGCGCTCCAGGGTGCGGGCCGGACGGCGTGGCAGGGGCCTCCTCGCGCAGATGCGCGTAGCGGCGGCGCTCATGCGCCTCATAGGCGGTCACCACCCCTTCGGTGGGGCCGATCGCCGCCACCCGCCCCTCATGAATCCAGGCCGCACGCTGGCACAGGCTGCGCACCTGATAGAGGTTGTGCGAGCAAAACAACACCGTCGCTCCGCGCTCGCGCAGCTCCAGAATCCGGTTGAGGCTCTTTTTCTGAAAGTGCAGGTCACCCACCGACAGCGCCTCATCGACGATCAGCACGTCCGGCTCCACCGCCGTGGCCGCCGCGAACGCCAGACGCATGAACATCCCCGACGAATAGGTCTTGACCGGCCGCTGCAAGGTGTCCGGCGTCAGCTCCGCAAACTCGATCGCATGCGCCACGAAGGCCTGCAGCGCATCGCCCTGCAGCCCATGCAGCGCTGCCATGAACCGGATGTTGTCGTTGCCCGATTCTTCCGGATGAAAGCCAGCGCCCAGCTCCAGCAGCGCCGCCACGCGCCCGTGGCGCGTCACCTCGCCGCTCGACGGTCGGATGGTTCCCGCGGCAATCTTGAGCAAGGTGCTCTTGCCCGCGCCGTTTTCGCCCACCAGGCCAAAGGTTTCGCCGCGCTCCACGCCGAAATCCACGCCGCTCAGGGCCACGTGCACCCGGTGGCGTTCGCGCCCCGTCACCCATTCCCACAGCCGGTCCTGCGGCCGTGCGTACACCGCATAACGCTTTTCGACATCCTTGAATCCGATCATCATCACAGCGCCTCGCCCAACGCCGACTTCATGGATCGGAAAAACCACCAGCCGCCGCCCGCCAGCAGCAGCACCCAGACGGCGAGCGCCGGCAGCGTTCCCGTCGGCATGGCCAGACCCATCACCGCCCCTTCCAGCGCCAGCACCAGACACGCCAGCGGATTGAGCAGGAACCAGGCATGAAACCGCTCGGGCACCTGCGCCAGCGGATACACGATGGGCGTGAGGTAAAACCACAACTGCAGTGCGAAGGCCACGAACGAGCCCACGTCGCGCCACAAAAAGTGGGCCATGCTCAGGAACAGGGTCACACCCAGCGTCAGCGCGATCTGCGCCAGCACCAGCACCGGCAGCCAAACCCAGGTGGCGCGCACCGGCAGCCCCTGAGTCACGCTCAGTACCAGCAGCAGCGCATAGCCTATGGCCATGACCAGCAAGCTTCCGCCCACGGCCACGGAAGGCAGGATTTCGGGGGGCATGGGCTGCTTGCGCAAAAAATCCTCATACGCCGCCAAACATCCCACGCCGCGTCCCACCGCATCGGCAAAAGGCAGCCACACCGCCAGCCCGGCCAGCAAGTGCAGCAGATAGCCATTGCCCACGTTCATGCCGGGCACCCGCACGGCCAGCACCAGGCCGAACAACACGTAGAAAATGGCCAGCGTGGCCAACGGCAGCACAAAGGCCCAGGCTAGGCCCAGCACCGATCCCGCATAGCGCGTCTTGAACTCGCGCAGCATCCAGTAGCGCCACAGCACCATGAACTGACGTGTCCGCGCGCTCACGTCAGCAGCCTTTCGACGACGATGTGCATGGGCCGCGGCTCATGGCTGGGCCCGCAGCCAGTCCAGCGTGCGCGCGATACCTTCCTCCAGACCGATGGAAGGGCTCCAGCGCAACTCTTCGCGCGCCCGGTGAATGTCGAGCACATTCACCGGCGGATCGAAGGGGCGCGCGGCCAGGGTGCGCCGCTCCACCGGGCGGCCAAGCAACTGCTCCAGGGTGGCAATGATGTAGTTCACGCTGTGCCCCTGGCCGCCTCCCACGTTGAACACGCGGCTCTCGCCCGCGTGCCCGGCGGCGGCCACGAAAGCCTGCCCCACGTCCGCAGCGTGCACGAAGTCGCGCACCACCGTGCCATCGCCCCAGACGTCCACTGCCTTGGCGTGCAAGGCATGGTGGGCAAACACCGCGATCACCCCCTGCACCGCATGCGGACGCTGCCACTCGCCATAGGGGTTGCTCAAACGCAGCACGCGGTACGACAAACCATGCGCCGCCTCTTCGATGCGCAGGTAATGCTCTAGCACCATCTTGGTGATGCCGTAAGCGCCCATGGGCTCCAAGGGATGGGATTCCGACAACGGCACCGCCCGCGGCCGGCCATAGACAGCCCCGCCCGAAGAGGCGAACAGCAGGCGCACCGGCGGGCCCTCGCGCAGCGCCTGCAGCAGGCGCAGCATACCCAGCACATTCACCTGCACGTCACGCACCGGGTCCTGGTTGGCCGTGGCGGGCACCGTGGAGGAAGCCAGATGCACCACCATGTCCGCACCACCGCACGCCGGCCACCAGGCAGCGACGTCGTCAAACTCGGCCGTCACCTCGCCCGCCAGCCAGGGGGCGCTGCCCTGCGGCTGCACCCTGACCCGATCAACCGACCACACCGTACCGCCCGCCGCCGCCATCGCACGGCCCACGTGGCGCCCCAGGAAACCCGCGCCCCCCAGAATCACGCAACGCATGGCCGCTCCTGTGGTGCAGCAAGCTGGCGCGCCCGCAGTAGCCCCGCTTCAAAATCGCGCGCCACCGCCTCCCAGGTCTGGGCACGTGCAAACGCCTCTGCGCGCCCGGTCAACGCGCGGCGGCGCTCGTCATCCTGCAGCAAGTCGCCCACGGCCTGCGCCAGGGCCTCGGGCGTGGCGTCGGCCAGCAGCGCCACGTCGTCATTCAGCAGCCATTGCACGTTGGCCCCCCGGTTGGAAACCACCGCGCAGCCGCAGGCCATCAACTCCAGCGGCAAAAGCGAAAGATTGGTCAGCGACAGCACCAGCGCCACATCGCACTGGCTGTAGATGTCGGGCAGGTCGTCCAGCGCCAGCGTGCCGCAGGCCAAATGCTCGAATGGAATGCGATAGGCCGCCGTATCCCACCCCGCCAGCACGAACTGCGTGTCCGGCAGGCGGCGTGCCACGGCGGCCAGCACCAGCAGCCCCAGCTCGAACGCGCGCCGCGGCGTGGGCGGGCGGGCGTAGAAAAAAACGCGCTTGACCCCCGGCTCGCGCCGCGGAAGGCGGCGGTAGCGCTCGTGCTCCACGCCAAAACCCACCGCATGCGTGCCCATGCCATGCTCGGCCGCGAGCCTGGCTGCCAGCCAGCCGCCGGCCGTGATGCCGAAAAAGCCAAAATCGTAGGTGTTGCGCGCCAGCACCGACTCGGTGCCCACAGGGAAGAACCAGGGCTCGTAATCCTGCACGAAGTACAGCTTGTGCCGCGCCCCGGCAAACGCACGCACCTCGTAAGCGGTATCCCAGCCCGTGGCCAGGGCGAATTCACACGCAGGCAGCGCGTCCAGGCCTACGTGCACCTGTGCCTGCAAGGGAAAAAAGTGCTCGCGGATCTGCTCGCGCGCCTGGGCCGCGTCGCGGTGCAGCACCGGGCGGGCGATCACGATGCCCGAGGTGTAGCCCATCTGCTCCAGGTTCCAGATGATGCGAAAGATGTTCAGATGCCCGCCCGAGCCGATGTTGAAATCGGGAATGAACCACAGCAGGCTGCCGTCGGCGGCAGTACCCGGCCGCGCCTCGATGCGGTGGCGCTCGACGAAATCGTAGTGCCGGAACACGTCGATGCGCGCGCTGCCCGGGCCGCCGCGCAGGCGCCGCACGACGGTGCGCGCCGCATGCATCGGGCCACCGCGCAGCAGCAACAGCCACACATGGCACACCCGGTGCCACAGGACACGCCACGCGTTCAAGCCGCCCCCTGACGCCGCAGGCCGTCGTCGCGCGAGACCAGGCGCTGCAGCGCTTGCGGCAGGCTCTGGTGGTGCGTGCCCAGGTATTGCCCCAGGGTGCGCGCGTGCTCCAACAGCGCCATGTAGCCCGCGCCGCGCGCCAGCCGCCAGGGCGTGAGCCCGGCCGCGCGCAGCCAGCCCCAATCGCGGCGCGAAAGCGCTGCGCCCGCCGCCGCCGCCTGCCCCAGGCTGCCTTGCAGCCGGTAGCCAAAGTAGCGCTCGAACGAGCGCGCCTCGTCGAAATTGCGCTGCAGCGTCTCCCAGACGCCAAAGTCGTGCGAGTGGTACACCGCCGCTTCGGGCACATACGCCTTGGCGTGGCCCGCCTCGATCGCGGCGCGCATCCAGGTCTGGTCCTCGGCAAAACCCACATCGGGGAAAGGCAGTTGCCGCCACACCGAACGGCGCAGGCAGGAATTGTTGTTGGAGAAAAAATGCAGCCACTGGCGATAGCCCGCATCGGCCGCGTAACGCTCCCGGTCATCGAGCCGCACCACCGACAACTCGGCGCCGAAACCCGCGAAATGCGCCTGCAGTTCGCGCTGCGTCACGTGCCGCGCCGTAGGATAGGCCAGGTGCGGGCCGAAGGCCCCGGCCACGTCGGGTGCGCTGGCGCAGCCTTCGACCAGGTGGCGCAGCCAGTGACTGCCTGCCGGCTTGGCGTCTTGCGTGAGATAGACGAGAAACTCCCCCTGAGCCAGCTCGGCCAAGCGGTTGCGCGTGCGGCCATGGGCAAACTCGGCGGCAGGGATGCACTCCACGCGCACGCCGCGTGTCCGAGTGGCAGCCACCGAATCGTCGCTGGAGCCCGAATCAATGGCGATGACCTCGAAAGGCCAGGGTGTTTGCTGGGCCAATACGGCGTCAAGCACTTCGCTCCACAACGCACCCCCATTCTTGACCGGGACCAAAACCGAAGCGTGGGGAAGCATAATTTCCAAAAGAGGGCACCCCGAAAAAAACTGCCCGACCGGGGAAGAAACGGCCTGCATCCACAAGGCGCAGGCCGATATTGTATTTGCGCGGGCATCCTGCCTTTGCCACATGGCGGCAAAGCGTGCACCAGCCCTGCCCCCTGCAATACGGCTACTTGTTCGCCGCCGGATCGAACATGGCCCGGATCGCGTCCTTGTCGATCTGCACGCCATATTTCTTGAACAAGTCATCGCCGATCTTTTTCGATGACTGCTCGCGGCAATACTGCACGGCACGCTTGGCCGCGCCGGTCTTGACCTCGTCCCAGGTCAGCAGGCGGCCCGCGTGCTTGTCATGAATCTTGAAGAGATAGATGAAATTGCCTTCCGGAGCAGGCCCCACCATGTCGCCCGGCGATGAGGCGGCAATGGCCTGCATCAATTCGTTTTCCGGTGGCATCGTGACCCAGCCCAGGTCGCCCTGCGGATCGCCGTTGTAGGCCTTTTCCGCCTCCTTGGCCGCCTGCTCGAACGTGATCTTGTGCGCGCCGACCGCCTGGACCTTTTCCAGCATCCAACCCACCGCCGGCTGACCATCGATCTCCGTTCCCTTGGGGAACATGATGCGGCTCAGGCGCACCTGCGGGGGCACGGTGAAGGCGGCCGGGGTCTGATCATAAAACCGGCGCGCCGCAGCTTCATCCTTGGGCTCATCGCACGGGGGCGCGAGTTGCTTGTACACCGCCAAAGCATAGACGTCATCGATCTTGGGGGGCGTGGCATCCCCCTTGCGCTCCACGCCCCGCGCCTTGCCCTCCTGTGTCAACGCCAGGGCCATGCCAACCTCGCGCGCCACGGTCTCCATGCCGCTGGCGCTGGTGGCCATGGGCCGCAGATCCAGGCGCTGACCCACGTAGGCCTTGATCTCGGCCTGGGTGACGGTCTCACCATCGGCGAGGGTGACGATGACATCCTTGACCGGCGGCGCCGCGAGTGCGGCGGTGCACGCCAGTGCCCACAGGCACACATGGACGGAAATTCGGAGTCTTGCAAACATATGTTCAATCATTTCCCAGGGAAAGCGGCGTGGCCGCCGGCCACAGCGGCCCGTAGACGATGGTGGATTCAAGGCTGGATTCAGCCAGCACCACGGCATCGATTGCGCCATCGCCGTCAAGTTCCTTGAGCAGGACATTGGCGATGAAACCCGCAACGGGCAAAGTCCGGGTCTCGGTCACGCGGCCCTGCCCATCCAGACGCTGCAGCAGCAGGCGAGAGCTTTGGCCCCACACCACGGTGTCTTCGTCCAGCAGAGCGGCGGTGTAGCTGCCCTGCGGACTGCTGGCAAGCCACTGCAGCTCACCGGTGTGCATGTCGATGCGCGCATTGCGCCCACCGAGCTCCAGCGCCACATAGAGCCACCGGCCCGAGGGCGAGAGCACCACCCGGCGCGGCGCGGCGTCGAAGCTGGCCAGCGTCACCGGGGGCGACGCCATGTCGGCCGGGATGGCCACCACGCGCTTGTCGCGGCGGCAGGCCACGACCACGCCCGCGCCGTCGAGTCCGGGAATCCGGTCTGCGACCACCGGATGCCAGGGCTCACGGCACCAGGTGAGCGGCGTGACATGCGGCGCCTCGCCTTCGGTCCAGTCCACCAGCGCCACCTTGTCGCCGTCGTAGGGCGTGGCGAGCAGGCGGTAGCGCCCCTGCGCTGCGGAGAGCACGGTGACCTCGCGCGGTGTGAAGCCCACGGGCACCTGGTCGATGCGCGTGAGGCGCGTGCCATCCCAGCGGAAAAAATCAAGGCCATAGGACATCTCGACCGCGGCCACGAACAGCCCCGGCGCCAGCCAGGCCACGCCATCAGGATGCGTGGCCACCGGGTATTCGGCCAGGCGCCGGATGCTGCGTCCGTCGATCTGGTGCAGCGCCACCTTGCTGGTCTTGTGCTCGATGACCGCGAGCAGGCAGGACGCGGGCACGCCGGTGCCGCACTGCAGCGCCGCGTCCCACGGGTAGGCGGCGGCAAAGGGCAGCACTTGGGCAGTGGCCGCCGGCGCCGCGGGCGCGGTGCCGTCTGCGGGCGGCTGCGCCTGGCAGGCGGCCAGCAGCACGGCAAGCAGCGGCAGCACCCCACGGCGCAGAAGAGCAGGAAACGAAGACATCGGCAGTCCCAAAAAAAGTGGCGCCTTTCGGCGCCACTTTGGCAAGGCCGCGCGCGCTGCCCGCAGCCTTTTGTTCTGCGACCCATGGTCACGGCGATGCCGCACCCACGGGCCTTTCACCCTATCAGTTGTGGAAACCCAGCACCGACTGGATGGCGCCAAACGCCGGGGCGTTGATCACGCTGTAGGAAAAGACCGAGCCGTGATCGGCAGGAGCAGGAGCAGGACCCAACTTCAAGCTGGCAGGCGTAACCGTCCAGTTGATGAAACCATCGGTGTAGGTCGGATCCCAGCCCGGAATGGTTTGCGGGTCAAACCAGTCCAGCTCGGAGTGCGTCAGCTTGAAGTTGGCGGAATAGTGGGCCTGAGCGTCATTGTAGACCTCGACCGTATTCGTGCCAGCCTGGTTACCCGTGGACCAGACGACGATGTTGGTCTTGGCACCGGCGGCGGTGAAGTAACGCATGAACAAATCAGCGTTGACGGCAGGAGTCACTTGAGCAGCGCCACCCACAGCCACAAGCGAGTTGGGATCCATGGCAGCCAAGTTGGTACCTGCCACGAGTTCCAGCGGACCATCGATCACAGGAGTGTAGGCCACATCGTTGGTGGAGACGCTGACCTGGAAGGCATGCGCGGCAAACACTTTCGACCAGCCAGCGCCGGGGGGCACAGCCAATGTGCCACCATCATCAACGAACGTCTTGCAGCTCGAGAGAGGGGCAGCCGCAGCGAAGACCAGATAGCCACGTGCGCCATCCAGACCCACACCGGTGTAGCTGCTCCAGACGAACGGGAAGTAGTCGTGGGCGGTCATGCTGATGCAACCGTCCTTGACGTGGTTGGAGTCCTGATCGAAGAAGGTCCAGTGGATATCGGTGGCCGCAATAGACACCAGACCCACAGCCGTGCTTTCGCCAACGCCGTTGGAGATCACATTGGGCACCACGACGCCGTTGCTGAACGTACCGGAGGTGTACGCATTGGCGGTACCGAAAGACACTGCAGCAGCAGCAGCGATGGCCGCAAGTGCAAATTTTTTCATCTTTTCAATCCTCAAAAATAAAAAGGAAGCCTCCCCTGAATGGGGGTTGCGCAACCCATTCGCCTTTTCGTTTGGGTTGGCGGCATCTTACTTGGGGAAACGCCTGGATTCAATGAAAGTTGCGCAAAAACTACGAAAAAAGACGGCGCCACTTACGTCCCATGGTCTGGGAAAGCGGCGCTCGGGCGCGGGGCATGGTACCAGATGCCGTCGATGCGCCGCCAGACATCGCGCACGGCCGAGTCCTGGTTCTTGAGCCGGATCAACGGAATGCTGTAGCGCACCTGCAGATCGACCTCGGCGGTGTCGCCTTCCAGGCTGTGGATGCCGCTCACCTCGGCCGATTCATAGGTGATGCCGCCGCGCTTGAGATAGGTCTCGATGGTCATCTGGCCGTCGAGCGAGGCGGCCTCGAACGGCCACATCTTCACGCGTTCGTTCTTGAGCGCCAATTGCCAGTATTCGTTGACACGAGCGAGCAGCGCTGCCCGGTCGGCATCGCCGGATGACGGCGTGGCGCAGGCCGAGAGCAACCCGGCAGCGGCAGAAAACGCCAGGGCCGCCAGGATGCGGCGGCGGTGGGCTGAAAAATGGTTCATCTGCAAGGAGGACTCCTGATAAAAAATGACGGCCTGTTAGGGCTTGGCGAGCGGTACGGGTTCCGTGGATGCGGGCTGTGGATTGCCGCCCGGGGGTAGCAGCACATTTTGCAGCGTGAGGGTGCGCATGCGTTCGCGCATCTCGGCGCTGGCGGCGCGCAGGGCTTCGTCGTCCTCGATCACGCGGGGGGTGAGCACGACGAGCAGCTCGGTGCGCGCGCTGGTGGTGGTATCGGTGGAGAACAGCGCGCCCAGGATGGGGATGTTGCGCAGGCCGGGCACACCGCTGTTGCCGGTGGATTCGTTTTCGCTCATCACGCCGCCGAGCACGATGGGGTCGCCCGAGCGCACTGCCACGCGGCTCTGGATCTGGCGCGTGAGGAAGGCGCGCTGGCCGGTGGCCGAATCGATGTCGCCCACGTCGGTGACCTGCTGCAGGATGTCGAGCGTGACCAGGCCACCCGCGTTGACCGAGGGGGTGACGCTGAGCATGACGCCGGTGTCCTTGTAGACGATGGATTCGGTGAGCAGGTTGCTGGTGGTCGAGACGGACGTGGACTGCTTGATCGGCTGCTGCTTGCCCACCAGGATGGTGGCGCTGTGGTTGTCCAGCACCAGCACCGAGGGGTTGGAGAGCACGCGCAACTGGGAATTGGCGGCCAGCGCGTTGAGCGTGGCGCGCACCGCGCCCGCGCGGTTGAGGATGGTGTAGGAGAAGCCCGGCTGCAGCGCGCCCGTGGGGTCGTTCGCGCCGCGATTGCTCAGCATGGCCTGGCCGACGCGGTCGCGACTCATGGAGTTTTCGATGAACCACTCCACGCCGTACTTGAGGTTGCCGGTGAGGCTCACTTCGACGATGCTGGCCTCGATCAGCACCTGGGTGGGAGCGGTGTCGAGCTCGCGCAGGGCCTGCTCGATGCGGCGGTATTCGGCGCGCGGCGCGCGGATGAGCAGAGCGTTGCGCTTGTCGTCGGCCACCACGCGCACGTTGCCTTCGAGCTGGGCGGTGGTGGTCAGCGGCGCGGGCGTGGCGGTGGGACCAGGGCGGGCGCCCAGCGTGCCGAAGCCGGTGCCGGACCCCGTGCCCGAGAGGCCGTTGCTGCCCATGGTGCTGGCCGTCTGGGTGGTGCCCATAGTGCCGCCGGCGGACAAACCGGGCGCGGTGGCGCCAAACTGCGTGGGGGCCGCGCCAGCGGCCACGCCCATCTGCTGGCCTTGCGCCTGGCTCGCGCCGAACAGGTTGTTGAGCATTTCGGCCAGGTGCACGGCCGAGGCGTTTTGCACCGGATAGACGTACAGGCGCGGCTCCAGCGAATCGGTGGGGCGATCCAGCCGCCGTATCCAGGTTTCCACCTGCTTGAGCAGGTGGCTGCGCGGCGTGACCACGACGATGGCGTTGAGCCGTTCGACGGGGAAGACGCGGATGAGGTCGGCCAGCGGGCTGCCCGCGGCGGCATCGGTGATGGCCTGCGCGGACGCGGCGGGGGCGCCGCCCTTGCCTGCCGAGCCCGTGCCAGCACCACCGCCGCCGCTGGCGCCGCTGCCGCTGGCGGCGGTGGGGGCCTTGGCGTAGGGGTCAGCCGCGGCGCCTGCGGCGCCACCGGCGTTGAGCATGGCCTGCAGGGCATCGCGCACCACGTTGACGTTGGCGTTTTCGAGCACGAAGACGCCCAGCGACATGCCGGCGAGGAAATCGACGTCGAAGGCATCGACCATCTCCATCCAGCCGGAGAGCTGCGACTTGCTGCCCTGCAGCACCAGCAGGTTGCGCACGCGGTCTACGTAAACGATGGATTCGCGCGGGGCCAGCGGCGCGAGGATCTTGGCCATCTCGGAGGCGGCGATGTAGTTGAGCGGCACGATCATGGTGCCGCTGCCCGCGAGCTGCTTGAGCTTGCTGGCGTCGAGCACGGGGCGGGTGCCTGCGGTGGCGCTGCGCTTGGTGACGTGGTACACCCCGGCGCCATCGCGCACGATGGCCAGGTCGTGCGGCAGCAGCGCGGTGTCGAGCACGTCGAGCACCTGGCCGCGCGGCAGCGGCTGGCGGGTGCGCAGGCTGATGGTGACGTCGTTGCCGGCGTCGATGGTGTAGTTCAGGTGCAGCAGGTCGCCCAGCAGCGCGGCGGCCAGGTTGCCGACGGGGGCGTTTTCAAAATTGAGCGAGACACCTTCGCCACTGGCGAGCACCGGATCGACCTTGGGGGCCAGGCCGCGCTTGAAGAGCTGGTCATTGCCGGGGTAGAGGTGCGTGGCCGAGGCGTCGGCCTCGTTTTTGTGGCTCTCGGCCTGCGCGGCCGTTTCACCCACTGCCGGTGCCGCGGCGGCGGCACGCGGCGGCGTCTTGGCGGGCGGACGCGTTTCGCCCGCGGGCGCATCGAGCGTGATGGAGGTGCGCAGTTGCGGCTCCAGGCTGGTGCAGCCCGCGGCGAGCAGCGACAGCGCGATGAGGGAAAGGGGCAGTTTCATGGGTGCTTGACTCCAGACGAAGAACGCCATCAGCGTTTCCTGGCCGCACCGGCCGCCGGTGCGGCCGCTGGTGCGGCGGGGGATGGGGACAGGGCGCGTTCGAGCGTGCGCTGCACGCGCTGACCGCTGCCTTCCTGCACAAAGGTGGCGGTCAGGCCGTCGAAGGCTTCGATGCGCCAGGGCCGGGTTTGGGGGGTGATCTTGAGGGTGCTGCCTTCGGGGCGGGCCAGCAAGGCGATCAGGTCCCGGCCCGAGGAGACCACAGCCAGCAGGCGGGCCTTGGCGATTTCGGATTCCTCGCCCTTCCTGCCTCCCTGGTCGAGCGGGCGGCGCGCGGCCCACAGCACGGGGCGTGCCAGGCTTTGGCGCATTTGCACCGCTTCGGGCGCAGGCAGGGCCGAGAGTTCGGGCAGTTGCGGCAGGCGCGCGGCGGGCGGCTGCCAGTCGTTCTTGCGCGTCTGCCAGCCCCAGGCGCTGGCGAGCAGCAAGACCGCCACCGCCCAGGGAAAGAGTTGCCAGGGCCGTACCGTCATGGCGCCTTTCCCGACGCCAGCGGCGCCCGCAGTTGCAACACGAGCCGCGCGGTTTGCGCGGCACCGGGGGTGGCGGCACCATCGCGCGTGAGCGTGGCGGCCTGCACCCAGTAGATGGGGGTCTGCTGTTGCAGGCTTTGCATGAGGCGCACGAGCCCGGTCCATTCGCCCGTGAGGGTGGCGTTGAGCTGCACATGCGCCAGCTGGCCTTCGGCGGCGGGCTCCAGCGCGGCCTGCGCCGACACCAGGGTGGCGCCGCTGGCGCTGATGAGTTCACGCAGGCGCTGCTGCGCATCGTTGGCCGCGTTGTCGCCGGCTGGATGCAGCCAGGGCGAGACGGCCGCGCGCGCGGCCGCAAGGCCGCGGGTGATGTCAGGCCCGGCGCGCACCACGCCGTCGAGCCGTTCGCTGCGCGCCTGCAACTGCGCCAGGCCGTCGCCGTAGCGCTGCCAGAGCGCGCGGTAGCCCCATGCGGCACCCAGCACCAGCAGCAGCAGGCACGAGAGCGCGAGCACCGCCGCGCGGCGTGTCCAGGGGTTCATGGCTTGGCCTCCGGCGCGGGCGCGTCGCGCCAGCGCATCTCGGCGGTGTAGCGTTCCTTGCCCAGGGTGTTGTCGCGCACGCTGGCGGCGGTGGCATGGACATCGGCCAGGCGGGGCTGGCGGGTGAGCAGGGCCAGCAGTTCGCCGGCGTTGTCCGCCACGCCGACGATGCGGATGGTCGAGCCGTTGAGTTCGATGCGCTCCAGCCAGGCGCCGTCGGGCACGGTGGCCGAGAGCAGCTCCACAATGCTGGCCAGGGGCAATTGCGCCCGGCTCGCGGCACGCAGGCCCTCGGCGAGGTCGGCCTGCTGGCGCAGTTCGTCCAGTTGCTGGCGCAGCGGCGCAGCCTGGGGCTCCAGTGCGGTGACGTGCGCCATGGCGCGGGTGACGGCCTGGCGCTTGAGCGCCAGCGGCAGGAATGCGGGGACGCACAGCGCAACCAGCATCAGCAGCATGAGCAGCGCAGCGGCCCACTGCATGCGACGCGCGTCCGGCGGCGGCGCCTGGGACGATTGCGCGGGCAGGGCCAGGCCGTTGCCGTCATCGAGGAACACGGGGGCTTGCGCAGGCAGGCCCGCAGCGGCGAGAGCGCTGTCTTGCGCCTCGCGGCGGCACACGCCCCATTCGATGCGCCAGCCGCCAGCCGGCTGCGCCACAGAATGCCAGGCGCACAGCATCTGCTCGGGCGGCAGGGGGCTCAGGCGCCACAGCGCTTCATCGACGGCCTGGCGCAGGTCTTTGCGGGGCATGTCGGGCAGCGACAATTGGCCCCACAGGCATTCGCCGCGCGGCACCAGCCAGCCCTGCGGGGTTCGCCTGGCATCACCCGGGCACAAGCGGGTGACGACGAGGGTGTAACGCTGGCCCGCGGCGCTCAGCAAGTGCCAGGAGCGGGCAGGCCACCAGCCGCGTTCGGCCAGAAGACGGCGCAGGTCGGAGCAACCCCAGGCCAAGCGGTCGAGCGCCGTGAGGAGGCGCTGGTTGAGCTGGTCACCCGCGCTCATGGGCGGCCTTCTGACGGAGGAGTGGGCATGCGGCGGGTGGCTTCAAGTGAAATCGTGGTCCAGGGGGTGAGCGTGTCGGGGCGCATGCTCAGGTCCATCCAGGCCTCGCGCTCCCACCAGTGCCCGTCCTCGGTGCGCAGGCGCGCGATCACCTTGATCGTGCCGCCGTTGGCCGGCGTGGCGCTGAAGAGCTCGGCCATGGCCGCGGATTGCAAGGCTGTGGCGCGCATTTCAGGGGGGGCGGCATGGATGTGGGCGCCCAATCCGGGCTGGCCTGCAAGGGCATCGATCAGGGCGGGCGGCGCGGCGTCCAGGGCGATGCGCTGCTGTCCGTTCAACCCCAAATAGGGCGAAATTATGTCATAGAGCTCGGGCGTCATGCCCAGCACCATGCGCAGGTCGGTCAGGTCGGCCAGCGCGCCGTTGCGCGGCAGGGTGGGCCAGCCGGCGGCGCGGTACTGGGCCGCCTCGGCCCCCCCGACGCCGCTGGGAATGTCGTCGGGGTCGATGTAGTCGTGGATGCGCGAGGCCATGATGGCGGCCTCGCCGGGCGCCAGGCCGCCGACGCGCTGCAGGAAGGCGGCGAGGAGCGCATCGCTTGCCACGTTCACGTCCACTAGGCCCGCCGAGGGGATGACTTCGAGCTGCACGTCCCAAGTGTCCAGACGCAGATGCCAGGTGCGGTAGGTCTGCGCCTTGCCGCCCGAGCGCATCCAGGCCTGCACGGCGAGTTGGCGCGCTGCGTCCAGCACGGGTTCGATGCGCAGCCGTTGCAGATCGATGCCGGCGCGCTGGGTGTGCTGGCGCACGCTGCGCATGCCCGCCAGCACGGTGAGCGAGAGCGCGGCCACGAGCCAGAGCACGAGGATCAGGGCGGCGCCACGGCGGCGGGTGCGTCGGGTCTGATTCACCGTGCCCTCGGCAAGGCAAAGACGAGTTCGGGCCAGGCGCCCCGCGCGTCTGCCAGCACCAGGCGCACGCGGGCCGGGTAACTGGCGCGCGATGCGTCCCACTGCTGCGTCCATTCGCCGGTGACGCCGTCCTGGTAGTACCACTGCAGCGTGCGCAGATCGGGCACGAGCACTTCACGCAGTGCCCGGCTCCAGTCGAGTGTCATCGCGGCGCCGTCGTACGGGAGGGCCTCGATCGACAGATCGACGCGGCCGTCTTCATGGCGCAAGGGCGTGGCGCGCAGGACGTGCAAGCCCCCTGCCATGCCGCGTTCGGGCAAGGGGGCGACCCACATGGCGCCCGCGGCGTTGCCACCGAAAAACAGCACGAAGCCGCCACCTTCCTGGCGCTTGAGCAGGCGCAAGGTATCGAACTTGCCGGTGAGCCATTGACTGGTCTGGAGCATGCGGGCCGAGCGATCGAGCAGCTGCTGACTGCGCTCTTGCATGCGCCCGACCAGGCCGTACCCCGCAAACAGCAGGGCCACCACGGCGACGGTGACCGCCATGGCAATCAGCAGTTCGATCAGGGTGAAGCCGCTCTGGCGCGGCGCGCGGCGCTGGTTCATGAGGCTGCGCCGTAGGGTTTCCAGCCGGTCCAGGTCAGTACGGTGCGGCCGCCGTGCGCCACAGCGAGCGTGACGCGCGCCGCGCGCACCGCAAGGGTGTCCTGCGCCCCGCCCGTCTCGATCAACTGCATCTGTTCAGGCGCAACCTGGATGGTCCAGGTCCAGCCGTCCTGGGCGCCGGAGGGGTGGCGGATGAAGTCTTCGGCGAAGGTGGCCGAGGCAAGGATGGAGCGGGCGAGCACATGGGCCTCGGTGCGTTCGTCCAGCACCGTCGCGTTGTAGGCGCTCTGGCCGACGGCGCGATAGAGCGCGGCAAAGGCCAGCGCGGCGATGGCCAGCGCGACCAGCGCTTCCAGCAGGCTGAAGCCGCGCACGCGGCGGCCAGGGCGCACGCCGGTCTTCATGGGGCCAGCACCACGGTTTGTCGCACGGTTCCAAGCAGCCAGTTGACCTCGAACCGCACGCCTTGCGCGCCGCGCGAGATTTCCATGGGCCCGCCGCGCACACGGCCATCGGCATCGAACACGAAGATCGGCTCGCCCGCGGCTGCGCGGCCTGCCGGCGCATGTTCCAGCGCTTTCCACTGGATGCGCAGCTCAGGCACGATTTCAAGCACGGGCTGGCCAGCAATCGCGAGCTGCCGCACGGGCGGCACGTACGAGACCACGATGGAGCGCCCTTCCTGCGAGGCCATGGCGCGCGCGCGCTCAAGCTGGGTGGCGACGTCGAGCACGGTCTGGTGGTAGCGGGCGCGCTCCATGTACGCCTGCGCGCTGACACCGACCACGGCGACCGCAATGGCCGCGATGACGAGCACCACCAGCAGCTCGATCAGCGTGAAACCGCGCGGCGCCAGGACGCCGGCGGGGCGCACACATCGCATGTCGGCCCGATGCCCGCGTTCGGTCAGTTGTAGACGTCGGCGTTCTCGCCTTCTCCGCCGGGCCGGCCATCGGCCCCGAGGGTGAAGATGTCGGGGTTGCCCGAGCGGCCGGGGAATTTGTACTGGTAGGCATTGCCCCAGGGGTCGTCCGGCAGGCCTTTCTTGAGGTAGGGG
>OFJB01000327.1_pt1 | contig 24220 bp, 23 predicted proteins | sample 1775081 | NCBI WGS metagenome assembly OFJB01 (sample SAMN08195771, study PRJEB24354) | sludge metagenome | isolation source: initial sludge from phenol fed wastewater aerobic bioreactor | place: India: Nagpur | collected 2016-06-05
CAAGAAGCTCGCCAACGAGGCCAAGGTCAACACCATCCCCGGCTACAACGACGCCATCGCGGGCGCCGAGCAGGCGGTGGAGATCGCCCGGGGCATCGGCTACCCCGTGATGATCAAGGCCAGCGCCGGCGGCGGCGGCAAGGGCCTGCGCGTGGCCTTCAACGACAAGGAGGCGTTCGAGGGCTTCACCGCCTGCCAGAACGAGGCCCGCAACAGTTTTGGCGACGACCGCATCTTCATCGAGAAATTCGTCGAGCAGCCGCGCCACATCGAGATCCAGATCCTGGGCGACAGCCACGGCAACGTGGTCTACCTGAACGAGCGCGAATGCTCGATCCAGCGGCGCCACCAGAAGGTGCTGGAAGAAGCGCCGTCGCCCTTCATCAGTGACGCCACGCGCCGCGCCATGGGCGAGCAGGCCGTGGCCCTGGCCAAGGCGGTGAAGTACCAGAGCGCGGGCACGGTGGAGTTCGTCGTCGGCAAGGACCAGGATTTCTATTTCCTGGAGATGAACACCCGCCTGCAGGTCGAACACCCGGTGACGGAAAGCATCACCGGGCTGGACCTGGTGGAGCTGATGATCCGCGTGGCCGCGGGCGAGAAACTGCCGCTCACGCAGGCCGAGGTCAAGCGCGAGGGCTGGGCCATCGAATGCCGCATCAACGCCGAAGACCCGTTCCGCAACTTCCTGCCCTCGACCGGCCGCCTGGTGCGCTTCGAGCCGCCGGAGCAGACCATGTTCCAGGCCGACACCAGCCGCCGCTTCGGCGTGCGCGTGGACACCGGCGTGTACGAGGGCGGCGAGATCCCGATGTACTACGACTCGATGATCGCCAAGCTCATCGTGCACGGGCAGGACCGCGGTGACGCGATCGCCAAGATGCGCGCCGCGCTCAATGCCTTCGTGATCCGCGGCATCAGCAGCAACATCCCGTTCCAGGCGGCGCTGCTCGGCCACCCCGACGTGGCCAGCGGCAACTTCAACACCGGCTTCATCGCCGCGCACTACCCGCACGGCTTCCACGCCGAGGACGTGCCGCACGAAGACCCCGACTTCCTCATCGCCCTGGCGGCCTACATGCACCGGCGCTACCGCGCGCGCGCCAGCGGCATCAGCGGGCAGATGGTGGGCCACGAGGTCACGGTGGGCGAGCAGTTCGTCGTCGTCGCCCTCGGGGCGGACGGGCAGCACGTGCAGCACCCGGTGGACGTCACCGACTACATGGACCAATCGGGCTCCAGCGCAGTGCAGGTAGGCGGCAAGAGCTATCGCATCAGTAGCAACGCGCACCTGGGCAGCATCCGCGTGCAGGGGGCGTGCAACGGCAAGGGCTTCACCGCGCAGATCGAGCGCGGCACCGCCAAGAACCCGCTGGCGCTGCGCATCAGCCACGACGGCACGCAGATCGACGCGCTGGTCCTCACCCCGCCGCGGGCCGAGCTGTTCGCCCTCATGCCCTACAAGGCGCCGCCGGACATGAGCAAGTTCGTGCTCTCGCCCATGCCGGGCCTGCTGGTGCAGGTGGCCGTCAAGCCCGGGCAGAAGGTGCAGGCGGGCGAGCGCGTGGCGGTGATCGAGGCGATGAAGATGGAGAACGTGCTGTTTGCCAGCGCCGACGGCGTGGTCAAGGAGCTCAAGGCGGCGCAGGGCGAGAGCCTGGCGGTGGACCAGCCCATCGTCGAATTCGAATAGGGCTGACGCGGACAGCGTGGTCTGGGCGTAAAATATAACAATCGTTATAACTATGCCGCGAGGTACGCCATGTCCGCCGCCACCGCCCTGAAAGTCACCCAGATCGGCAACTCCGTGGGCGTCATCCTGCCCAAGGAGGTGCTGGCGCGCCTGAAAGTGCAGAAGGGCGACTCGCTGTTTCTCACCGACCTGCCCGACGGCGTGACGCTGCGCCCGTACGACGACGAGTTTGCCGAGCAGATGACCCTGGCGCGCGAGATCATGAAGGAATACCGCGACGTGCTGCACGAGCTCGCCAAATGACGGCGGCCAACGAAGCCTGGCACTGGCTGCCGCGCGAGGTGCTGATCGCGGTGCACGAGGAGCAGTTGGCCGAGCACGGGGGCGCCGCCGGCCTGCGCGACCCGGGCCTGTTCGATTCCGCGCTCGCGCGGGCGAAGAATCTCGCCCTGTATGGCGAGCCGGACGTGGTCGATCTGGCCGCCGCCTACGCCAGTGGGCTGGTGCGCAACCATCCGTTCATCGACGGCAACAAGCGCACCGCATTCGTCGCTGCCCAGCTTTTCCTGCGCCTGAACGGCTACCGCATCCAGGCCCCGCACGTGGACTGCGTGCTCAACACCCTCGCCCTCGCCGCGGGCGACCTCGACGAAGCCGCCTTCGCCGCCTGGCTGCGCCAGCACCTGCAGCCGCGCTGAGCGGCGCGGCCGCGGATCACCACGCGCCCTTGCTTGCGGCGCGCAGGCGGTCGGTGCGCAGCTGGTGCTCCCGGCTGAAGACCACCCGGAAGGCCAGCAGGACGACGCCGAGCGCGCCGAGCGCGGTGGCCGCGGCGATCATGAACATGATGACGATCTGGTAGCGCACCGCCGTGCCCGGCGCCGCGCCGGCCAGCAGCTGCCCGGTCATCATGCCCGGCAGGCTGACGATGCCCATGACCATCATCGAGTTGATGGTCGGGATCATGCCGACGCGCAGGCTCTCGGTCAGCAGCGTGTGCGCCGCCTCCCACCGGGTGGCGCCCAGCGCCAGCCGGGTCTCGATGAGATCGCGCTCGCGCACCGCGCCCTCCATGAACCGGTCCAGCGCCAGCGAGGTGCCGTTGAGGATGTTGCCCAGCACCATGCCCAGCAGCGGGATCGCGTACTGCGCCTGGTACCACGGCCGCACGTTGATGATCCCCGTGAGCGCGATGCCCGTGACGAGGAAGGACGCGGCGAACACCGAAAGCACGCTGTCGAGGTAGATCCCGGGAAAGCGCCGCCTGGTGCGGTTGACCGAGGCCAGCCCCGCCAGGCAGGTCATGACCAGCCCGATCGCGACGATGGGCAGCGGCTGGCTGAGCGCGAAGACGTAGCCCAGGATCAGGCCGACCAGCAGCAGCTGCACCGTCATGCGCACGCTGGCGATCAGCAGGCCCCTCGCCAGCCCCAGGCGCAGCCAGGCCGAGAGCGCCAGGTTGACGGCGATCAGCAGGCCGGCCAGCACGAGCTGCCAGGCGCCGATGTCGAGCACGCCCTGGTTCATGGCGCTTCCCCCAGGCGCAGCACCCGGGTGCAGGTGCGCGCCAGTTGCGCCTGGTCGTGGCTTACCCATAGGCAACCGTGTGGGCCGCCGCGCGGGTGCTCGTGCGCGCGCCAGGCCTGCAGCAGCGCCTCGACGCGCGCGCTGCGGTCGGGGTCCAGCGACGCGGTGGGCTCGTCCAGCAGGAGTACCGTGGGGTCGATCAGCAGCGCGCGCACGAGCGCGGCGATCTGCGCCTGCCCGCCGGAGAGCTCGGCGGTCGATTGTTCGAGGAACGCGGCCTCGACCCCCAGCTCGCGCAGCAGGTCCTGGGCCCGCCCGATCTCAAAGTGTTTTCCGCGGTGCACGCGCAGCGCGAACGGCGCGGCCAGCGCGTCGCGCACGCGGCCTTCGGGCAGCGCCGGGCGCTGCGCCAGGTAGACCACGCGCGACCGGTAGGCGGGCATGGCGTATTCCTGCATGCGCTTGCCGGCGAGGCGGATCTGGCCGTCATCCGCCGGCCGCAGCCCGGCCAGGGTGCGCAGCAGCAGCGTCTTGCCCGTGCCCGAGGCACCGGCGATCCCCAGGCTCTCTCCGGCGCGCAGCGAGAAGCCGACGCCGCGCCACAGCGGGCGGCCGGCCACCGTGCATGCCAGGTCGCTGGCGCCGAACAGTTCGTCGGGCGGTGGGGGGACAGCCGCAGTGGCTGGTGCGGCGGCGCGGGGGTCGGTGGGCATGGCGTGGCCGTGGATGGGATGAAACCGGCCGGCCCCGGAAAATCCCGGAGCCGGGCCGAAACTGTACTGGAAAAGAATGCCCGCTCCCGTGCCTTGCAAACGCCTTGCAGGTGCCCGGCCGGTGGACAATCCGCCGATGCCATGCACGCTCAAGCTCGCCATCCATGCCACGCCCGGCGCCAAGCGCACCGAGGTGGCGGGCGCATATGGCGCCGCGCTGCGCGTGCGCCTGGCCGCGCCCCCGGTCGATGGCAAGGCCAACGCGGCGCTGCTGGCCTGGGCGGCCGGGGCCTTCGGCCTGCCGCGCGGCGCGGTCGAGCTGCTGGGCGGCGCCGCCGCGCGGCAAAAGCTCCTTGGCCTGCACTTTGCCGGCGAGGCCGAGCTGTCCGCCGCGCGTGCCCAGGTGGCCCGCTGGATGGCCGATCCGGCCGCGGCATGAGCGATCATTCCACCCTTCTCATCCCCTTCAAGGAACCCCTTCCATGCAACGTCCTTTCAAAGTCCTCGGCATCCAGCAAGTCGCCATCGGCGGCACCGACAAGGCCCGGATGAAGCGGCTGTGGGTGGACATGTTCGGCCTCGCGCAGACCGGCAGCTTCCAGAGCGAGCGCGAGAACGTCGATGAAGACATCCTGGCCATGGGCCGCGGCGCGACCAAGGTCGAGGTGGACCTGATGCAGCCGCTCGACATCGACAAGAAGCCCGCGGTGCACATCCCGCCGCTCAACCACATCGGCCTGTGGATCGACGACCTGCCCAAGGCCGTCGAATGGCTCACCGCGCAGGGCGTGCGCTTCGCGCCCGGCGGCATCCGCAAGGGCGCGGCGGGCTACGACGTGTGCTTCATGCACCCCAAGGGCAACGAGCAGTTCCCGATCAGCGGCGAGGGCGTGCTGCTGGAGCTGGTGCAGGCGCCGCCCGAAGTCGTCGCGGCACTCGGTTAATCCGTCTCACGCCAGGCGCAGCGCCTGGAGCAGCCCGGCCAGCGCAGCCCGGTCTTCGCCGTGCAGCGACCCATGAAACTGGCGCGCCCCAGGCCAGGGCCGCCGTGCAAGGGCCGCCCCGCCGCACTGGCGGCGTCCCCCTGCCCGCAGTGCGCAGCGCTGCGAGAGCGGGGGGAAGGAGCGAAGCGACACAGGGGGGTGTTTCATCTCAGTCCGGCTTCTTCATCGGGCAGGTGCGTATGCCCAGCAGCGTGTACGCCGGGCAAAAGCGGAACACGCCCGTGAGGATGGGCACGATGCCGATGTAGCCCCACCAGCCCACGGTGCCCGTGGCCGCCAGGGCGATCAGCACGAGGCCGACGACGATGCGCAGGACCCTGTCCCAACTTCCAACGTTGATTTGCATGATGTGGCTCCTTTCAGCAGCCGGGTTGAACGCCGAGCTTTTTCAGCAGATTCGCCATCAGGCACCACTGCGTGAACGAACTTTGCAGCAGGTTCAGGCCCACGAAGGCGGTGAACGCGAGCCACCACTGGCTCACGAAGATCGGGCTGCCCTCTATGCCCAGCGCGAGCGAGAGCAGGATGAAGAAGCCGGCGACGAAGCGGGTGACTCTCCAGGTGGTCATGGGGTTTACTCCTTTGAACAAGTGACAAGAAAACGGAAAAAGGATTTCAGCGGTAGAGCTTGAGGTAGCGCCGCTCGAAATGCGCCTTGGCCCAGTGCATGGCGCGCAGGTAGGGCAGCGACAGGGTGCGCGTGGGCGTGCGCCAGACGAGCTTGCCGCCGTTGAGCGTGTCGATGATGCACAGCAGCTCGGCCTTGAAGGTGGCGCTCTCGGGGCGCCCGGCCAGGCCGTCGATGAGGTTCTGCGCGGCGCAGGCGGCCTGCAGGTCGGCCATGTGCGCCTGCTTGGGCGCCCAGTCGGGGCCGGGGAAGCTCCCCGCGTCGCCCACCACGTAGCTGCGCTGCCAGCCCTGCACGCGGCACTGCGCGTCGGCGGCGATCAGGCCGCCGGGCGAGCGCGGCAGCTCGGTCGCGTCGAACCAGGCGTTGCCGGTCATGCCGGGCATGAAGAGGATGAGGTCGGCCGGGATTTCGCCGCCTTCGGTCACCACCTTGCCGACCTCGAAGCGCACCGGCTTGTGCCCCAGGTGCGTGGCGATGCCGCGGCGCTGCATCTCGGCGAGGATGCCCTGCACCGCCTTCTCGCCCAGGCGCTTGCCAGGCTCGCGCTGGGGGTTGAAGAAGGTGAGGGTGAAGCGCTCGCGCCGCCCCTCCTGGCGCAGCTGGGTGTCGATGCCGAAGAGGAATTCGAACATCGGCCCGCCGCGCACCGCGGCCGGCTCCTGGGGGTTGCCGGCAAAGCCGACGGCGATGGCGCCGCCCTGCAGCGCGCGCAGCCGGTCGCGGATCTGCTCGGCGGCGGCGATGCCTTCGCAGGGCGTGATCGCGTGCTCGATGCCGGGCAGCTTCTTGATGAAGCGCCCGCCGGTGGCGATCACCAGCGCGTCGTTGGCGAGTTCTTCGCCGGTGCCGGTCAGCACGGTGCGCCCGCCGTCCTTCAGGCCGGTGACCTCGGCGGCGACGTGGCGCACCCGCATGCGTTCGAAGAAGCGCTGCAGCGGGACGACGAGGTCCTCGCGCGTGCGCTGGCCGCTCGGTATCCAGATGATGCCGGGCAGGTAGTGCAGCTCGGCGCGCGGCGAGACCAGGGTGATCTCGGCCGTGCACAGGCGGCTGCGCAGCTCCCGCACGGTGGAGAGGGCGCCGAAGCCCGCCCCCAGGATGGTGATGCGGCCAGTGTCGTTCATGCTGTGTGCGACCTTTCTATTTTTCGAGCCGCACGATGCCCAGGGCCTTGAGCACGTGCTTTTCGTAGATGGGCTCGGCCGTGCCGTTCTTCATCTTGTACATGAAATACTTCTCGAACGCGATCTTGGCCAGGTGCACCCACTTGCCCTTCTTGAACCAGTTGACGTTGCGCGGCGGGATCTGCGGCAGCGCGACGAAGGCGGCGCCGGTGTCGCCCATGTCGGCCAGGCAGATGGCGTTCCAGGTGGCCTTGGCGGTGGCGTCCTCGGGCTTGCCGGCAAGCTCGGCGGCGATGTTGTGCACGATGGCGGTGATCATGGTTTCGATCATGTAGCCGGTTTTGGGAGCACCTGTCGGCACCGGGGTTGCTTCCACCGGCGGAATGGCCACGCACACGCCGGCCGAGAAGATGTTGCGGTACTTCTTGCTGCGCTGGTATTCGTCGATGAGCACGAAGCCGCGCGGATTGCACAGGCCCTCCACGGCGGCCACCGCGTCCACGCCCTTGAAGGCCGGCAGCATCATGCTGTACTTGAAGGGCAGCTCGTGCTCCTTCTTCGGCTGGCCGGCCTCGTCCACCTCGGTGACGTACATCTTGCCGGCCTCCACGCGCGTGGTCTTGGCGTTGGTGATCCACTTGATGTCGAAGCTGCGCAGCTCGCTTTCCAGCAGGGTCTTGGAGTCGCCCACGCCGGCCAGGCCCATGTGGCCGATGTAGGGCTCGCTGGTGACGAAGGTCAGCGGCACCTTGTGGCGCAGCTTGCGCTTTTGCAGGTCCTTGTTGAAGATGAAGGCGAACTCGTAGGCCGGGCCGAAGCACGAGGCGCCGGGCATGGCGCCGATGATGGCGGGGCCGGGGTCCTGCAGGAAGGCCTGGTAGTCGGCCCAGGCCTTCTCGGCGTGGTCCACGGTGCAGATGGAGTGCGTGTGGCCGTCGGGGCCGCTGCCCGGCACTTCGTCGAACGAGAGCTTGGGGCCGGTGGTGATGATGAGGTAGTCGTAGGCCAGGCGCTCGCCGTTGGCCAGCTCCAGCGCGTTGCCCTCGGCGTCGATCTTCTGCACGCGCTGGGCGATGAAGTCGATGCCCTTCTTCTGCAGGCTGGGCGCGATCGGCAGGGTGGTTTCGTGGCGCTGGCGCCAGCCCACCGCCACCCAGGGGTTGGAGGGCACGAACTGGAAGTAGTCGACCGCGTTGACCACGGTGATGCGGTGCGCCTTGTCCAGCGTGGCGCGCATCTCGTAGGCGGCGGGCATGCCGCCGGTACCTGCGCCAAGAATCACGATGTGGGCCATGTCTGTCTCCTGGGGTGGGGGGGGGTGAAAAGCGGGTTGAGGAAATCTGCGGAGGGTGTCCGTCAGGGCTTGGGGGCGCTTTGTGTTTCGGGCTGCGGCGCGCTCGCATCGCGCAGGGCCGCATCGTCGAGCTGCCCCGCCTGTTGCGCCAGCTGCAGGCGGGCCAGCAGCGTGTCCATGCGCGCCTGGGCGAGCTGCAGCTGCGTGGCCGCGGTGTCGTTGCGGGCGCGCAGCACGTCCAGCAGGGTGCGCTCGCCGGCCTCGTAGCCGGTGTGCGTGGCGTCTTCGCGCAGCCGGCTGGCGGCCAGGGCGGCCTGCAGGGCGCTGACCTGCGCGGCGCCGGTGTGCATCGCCAGCCAGGCGGCCTCGACGTCGCGCCCGAGCTGTTCGCGCGTGGCGTCTTCCTGGGCCTGGGCCGCGGCCAGGCGCGCGGCGGCTTCCTGTTCGCGGCTGCTGCGCATGCCGCCGGTGGACAGCGGGATGGTGAGCTGCACGCCGACCATGGCGTTGACGCTGGTGTTGCGCGCCGCGCCGAAGTCGCCATGGCCGTCCAGCCGGTCCTGCGCGGCCTGGGCGACCAGATCGACGGTGGCGCTCTTGCCCGCGGCGAATTGGTCCAGCTCGGCGCGCGCCAGGCCCACGGCCAGCGCCTGCTCGCGCAGGGCGGTGCTGGTGTCCTGCGCCATCTGCTGCCAGACGTCGAGCGCGCGCGGCTCGGGGCTGGCGGCGGGGGGCAGCTGCACGGCGAGGCTGGCGGCGGGCAGGCCCGTGGCGTCGGCCAGCAGCCGGGCGCGCGTCTGTAGCTCGGCCTGGGCGCCGGCGAGCCGGGCCTGGAGCTGCGCCAGCTCGGCGCCGGCCTCGTGCACGGCGGTGATGGGCGCGGCGCCGATGTCGAAGCGGTCCTGCGCCTCCTTGGCGGCGCGCTCGACGGCCTCGATCTGGCCCTGCAGCACGCGCAGCTTCTCGTGCGCCATCGCCAGGCCCAGGTAGGCGCTGGCGGTGCGCAGCATCGCGCCCTGGCGGGCGGCCTGCAGCGCGAGTTCGGCGCGGTCGGCCTGCAGCTTGAGCTGGCGCTGCTGCGCGCGCCGCTGCGGGTTGTAGAGTGGCTGGCTGGCCTGCAGCGCCAGGCGCGTGGTCGCGCCGCCGTGGATGGAGGTGGCGAAGTCCACGCCATTGGAGGTGCCCAGGCCCGGCGCCGAGAACTGCGCGCCGCGCATCGTCGTGTCGCTCGCGCCCAGGCCGGCCGACGCGGTGAACGCCACCTGCGGGCGCCAGAGCGCCGCGGCCTGCTGGCGCTGGGGTTCGGCCACGCCGGCGGCGGCGCGGGCGGTGGCGAGCTGGCTGTCGTGCTGCTCGGCGGCCTGCCAGGCCTCGACCAGCGTGAGGGCGTGGGCTGCGGGGGCCAGCGCCCACGCGGCGGCCAGGACCAGCGTGGATTTCAAAGCAAATAGGGCTCTAGCGCTTGCTGGATGCGCGCGAGAAGCTATGTTTTTCAGAGTCATTGCGCCTCTCCTTGGCCGCGCACCACGCTCAGGTGTCCGCGGTAGGCCACGTAGTAGAGCAGGGGAATCACCACCAGCGTGAGCACCGTGGAGACAGCGATGCCGAAGATCAGCGAGATCGCCAGGCCGTTGAAGATCGGGTCGCTCAGGATGAAGAAGGCGCCGAGCATCGCCGCCACGCCGGTGAGCAGGATGGGCTGCGCGCGCGTGATGGCCGACTGCACGATGGCCTGCTTGAATTCCACCCCGGCGCGCACCTGCAGCCGGATGAAGTCCACCAGCAGGATGGAGTTGCGCACGATGATGCCCGCCAGCGCGATCATGCCGATCATGCTGGTGGCGGTGTACTGCGCGCCCAGCAGCGCGTGGCCCGGCATCACGCCGATGATGGTCAGCGGGATCGGCGCCATGATGATCAGCGGCGTGAGGTAGGAGCCGAAGTGAGCCACCACCAGCAGGTAGATCAGGACCAGCCCCACGCCATAGGCGGCGCCCATGTCGCGGAAGGTCTCGTAGGTGATCTGCCACTCGCCGTCCCACTTCAGGCTGTAGGCGCGGTAGGGGTCGCTCGGCGGGCGGATGAAGTATTCGTCGATGCCGCCGCCGTCGGGCGCGATGATCTTGCCGATCGCCGCGCGCGCCTGGAACATGCCGTACAGCGGGCTGTCCACCTTGCCCGCCATGTCGGCCACCACCAGGTTCACCGGCAGCAGGTCCTTGTGGTAGACGGGCTGCTCGCGCAGCGTGTCGCTCACGGTGACCAGCTCGCGGATGGGCACGAGCGCGCCGCCGGCGGTGCGCACCGGCAGCTGCAGCAGCGTGTCCAGGCTGCCCTGGCGGTCGGCGGGCAGCTGCAGCAGCACGGGCGTGGCGTACTTGCTCTGCACGTCGTGCAGCCAGGTGGCCGCCTCACCCGCCAGGCCCGCGTGCAGCGCGGAGACGATCGCCGCCTGCGGCACGCCCATGAGCGCGGCCTTGCGCCGGTCGACCAGCACCAGCTTCTTGGGCGCATCGGCGATCGAGGAATCGTCGAGATCGACGATGCCGTCCGTCTCCCCCAGTGCCTTGCGCACCGCCTGGGCCACGGTGCGGCGCCCCGCGGCCTCGGGGCCGTAGATCTCGGCCACGATGGGCGAGAGCACGGGCGGGCCGGGCGGCACTTCCACCACCTTCACGTTGGCGCCCATCCTGGCGCCGATCTGCTGCAGATGGGGGCGCACGCGCATCGCGATCGCGTGGCTCTGCTCCTTGCGCTCGTGCTGGCCGAGCAGGTTGACCTGGATGTCGCCCACCTGCCCGCCGCTTCGGAGGTCGTACTGGCGCACCAGCCCGTTGAAGTTGATCGGCCCGGCCGTGCCCGCGTAGGCCTGGAAGTTGGTGACTTCGGGCACCGTGGCCAGGTAGCCGCCCAGCTCGTGCAGCACGGCGGCCGTGCGCTCCGGGGGCGTGCCCGCGGGCATGTCCACGATCACCTGGAACTCGCTCTTGTTGTCGAACGGCAGCATCTTGAGCTGCACCCAGCCGATCGCCGGCAGCAGCAGCGAGAGGGCGATCAGCCCCGCGACCACCAGGCCCAGCAGCGCGCGGTTGCGCCGCCCGCGCCGGTCGTCGAGCAGCGGACGGAAGATGCGCTCGAACAGCGGCGCGAGTTTGGCCGCCAGCCCCGTGTGCGCCTGCGCCGCGGCGCCCGCGTGGCGCTTGATCCAGTGCTGCGCGAGCCAGGGCGTGACGGTGAACGCCACGGCCAGCGAGATCAGCATGCCCATGCTGGCGTTGATCGGGATCGGCGCCATGTAGGGGCCCATCAGGCCGCTCACGAAGGCCATGGGCAGCAGCGCCGCGATCACGGTCAGGGTGGCGAGGATGGTCGGCCCGCCGACCTCGTCCACCGCGCCGGGGATGAGCTGCAGCAGGGTCTTCTCGGGATGCAGCGCCTGGTGGCGGTGGATGTTCTCGACCACCACGATGGCGTCGTCCACCAGGATGCCGATGGAGAAGATCAGCGCGAACAGCGAGACGCGGTTGAGCGTGAAGCCCCAGGCCCAGGAGGCGAACAGCGTGGCCGCCAGCGTCAGGCCCACGGCCACGCCGACGATCAGCGACTCGCGCCGCCCGAGCGCGAAGAACACCAGCGCCACCACCGAGAGCGTGGCGAAGATCAGCTTCTGGATCAGCTTTTGCGCCTTGTCGTTGGCCGTGGCGCCGTAGTCGCGCGTCTCGGCCACCTGCACGTCGGCCGGGATCACGGTGTTGCGCAGCTGCTGCACGCGCTGCATCACCGCGTGCGCCACGTCGATCGCGTTCTCGCCCGCCTTCTTGGTCACGGCCATGGTCACCGCCGGGTGTTCGGTGGCCGCGCCGTCCTTGACGATGCTGTGCCAGACGTAGCGCGTGGCGGGCGGCGGGCCGTCCTGCACGCTGGCCACGTCCTTCAGGTACACCGGCTTGCCGCCGTGGCTGCTGACCACGATGTCGGCCACCTCGCTGGCGTTGGCCAGGTGCGGGCCGGCCTCGATCGCCACCGCCTTGTTGCCCCCGAGCAGCTCGCCCACCGGAAGGCCCTGGTTGGCCGATTGCAGCGCGCCGCGCAGCTGGTCGACGGTGACGCCGCTGCCCGCCATGCGCGCGGGGTCGAGCTGCACCAGCACGGCGCGGCCCGGCCCGCCGATGGTCGTCACGGTGCGCGTGCCGTGCACGCGCTTGAGTTCCACCTCCACGCTGTGCGCCACGCGCTCCAGGTCGTAGGCGCCGGTCTCGGGCTGCGTGCCGTAGAGCGTGAGCGTGACGATGGGCACGTCGTCGATGCCCTTGGGCCGGATGATGGGTTCGAGCGCCCCCAGGCTCCTGGGCAGCCAGTCGGCGTTGCTGCGCAGCGTGTCGTGCAGGCGCACCAGCGCCTCGGTGCGCGGCACGCCCACCTTGAACTGCACCGTGAGCACGGCGGTGCCGGGCTGCGAGACGCTGGTCACGTGCTCCACGCCCTGCATCTGCGAGAGCACCTGCTCGGCCGGCGTGGCGATCAGCTCCTCCACCTCGCGCACCGAGGCGCCGGGGAAGGGCACGATCACGTTGGCCATGGTCACGTCGATCTGCGGCTCTTCCTCGCGCGGCGTGACCAGCACCGCGAAGATGCCGAGCAGCAGCGCCATGAGCGCCAGCAGCGGCGTGATCTGCGCGTTCTGGAAGGCCTGCGCGATGCGCCCGGAAATGCCCATGGCGTGCGGTGTCGCGCTCATGTCAACGCACCCTGGCCGCGGCCTGCGGCTCGACGGCCACCGGCTCGCCGGCGTTCACGCCGCTGAGCACCTCGATGCGCTCGCCCGCGGCCTGCCCCAGGCGCACCTGGCGCAGCTGCGGCTTGCCGTCGCTGCCCCGCACGTACACGCCCGTCATCTCGGCGCGGCGCACCACGCTCGCGGCGGGCACGAAGAGCCGCTCGCCGCCTTGCGGGCTCGCGCCCTGGAACCACAGCCGCGCGAACGCCCCGGGCACGGCCCCCGGCGTGCCCGAGGGCAGGGCCACGCGCACCGTCGCCGCGTGGCTCTGGGCATCGGCGGTGGGCAGCAGCTGCACCTGGTCCATCGCCACGTTCACGCGGCCCTCGGACGCGCCGGGCAGCTCCACCTCGACCTGGGCGCCCGCGCGCAGCTGCGCCGCCTGGGCCTGCGTGAGCGCGGCGGAGACGCGCAGCTGGCCCGGGTCGTACAGGCTCACGAGCGGCTTGCCGGGCAGCGCCATGTCCCCCAGGGTCACGGGCACGCCCGCCACCACGCCGTCGAACGGCGCGCGCAGCACGTGCAGGCCCGATTGCGTGGCCGCCACACCGGCCTGCGCCTGCAGCGCCTTCACCTGCGCCTGGCTGGCCTGCCACTGCGCCCGGGCGTTGTCCAGCGCCGCCTGGCTGATGTAGTGCTTGGCGAAGAGCTGCTGCTGGCGCTCGTACTCCTTGGTCGCCACCGCCGCCTGCGCCTGCGCCGCCGCCACCTGCGCGCTGCTGGCGGCGGCCCCTTGGGCGGCCATGCGCGCGTCGATGCGCAGCAGCTCCTGCCCGGCCTTCACGTGATCGCCCGCATGCACCTGCAGGGCCACGATGCTGCCGGCCACCTGCGCCGCCAGCGTGGCATCGCGCACCGCCTCCACCCTGGCATCGCTGCTTTGCAGCGGCGCCTGCGTGCTGGCCTGGACCGGCGTCCAGGCGAGCGGGGCGGTTTCGGCGGCGCGGCTCCATCCGGCCGGTCCGAACGACAGGGCGAGGGCAAGGAGAACGGCACTCAGGCGGCGATGAGGCATGCGGGTGTTTCTCATGAGTTTGAACTTGATTATTTACGCAGTCACGCAATTAGTCAATGAAAGTATAATGCAGCCATGGAGATCGCGTCATGAAGCACATGCCCCCCGAAGTCATCGATCAGGTGGCCGCCTATTTCCAGGTGCTGTCCGAGCCCACGCGCCTGCGCCTGCTGAACCTGCTGCGCGAGCGCGAATACAACGTGGGGGAGCTCGCGCAGGCCTGCGGCTACACGGCGGCCAACGTCTCCCGGCACCTCTCCCTGATGACCAAGCACGGCATCGTCGCGCGCGAAGAGCGCGGCACCAGCGTCTATTTCCGCATCGCCGACGAACGGGTGGACAACCTGTGCGACCTCGTCTGCGGCAGCATCGCCAACCGCATGCAGGCCGCCAGCGCCGTGCACGCCGCGTTCAAGGCACTGATGTAGCCGCCGCGCATCGGATCGGCACGCCCCGGCCGATGGACGCGCCGCCGTGCCTTAGAATCTACGACCTCTGCGGGTGTAGTTCAATGGTAGAACGGCAGCTTCCCAAGCTTCATACGAGGGTTCGATTCCCTTCACCCGCTCCACAGCTTCGTTCCAGGATGGCGATTCGCCAGGCCAAGGCCACCGGCCAGGCCCATTCCTTCCAGGCATCGATGGTCTCTCCCTGGCCATGGCGTCCACGCGGATGCCAATGAATTTGGAACGGCGTTCCCATGCGGGCCGGATGAACACTTCGATCATTCCAATCCCAGGTCGCAGGCTGCGGATCGTTGCCGCCGCGTTCCTGCTCGCGTTGTCCGCCGCCGCTCCGGCCCAAACCATGCAGGAGCACGTGCACGGGCATGGTCGGGACGTGATGCCGTTCGATCTCGGCGAGACCGTTCACATCTTCCGTATGACAGAAGACGGCGGCACGCAGCAGGTTGTCGTCCGTGGCGACGCGCCTGATCCGCAGCAGGTCCATCTGATCCAGCAGCACTTGGCCATGGAGGCGGCAGCGTTCCAGAAGGGTGACTTCGCGGACCCTGCGCACCTGCACGGGCGGGACATGCCGGGCTTGCGTGAAATGAGAGCAGGGGCCCCACGGATGCAGATTACCTACGGCGTCCTGCCCAATGGGGCTGAAATCCGGTTCCACACGAACGACATCAAGCTGATCACCGCCGTGCATCGCTGGTTCGGAGCCCAACTCTCGGAACACGGCGCCGACGCCCGCCCCGAATAGCGCGGGCCCGATTCCTCAAGCACATTTGTGCCAAAAGGTGTTGCCAATGATTCAATAGACGTTGTATCATTGAATCATGAGCGAGACCCTCGTCGTTTCCGCCCTGAGCGCCTTGGCCCACACGCAGCGCCTGCGCGTGTTCCGTGCCCTGGTCGTCGCCGGTCTCGAAGGGCTCACGCCCAGCGTTCTGGCGGACGAACTCGACGTGGCCCGCAACACGCTGTCCTTCCATCTGAAGGAGTTGGCCCATGCGGGCCTGGTCACGATCGAGCCGCAAGGCCGCAACCTGATCTACCGCGCCGACTTCGCCCACATGAACAGGCTGCTGGGCTACCTGACCGAGCACTGCTGCCAAGGCGCCGCGTGCGAGGCCCATCCATCCAGCCGCTGCTGCTGAACGAGGAGATATCATGCACTTCCTGACCCGGCCGCCCCGTTTCCTTTTCTTCACGGGCAAAGGGGGTGTCGGCAAGACCTCGATTGCCTGCGCCACGGCCGTGCAACTGGCGGGCGAGGGCAAGCGCGTGCTGCTCGTCAGCACCGATCCGGCGTCCAACGTGGGGCAGGTTTTTGGCGAGCGCATCGGCAACCGCATCACGCCGGTGGCGGCCGTGCCGAACCTGTGGGCGCTGGAGATCGACCCGCAGGCGGCGGCGCAGGCCTACCGCGACCGTATTGCCGGGCCCGTGCGGGGCGTCCTGCCCGACGAGGTGGTGCGCGGCATCGAGGAGCAGCTCTCCGGCGCCTGCACCACGGAAATGGCCGCCTTCGACGAGTTCACGGCCTTGCTGATCGACTCGGCGCTGACACGGGACTACGCGCACATCATTTTTGACACGGCGCCCACCGGCCACACCATCCGCCTGCTGCAACTGCCGGGCGCATGGAGGGGTTTCCTGGAAGCCGGCAAGGGCGATGCATCCTGCCTCGGCCCGTTGGCGGGGCTGGAAAAACAGCGCGCCCAGTACAGGGAGGCCGTCGCCGCGCTGGCCGACCCGCTGCGCACCCGCCTGGTGCTGGTGGCCCGCGCGCAGCGCACCACGCTGCGCGAGGCCGCGCGCACCCATGAAGAGCTGGCCGCCATCGGCCTGTCGCAGCAGTACCTGGTCATCAACGGCGTCTTTCCTGCCGGCGAGGTGGAAAACGATGCCCTGGCCGCTGCCATCTACCGCAGGGAGCAGGCCACGCTGGCCGCCCTCCCGCAGGCGCTCCAGGCCCTGCCCAGGGACCAGATCGCGCTCAAGCCGTTCAACCTCGTGGGGCTCGATGCCTTGCGCCACCTGCTGGTCGATGCCGATGCCGCCCGTGGCGCGGATGCCGTCGAACTGCCGGCCCGGCTCGATGCGCCGGACCTGTCTGCCCTGGTCGATGAGATCGCCGCCGATGGGCATGGGCTGGTGATGGTGATGGGCAAGGGCGGCGTGGGCAAGACCACGCTGGCCGCTGCCATCGCCGTGGAGCTGGCGTCCCGGGGGCTGCCCGTGCACCTGACCACCTCCGACCCGGCCGCGCATCTGGCCGATACGCTGGAGGGCGCGCTGCCCAACCTGGCGCTCAGCCGCATCGATCCCCAGGAGGCCACGGCGCGCTACCGCGAGCATGTGCTGGCCACCAAGGGCGCGCGGCTCGATGCCGAGGGCCGCGCCCTGCTGGAAGAAGACCTGCGTTCGCCCTGCACCGAGGAAATCGCGGTGTTCCAGGCGTTCTCCCGCGCCATCCGTGAGGGGGGCAGGATGTTCGTGGTGATGGACACCGCGCCCACGGGCCACACCTTGCTGCTGCTCGACGCCACGGGCGCCTACCACCGCGACATCGTCCGCCAGATGGGCGAGACGGGCGTTCACTTCAGGACGCCGATGATGCAGTTGCAGGACCCCAGGCAGACCAAGGTGCTCATCGTCACGCTGGCGGAGACCACGCCCGTGCTCGAAGCGGCCAACCTGCAGGCGGACCTGCGCCGCGCGGGCATCGAGCCGTGGGCCTGGATCGTCAACCACAGCGTGGCGGCGGCGCACCCGCATTCCCCGCTGCTGCGCCAGCGGGCACGCAACGAGCTGAAGGAAATCGATGCCGTGGCCACGCGGCATGCCCGGCGCCATGCCGTCGTGCCGCTTTTGACCGAGGAACCGGTGGGCGTGGAGCGCCTGCGGGCTTTGGCGAGAGGCAAGGCGGACCGCGAACAATCAGTCACCCCCAGGAGCTGATCATGAACACCACGAATGATGTGAAGGAAATCGTCAGGGCCCGCTACGGCGAAGCCGCGGGCCGTGTCGCGCAAGGCACCCCCCAGGCCTGCTGCGGCAGCGCCGCCGCGAGCCTGGGTGGGGCCGACCCCATCACCTCGAACCTGTACGACGCGCTGCAGGCGGGCGAAGTGCCGGAGAAGGCGCTGCTGGCCTCCCTGGGCTGCGGCAATCCCACGGCGCTGGCCGAACTCAAGGCCGGCGAGACCGTGCTGGACCTGGGCTCGGGCGGTGGCATCGATGTGCTGCTCTCCGCCAAACGCGTCGGCCCGACCGGCATGGCTTTCGGCCTCGACATGACCGACCCGATGCTGGCCCTGGCCGAAGAGAACAAACGCAAGAGCGGCCTGGCCAACGTCCACTTCCTCAAGGGCGAGATCGAGGCCATCCCGCTGCCCGCCAACTCGGTGGACGTGATCATTTCCAACTGCGTCATCAACCTCTCGGGCGACAAGGACCAGGTGCTCAGGGAAGCCTTCAGGGTGCTCAAGCCGGGCGGCCGCTTCGCGGTCTCCGATGTGGTGGTGCGCGGCGAAGTGCCGGCGGCGGTGCGCAAGAGCATGGAGCTGTGGGTCGGCTGCGTCGCGGGGGCCCTTTCCGACCGGGACTACCTGGCCAAGCTGACCGCCGCGGGCTTCGAGAACCCCGGGATCGAGGTGACGCGGGTCTACTCCGTCGATGACGCGCGCGAGTTTCTATCGGGCCAGGCGCAGGAACTGCAGCAACTGGCCCAGCAGGTGGATGGCAAGTTCGTCAGCGGCTTCATCCGGGCCACCAAGCCGATGGCTGCCGCAGCCGCGCCGCAACCGGCCCCGGCGGCATCCGCCGGTGCGGCGCCGCGCAACTGCTGCGGCCCGTCCTGCTGCAGCTGAGGCTCTCCGTGCAGCGGCCGCTGCTCAGCGCGCGACCTCGACCTGGCCGACCATGCCGGCTTCGAGGTGCCCCGGTTCGGTGCAGGCGAAATCGACCTGGCCCGGCTGGGTGAACCGCCACACCATGCTGCCGCGCTGGCCGGGCTTGAGGCGCAGCTGGTTCGGCTCGGTGTGCGCCATGCCGGGCTGGGCGCGCATTTGCCGCGCGTGTTCCTTGAGTTCGTCGAGCGGGCCGAGCACCATCTCGTGCCGGACCTTGCCCGTGTTGCGCACCATGAAGCGCACGGTCTCGCCGGCCTTCACGTCGATGCGGGCAGGGTGAAAGCGCATGTCGTCGTCCAGCGCCACGTCGACGGTGCGCGCGACCCGGGCCGGATCGCCCGGCTGGCCGAAGCTGGCGGCGTGCTCGGACAGGGGCATGTCGCCATGCGAGGCGGGCATCTCGTGGCCTCCCGCGTGCGTGCCATTGGCCAGTGCAGCCAGCGCGGCCAGCGAAAGCGCGGCGGCCGCGAGCCAGGCCATGAAGAACCGTTTGCTCATACCCATCACTCCTTGGAAAAAATCAGAACCAGAAGCTCACGCCGGCCACCCAGCGGGTCTGGCTGGCGTGGCCGTTTGCGGCGCGCACGAAGTCCCGCGTCTGGCCGAAGCTGTGCTGCCATTCGACGCCGGCGTAGGGCGCGATCTGGCGCGTGATCTCGTAGCGCAGGCGCAGGCCGGCGCTGGCATGGGCGAGGCCGCCGCCGATGGCGTTGGCCGGGTCGCTCTTGCCGTAGAAATTCCACTCGGTGCGTGGCTGCAGCACGAGGCGTTGCGTGAGCAGCACGTCCCAGGACCCTTCGAGGCGCAGCGCGGTGCGGCCGCCGCCGCCCAGGTAGGCGGTCGCGCCGATCTCGAACCCATAGGGCGCGAGGCCTTGCACGCCGGCCGCAAGCCATGGGCGGTCCCGCTCCGCGCCGTGGTCCAGGCGCAGGCCGAGCAGGGTGTCCCAGTACGCGGTGATGGCGTGGCCCCAGAGCAGCTCGGTGCGCGCATCCTGCAGCCGGCCGTGGGCGACATCGCCCTCGGCCTGGAGGATGAGGTGATCGAAGTCGCGGCCGATGCGCGCCTGCAGGTCATATGCCGTGGCATCCCCACCGCGGCCCGCCCAGACGCGCTCCAGCCGGTTCATTTTCACGCTGGCGAAACTCATCTGGTCGCCCAGGTGCAGGCGCGGCACGCCCGTGAGCGTGTACGGGCCGCTGCCCCGCTCGAAGCCGTCGGAGTAGCCGTTGGGGTTGCGCGCGTCGGCGGGCGGGCTGCCGCCCTGCATGGGCGTGGCGCCGTGATCCTGGGCCAGGGCGCCCGCACCCCAGAAGACCAGCGCCAGGGCCACGGCGCGCGGGAGAGCGTGGGTCGTTTCCGGCTTCGTGTTCATGCCACCACCACTTCGCGGAACATGCCCATTTCCATGTGGAACATCAGGTGGCAGTGCCAGACCCAGCGGCCGGGCGCGTCGGCCGTGACGAGAAAGCTCACGCGCTGCGCCGGCTGCACGGGGAGGGTGTGCCGGCGCGCGACGAATTCGCCCGAGGCGTCTTCCAGCTCCTGCCACATGCCGTGCAGGTGCATGGGGTGGGTCATCATGGTGTCGTTGTGCAGGATCACGCGCAGACGCTCGCCGTAGCGCAAATGCACCGGGCGGCTGTCGGCGAAGGGCAGGCCGTCGATTGACCAGGTGTAGCGGTCCATGTTGCCCGTCAGGTGCAGCTCGATCTCGCGCTCGGGGCCGCCTGCGTAGAGCGAGCCGCAGAGGGTCTTGAGGTCGGCCAGCGTGAGCACGCGCCGGCCGTTGCCGCGCAGGCCGGCGCCGGGGTCGTCCAGGTTGGTGCGCGGCATATCCACGCGCATGTCGGTGCCGGGGCCCCATTCGGTGCGTGCGTGGCGCACCGCGGTGCCGGGCTTTTGCAGCGGAGGGGGCGCCATGCCGTGCATGCCGCTCATGCCCTGCATGCCGGCGTGGTCCATCCCGGCCATGGCGCCGTGGCCCATGGCGGTCAGGTCGTGGCCGCCTTGCGCCATGCCACCCATCATGTCGGCCATGGTGAGCCACTGCACCGCATCGAGCGCGGGCACGGGCGCGCTCAGGCCCTGGCGTACCGCGAGGGTGGCGCGCGCATGGCCGCTGCGGTCCATCGATTGCGCGAAGAGCGTGTAGGCATCGTCCCTGGGCTGCACGATCACGTCGTAGGTCTCGCCGGGGCCGAAGCGGAATTCATCGACGGTCACCGGCTCCACGTCCTGACCGTCGGCCTGCACCACGGTGAGCGGCAGGCCCGGGATGCGCACGTCATAGAAGGTGTTGCCGCTGGCGTTGATGCAGCGCAGGCGCACGCGCTCGCCGGGCTTGAACAGCGCGGTCCAGTTGGCGCCCGGCGCGCTGCCGTTGACCAGGTAGCTGAGCACGGACGAAGACAGGTCGGCCAGGTCGGCCGGGCTCATGCGCATGGCGGCCCACATGTCGCGCTCCGCCATGGCTGCGTCCACGCCCCGGGCGCGCGCGTCCTGCAGGAACCGGGCGAACGTGGGCCGGTGCGGGTTGAATGCGTCGCCCTGGGCCTTGAGCTGGTGCAGCGCGTGCATTGGGTCGCTGCCGGTCCAGTCCGACAGCAGCACCACATGCTCGCAGTCGGCGCGCAAGGTTTCGCCCTCGCGCGGTTCGACGATGAGTGCGCCGTAGAGCCCGGTCAGCTCCTGCATGCCGCTGTGCGAGTGGTACCAGTAGGTGCCGCTTTGCTCCAGCGTGAAGCGGTAGGTGAAGGTCTCGCCCGGCGCGATGCCGGCAAAGCTCACGCCCGGCACGCCGTCCATCTGGAACGGCAGGAGGATGCCGTGCCAGTGGACCGAGGCCGTCTCGCGCAGGCGGTTGGTGACGCGGACTGTCACGGTATCGCCCTCGCGCATGCGCAGCGTCGGCCCGGGCAGGTGGCCGTTGATGGTGGTGGCGATGCCCGTGCGGCCGTCGAAATCGACACGGGATTCAGCCAGCGTCAGCTCGAAGACGGTGCCGCGCAGCTCGGGCGGCGTTCCTGTGCGGGCTGCTGGCAGGTCTTGCAGCGCCCAGGCGGGCAGGGCGGCGTCGAGCGCGCCCAGCGCGCCGCCGGCCGCCAGCGCCCGTAGAAAGCGCCGGCGCTGGAGCACCTGATCCGGGAGGGCGGAAAAGGCAGAGTGATTCAATCGCATGCCGCCGATTCTGGAGAGCCCGCCCTTTCGGCGAGATGTTCGGAACATGACATTTCTGTCAGCTTCGCGCCGGCAGCCCGCCCGCGCGGCACACTTGGCAGCCGAGGAGGGCAAGCGGATGAAGATCTTGATCGTCGAAGACGAGCCCAAGACGGGCGAATACCTGCGCCAGGGCCTGACCGAGGCCGGTTACGTGGCCGACCTGGTGCCCCACGGCGCCGATGGGCTGCACATGGCCTTGCACGGGGCCCATGACCTGGTGATCCTGGACGTGATGCTGCCCGGCCTGAACGGCTGGCAGGTGCTGCAGGCGCTGCGCGAGCGCGGCCTGCGCATGCCGGTGCTGTTCCTGACCGCGCGCGACCAGGTGGAAGACCGCGTGAAGGGGCTGGAGCTGGGCGCCGACGATTACCTGGTCAAGCCGTTCTCGTTCGCGGAGCTGCTGGCGCGCGTGCGCATCGTCCTGCGCCGCGGCCCGGCGGGCCACGAAAGCACCTTGCTGCGCGTCGCCGATCTGGAGCTGGATCTGCTGCGCCGCCGGGTCTCGCGCGGCGGCAGGCGCGTGGACCTGACGGCCAAGGAATTCGGCCTGCTGGAACTCCTGATGCGCCGCCACGGCGAGGTGCTGCCGCGCTCGCTGATCGCCTCGCAGGTCTGGGACATGAATTTCGACAGCGACACCAACGTCATCGAGGTCGCCATGCGCCGCCTGCGCGTGAAGATCGACGAGGGCCACCCGGTCAAGCTGATCCAGACCGTGCGCGGCATGGGTTACGTGCTCGACGTGCCGCAGGAGGATTGAGTGGCGCTGCGGGCACGCTGGAACCGGCTGCCGCTCACGTGGCGCCTGACCCTGCTCTTCACCGCGGCGGCGGCCGTGGTGGTGCTGGGGCTGGGCGCCTTGTTCCGGGTGGAGACCGAGCGGCATTTCGTGGCGCTCGACCGGATGGCGCTGCAGGACAAGCAGCACCTGATCGAGGAAATCCTGCGCAACGCCCCCTCGGCGGACGAGGCGCGCCGCCGGCTCGGCGAGGCGCTGAGCTACCACCGCGGCTTCTACGCCCTGGTGCGGGATGGGCAAGGCGCCGCGCTGTTCCAGTCCGAAGGGTTCGACCTCCCGATGCGCGGCGCGGACACGCTGCGCGCCGGCGAGGGCGGGGCGTTCGGGACGTGGCGGCACGGCGGCATGCGTTTTCATACGCTGGTCTTTCAGGTGCCCCCCGGCTATGCCGGCCCTGCCTTGAGCGTCTGGATCGCCGCGGACACGGAGCACCACACGCAGTTCCTCGATGGGCTGCGGCGCAGCCTGGCCCTGTACATGCTGGCCGCCATCGCCGTCTGCGGCCTGCTCTCGTGGCTGGCCGCGCGCCAGGGGCTGGCGCCCTTGCGCGACATGAAGGTCCGGGCCGCCAGGGTCACGGGCCAGAAGCTCGGCGAGCGCATGCCCGTGCAGGCCGTGCCGGTGGAAATGGCCGATCTGGCGCAAGAGCTCAACCGCATGCTGGACCGCCTGCAGGAGGACTTCCAGCGCCTGACCGATTTCGCGTCGGACCTGGCGCACGAGCTGCGCACGCCCATCAGCAACCTGCTGACGCAGACCCAGGTGGCGCTGGCGGCGCGGCGCGATGCCGATACCTACCGCGACATCCTGGCCTCGAACGTCGAGGAATTCGAGCGGCTGGCGCGCATGGTGTCCGACATGCTGCTGCTGGCCAAGACCGAGCGCGGCGTGGACCTGCCGCGCAAGGAGCGGTTTTCCGCCCGCCAGGACGCGCTGGCGCTGCTGGAGTTCTACGAGGCGCTGGCCGAGGAAAAGCGCATCCGGCTCAGGCTGGAAGGCGAGGGCGACGGCGAGATCGAGGGCGACCGCCTGATGTTTCGCCGCGCGGTGAGCAACCTGCTGTCCAACGCCTTGCGCCACACGTCCGAGGCCGGCAGCGTCACCCTGCGCATCGCCAGCACGGCGCAGGCCACGGCGGTGGCCGTGGAGAACACCGGCGCCGACATCGACGCCAAGGTGCTGCCCCGGCTGTTCGACCGCTTCTACCGCGCCGATGCGTCCCGCGCCCATCCGGACACCGACGGCTCGGGCCTGGGCCTGGCCATCACGCGCGCGATCGCCGAGGCCCATGGCGGCCGCGTCACGGCAAGCTCGGGCCAGGGGCTGACCTGCTTCACCCTGGTGTTTCCTCGCCGCGTCGTCAAATCCTCAGGCTGACGGCGGCCTCATGGGGGCGCGCCGCCCAGCGCTGCGGCGACCGGCGGTGAGAAATGCAAGCGGTTCATGGGCCTATTCCTCGGGCGGATGCATGGTCGTGCGCATGGCAGTCGCCCACCGGATGCCGCGGGCCGCGCGGCTTGCCGCGGGCGCGCCGGGCAGTACATAATCCGGCTTTGTCCCATGGGGCGAATGGAAAGAATCTGTTTTCGGTACAGTATTTGGTTCCCTTCACCCGCACCGTCGCAAAGGCGCTTTCACCGGGCGCCTTTTTCATTGGCGGAAAACACTATTGATAAATGAGCTGCTCGCGCTTGCGGCACGGGCGTCAAAGGCAGAAAACGTTATGAAAACGCAGCATCCGCCCACCACCGTCGCCGAGATCCGCCAGAGCTTCCTGGACTTCTTCGCCGCGCGCGGCCACACCATCGTGCCTTCCAGCCCCCTGGTGCCCGGCAACGACCCGACGCTGATGTTCACCAACAGCGGCATGGTGCAGTTCAAGGACGTGTTCCTCGGCACCGACCAGCGCCCGTACAAGCGCGCCACCAGCGTGCAGGCCTGCCTGCGCGCCGGCGGCAAGCACAACGACCTGGAGAACGTGGGCTACACCGCGCGCCACCACACCTTCTTCGAGATGCTGGGCAACTGGAGCTTCGGCGACTACTTCAAGCG
>OFJB01000328.1_pt1 | contig 24119 bp, 21 predicted proteins | sample 1775081 | NCBI WGS metagenome assembly OFJB01 (sample SAMN08195771, study PRJEB24354) | sludge metagenome | isolation source: initial sludge from phenol fed wastewater aerobic bioreactor | place: India: Nagpur | collected 2016-06-05
TACCCCGCGCCCGGCGCGCCGGCGCTGGCCGAGCGCGCGCGCGGCCTGCTGGCGGACGCCGGCATCGCCGCCGCCGTCGACACCCAGCGCGGCTACGACCACGGCACCTTCATCCCGCTGATGGTGGCCTTCCCCGCCGCCGGCGTGCCGGTGCTGCAGGTGTCCCTGCTGGGCAGCCTGGACGCGCAGGCGCACATCGGCTACGGCCGGGCGCTGGCGCCGCTGCGCGACGAAGGCGTGCTGGTCATCGGCAGCGGCATGAGCTACCACAACATGCGCGGCTACGGCGATCCGCGCTCGACGCCGGTCAGCGCCGAGTTCGACCGCTGGCTGACCGACACCGTGGCCCTGCCCGCGGCCGAGCGCAACGCGCGCCTGGCCGCCTGGGACACCGCCGCCGGCCCGGCCGGGCGCCTGTGCCACCCGCCGCGCGCCGAGGAGCACCTGCTGCCGCTGCACGTGGTGGCCGGCGCCGCCGGCAACGGCGTGGGGCGCAAGGTGTTCTCGGACCAGGTGCTGCGCACCACCCTTTCGGCCTTCCGCTTCGATTGAGGGCGGCGCCTTGCCGCCGCGTCGGCGAACCCGGTAAGCTGCGCGCCAACCCGGGAGTCCCTCATGAGCCGATCGCTTCGTCTGTCCGAAAAATGGTTTCGCCGTGGCCTGTGGCTGGTGGCCCTGGTGTTCGCCGGCTTCCTGATCGGCCTGGGCGGCACCATCGTCGACGACCTGCCGCGGGTCGAGTCCGCGACCTCGATCGATGACTTCATGGACGCCGCCAAGGCCGCCGACGCGCGCCGCACCATCGACGCCGCGCGCCAGCGCGCGCAGACCGCGCAGGACGCCCTGGCGCAGGCGCGGCTGCAGCAGCGCGTGGCCGCGTCCGACGTGGGCAACGCGCGCCAGGGCTTCGAGAATTGGATCGCCACGCGCAAGGCCACCGAGCGCGCCGAGCAGGACCCCGAGGTCATCACGCGCACCCGCGCGCTGGACGGCTTGCAGGCGCGCGAGCGCGCCGCGCGCGCCGAGGTCGAGCGCCAGCAGCAGGCGCTGCTGGACGCCAGCCAGGCCCGCGATGGCGCGCAGCGCCAGCTGCAGCAGATGCAGGACGAGGCCCAGGGCCGCTACGAGCGCGCGCTGCGCGCGCGGGAGCTGCGCGTGTTCGGCTACCGCCTGGCGCTGACGCTGCCCCTGCTGCTGCTGGCCGGCTGGCTGTTCGCCAAAAAGCGCAAGAGCAGCGCGTGGCCCTTTGTCTGGGGCTTCATCCTGTTCGCGCTGTTTGCCTTTTTCGTCGAGCTGGTGCCCTACCTGCCCAGCTACGGCGGCTACGTGCGCTACGCCGTGGGCATCGTGCTGACGGTGCTCGTCGGGCGCTGGGCCATCGCGGCGCTCAACCGCTACCTGGCGCGGCAGCAAGCGGCCGAGGCGCAGCCCGAGCAGGAGCGCCGGCGCGAGCTGTCCTACGACACCGCGCTGGCGCGGCTGGCCAAGGGCGTGTGCCCCGGCTGCGAGCGCGCCGTCGACCTGAAGGACGGGCACATCGACTTTTGCTCGCACTGCGGCATCGGCCTGTTCAACCGCTGTGGCCGGTGCGACGCGCGCAAGAGCAGCTTTGCGCACTACTGCCATGCCTGCGGCACGGCGGCATCGGCCGGTCTGCAGGATGGCTGAATGCTATTTAAAAAATAGCTATCTGCGCTTGTTTGTCGCCGGTTAAAGGCCGATTCGATCAAAAATCTCAGCTCAGCATGCCCGCCAGCCGCTGGCGGATCAGGCCCTCGGCCTCGGCCATCATGCGGTCGACCAGCACCTTGACGGTGGGCACGTCGTGGATCAGGCCGGCCACCATGCCGCAACTGAAGGCGCCGGCGTCCATGTCGCCGTTCTGCATGATGCGCGGGTACACGCCGGCCACTTCCTCGATGATGTCCTGGAAGGTGAGCTTGTCGCCCAGCGCCTTTTCCTTGGCGATCAGGCGCTCGACGGCGGCGTTGTTCAGCACGCGCTCGGTGTTGCGCAGCGGGCGCATCACCAGGCGGGTGTCCAGCTCGCTCGCCGCCACGATGGCTTTCTTGACGTTTTCATGAATGGGCGCCTCCTGCGTGGCCATGAAGCGCGTGCCCATGTTCATGCCCTCGGCGCCCAGCGCCAGCGCCGCCACCAGGCTGCGCCCGTCGGCCATGCCGCCTGAGGCGACGAAGGGAATTTTCAGTTCTTCGGCCGCGCGCGGCAGCAGGATGAAGTTGGGCACGTCGTCCTCGCCCGGGTGGCCGCCGCACTCGAAGCCGTCCACGCTCACCGCGTCGCAGCCGATGGCCTCGGCCTTGAGCGCGTGGCGCACCGAGGTGCACTTGTGGATCACCTTGATGCCGTGCTCGTGCAGCAGCGGCATCCACTTTTGCGGGTTGTTGCCGGCGGTCTCGACGATCTTCACGCCGCCCTCGACGATGGCCTTGATGTAGCCCGGATAGTCGGGCGAGGTGACCGTGGGCAGAAAGGTCAGGTTGACGCCGAAGGGCTTGTCGGTCATGGCGCGGCAGCGGGCGATCTCCTTGGCCAGCAGCTCGGGCGTCTTTTGCGTCAGGCCGGTGATGATGCCCAGGGCGCCCGCGTTGCTGACGGCGGCGGCCAGCTCGGCCAGACCGACGAAGTGCATGCCGCCCTGGATGATGGGGTGCTGGATGCCGAACAGTTCGGTGATGCGGGTTTTCATGGGAGGTCTCCGGGTTTCACGGTGCGGGTCAAGCAACCCAATTTTCAATGCGCAGGTCTGTCACCCGATCGAACTCGCGGGTGTTGTTGGTGACCAGCGTCCAGCCTTCGGCCCGTGCGTGCGCGGCCAGCCACAGGTCGTTGTTGCCGATGGGCCGTCCTTGCTTCTGCAGCATGGCGCGAATGTCGCCGTAGTGCTCGGCGGCGGCCTGTGGCAGCGGGCAGGGCTGGATCATGCGAACCAACTGCCCGATGGTGGCCAGGGCGCTTTCGCGGGACTGGCTTTTTTCGGCGCCAAAGCGCAGCTCACCCACGGTGATGACGGACATGGCCAGCTCGTGCAGCACGTGGCGCGCAAAGCGCTCGCGCACCGCCAGGGGGTGCCCCTTGGCGATGTAGATGCAGATGTTGGTGTCCAGCAGGTAGCGGACAGGCGCGTCGGTCATGCTCAGACCCTGAACAGGTTCTCAGAATGCCTCGCGCTCCTGGGGCGGCGTGTCGTCACGGCCCTGGACCAGAAAGTCGGCCGGCAGGGCGGTCAGCAGGTCGAACACGGCGGCGGCGTTGGTGGGCGTTTGGCGCAGCACGATGTCGTCGCCCTGGCGGAAGATTTCAACCTGCTCGACGTTGAGCCGAAACTCCTTGGGCAGACGCACGGCCTGGCTGTTGCCGGACTGAAAGACGCGGGCATAAGGCATGGTGGCTTCTCGTGAAGTATGTATTTACTCGAAGTATATACGTTTTCGGTTCGCACGGAAACATCCTTGCCTTTCAAGCATCGACATGCTGAAAAGGCAAGGATGAAAGCCTGAAATCAAACCCCCTGCGCCCGATCCGCCGCAAACCGGACGCGAAAGGCCGCAAACTCGCCCGCATCCAGCGCGGCGCGCACCTCGCGCATCAGGTTCAGGTAGTAGTGCAGGTTGTGGATGCTGGCCAGCATGGGGGCCAGCATCTCGCCGCAGCGCTCCAGGTGGTGCAGGTAGGCGCGCGAGAAGCCGCCGCGTCCGCCCTCGGCCCAGGGCACCCCGGCCTCGCCCGCGCAGGCGTGGCAGGTGCAGGTCTCGTCGATGGGGCGGGGGTCGGCCTTGTGGCGGGCGTTGCGGATCTTCAGGTCGCCCCAGCGGGTGAACAGGTGGCCGTTGCGCGCGTTGCGCGTGGGCATCACGCAGTCGAACAGGTCCACGCCGCAGGCCACGCCCTCGACCAGGTCCTCGGGCGTGCCCACGCCCATCAGGTAGCGCGGCTTGTGGGCGGGCAGGCGGTGCGGGGTGTGCGCCATGATGCGCCGCATGTCCTCCTTGGGCTCGCCCACGCTGACGCCGCCGATGGCGTAGCCGGGAAAGTCCATGGCCACCAGCTGCTCCAGCGACTCCTGCCGCAGGTGCTCGAACATGCCGCCCTGCACGATGCCGAACAGGGCGTTGGGGTTTTGCAGGCGCGCAAATTCGTCCTGGCTGCGCCTGGCCCAGCGCAGGCTCATCTGCATGCTCTGGCGCGCCTCGGCCTCGGTGGTGACGTGGCCCTGGGTCTCGTAGGGCGTGCATTCGTCCAGCTGCATCACGATGTCGCTGTTCAGCACGGTTTGAATCTGCATGCTGACCTCGGGCGACATGAACAGCTTGCCGCCGTTGACGGGGCTGGCGAAGTGCACGCCCTGCTCGGTGATCTTGCGCATCTCGCCCAGCGACCAGACCTGAAAGCCGCCCGAGTCGGTGAGGATGGGCTGGCTCCATTGCTCGAAGCCGTGCAGGCCGCCGAAGCTGCGCAGCACGTCCAGGCCGGGGCGCATCCACAGGTGGAAGGTGTTGCCCAGGATGATCTGCGCGCCCATCTCGCGCAGGCTGCGCGGCAGCACGCCCTTGACGGTGCCGTAGGTGCCCACGGGCATGAAGATGGGCGTCTGCACGACGCCGTGGTTGAGCGTGAGCCGCCCGCGCCGGGCGTGGCTGTGCGGGTCGTTGCCCAGCAGCTCGAACTGCAACATCGTTCGTCAGGCAGCCAATGGCTTGCGCGCGGTGACCAGAAAGCCCGGCAGCGGCTGGCCGCCTTCCAGGCGCAGTGCGGGCAGCTCTTCGATCACGACCTCGTCGAAGCCGGCCGCGCGGCACAGGCGTTCCACCGCCGAGGCCTTGTGGGCGTAGCGGTTGCTTTTCTCGCGCAGCACCAGGTCGGCCTCGTCCTCGCCGGCGCTCTCGCACGAGAAGACGAAGTGCCCGCCGGGCTTGAGGATGCGCAGCGCGTTGGGGACCACCGGCTCCAGCTCGCCCACGTAGATCAGCACGTCGGTGCAGGTGATGGCCTCGTAGAGGTCGGCCGGGGTCTCGCGCAGCGCGTCCAGCACGTTGACCTTGTGGAAGCGCGAATACAGGCCCAGCTTGGCGGCCTGCTCGATCATCTTGTCGGACAGGTCGACGCCGATGATGTGGCCCTGGATGCGGCCCAGGTAGGCCGCCACCTGGCCGGTGCCGCAGCCCAGGTCCAGCAGGTTGAAGCGCCCGTTGGGGTGCCTGGCCTTCAGGATCTCGGCCACGCGCCGGGGCACGCGGTACTGCAGGGTGCCGACCAGGTGCTGGTCGAAGCGCTCGGCGTAGCCGTCGAAGATGCCGGTGATCACCTCGGTGGGCTGCGTGCGCGGCGTCTGGCCGTGCGCGATGGCGTGCCAGGAGCGCACGTCCTCGTCCTGCGGGTGCAGGGCCAGCAGGCGGTCGGCCCACTGGCGGGCCTGCTCGTCGTCCTTCTCGTGCAGCGCGCAGTCCAGCAGGCCGCGCAGCGTCTCGTCGTGCTGCGGCAGCCGCGCCTGCACGTGGGCGTAGTGCTCGCGCGCCAGGGCGTACTCGTCCTGGCTGGCCAGAAAACGCGCCAGGAACAGGCGGATGCCCAGCTCGTCCGGAAAGCGGCGCACGCCGTCCTCGGCCCAGCGGCGGGTTTGCTCGATGCGCTCGGCGTACAGCGCGACGTTGATGGCGCCGATCATCACCTGCTTGTCGAGGGGCTCGTTGGCCAGCGCCTGCATGGCCAGCGACAGCGCCTCGTCGCCCTGCTTGTCCTTGGCCAGCATCAGGGCCAGCTCGATCTGCGCCACGTGCCAGTCGGGCGCCAGCGCCAGCGCCTTGCGCGCGGCCTGGATGGCGGCGGGCACGTTGCCGGCCTGCTGCGCCAGCCGCATGCCCACCAGGGGCACGCGGGCGTCGGTGGGCGCCTGTTTCTGCGCCGCGTTCAGCGCCTGCGCGGCGGGCTGCAGCTGCCCCACCTCGATCAGGCCGCGAATGCGCTGCAGCTCGAGCGTGAACGGGTCGGCGAAGGGATCAACGGAGGCAAAAGGGCTGGACATCGTCGGGAGGCCGGAGGCAAAAGAGGGGCGGGCAGGGCGCGCGCGTGAACCCGTGATTATCCGGGACGCACCAGCCACATGGCGTCGCCGTAGCTGAAGAAGCGGTAGCGCGCGGCCACGGCGTGGCGGTACAGCGCCATCACGTGCGCGTGGCCGGCGAAGGAGCTGATCATCATCATCAGCGTGCTGCGCGGCAGGTGGAAGTTGGTGACCAGGGCATCGACCACCCGAAAGCGAAAGCCCGGCGTGATGAAGATGCCGGTGTCGCCGTCGGCCTGGCCGCTGTGCGCCCAGCTCTCCAGCGTGCGCACCGTGGTCGTGCCCACAGCCACCACGCGCCCGCCGCGCGCGCGGCAGGCGGCGATGGCGGCCTGCGTGGCCTGGGGCACGTGGTAGCGCTCGCGGTGCATCACGTGCTCGGCCAGGGTTTCGGTCTTGACGGGCTGGAAGGTGCCGGCGCCCACGTGCAGCGTGACGGCGGCGCGCGCCACGCCGCGGGCATCCAGCGCGGCCAGCACCGTGTCGTCGAAGTGCAGCGCTGCCGTGGGGGCGGCCACCGCGCCGGGGTTCTTGGCGAACACGGTCTGGTAGCGCGCCAGGTCCTCGTCGGTGTCGGCGTGCTCGATGTACGGCGGCAGCGGCACGTGGCCGTGCGCGGCCATCAGCGCGTAGGCGTCGTCGGACAGGCGCAGGTGAAACAGCGGGCCGCCGGCATCCGGCCAGCGCCTCAGCAGCTCGGCCGCAAAGCCGCCGTCCATGTTCAGCACCGTGCCGGGCGGGGGTTTTTTGCTGACCTTCATGTGCGCGGCCACCGTGCCATCGGGCAGCACGCGCTCGATCAGCAGTTCCAGCCGGCCGCCGCTGGGCTTGGCGCCGTACAGGCGGGCCTTGACCACCTGCGTGTCGTTGAACACCAGCAGGTCATCGGGCGCCAGCAGCGCGGGCAGGTCGCGAAAAGCGCGGTCGACGGGCGCGGGCCCGCTGCCGTCCAGCAGGCGCGAGGCGCTGCGCTCGGGCGCGGGGTGCTGGGCAATGAGCTCGGGGGGCAGAGCGAAGTCGAAGTCGCTCGTGGTGTAGACGGAATCGGACATGCTTGAGGACCGGACGGGCCCGTGCCAAGGGAAAGGCAGAATTGTCCCATGCCCGACGCCCAGGCCCCGCCCGCCCAGCCGCTCAGCGCGCCGCAGAAGGCGCTGCGCAAGCTGGGCCTGGTGCGCCCCATCGACCTGGCGCTGCACCTGCCGCTGCGCTGGGAGGACGAGACGCGGCTCACCTCGCTGGCCGAGGCCGCGCGCACGATGAGCACCGAGCCGGTGCAGTTCGAGGCCACGGTGGTGCACCAGGAGGTGGCCTACCGCCCGCGCCGCCAGTTGCTGGTGACGGTGGAGGACGGCGGCGAGCGCTGCGTGCTGCGCTTTTTCAATTTCTACCCCTCGCAGCTCCGGCAGCTGGCGGTGGGCGCGCGCCTGCGCTTTCGGGGCGAGCTGCGCGGCGGCTTCGGCGGCCTGACCATGATGCACCCCACGGTGCACGCCGCCGGCGGCGCGCTGCCGGCGGCGCTCACCCCCGTGTACCCCACGGTGGCGCAGCTGCCCCAGGCGTATCTGCGCAAGGCCGTGCAGGCGGGCCTGGCGCAGGCCGACCTGGGGGTGACCATCCCCCATGAGTTTTCAAGCCAGATCGACGCCTTGCGCGCGTGGGATCTGCGCCAGGCGCTCACTTTTTTGCACCACCCCGCGGCCGGCGCCATGCTGAGCGAGCTGCAGGACCACAGCCACCCGGCCTGGCAGCGCCTGAAGGCCGAGGAGCTGCTGGCCCAGCAGCTGTCGCAGTGGAAGGCCCGCATCGCGCGCCAGCAACTGCGCGCCCCGGCCATGCGCCCGGCGCCCGGCGGCCTGCCCGAGCAGCTGCTGGCCGCGCTGCCGTTTGCGCTGACCGGCGCGCAGCGCCGCGTGGGCGAGGAGATCGCGCGCGATCTGGCGCGCACCCAGCCCATGCACCGCCTGCTGCAGGGCGACGTGGGCAGCGGCAAGACCGTGGTGGCCGCGCTGGCCGCCTGCGTCGCCATCGACGCCGACTGGCAGTGCGCGCTGATGGCGCCCACCGAAATCCTGGCCGAGCAGCACTTTGCCAAGCTGGCGCAGTGGCTGGCGCCGCTGCTGGCCGCGCGCGGCCAGGCGGTGGCCTGGCTCACCGGCAGCCAGAAAAAGAAGGAGCGCGCGCCCATGCTGGCCGCCATCGAGAGCGGCGCGGCGGCGCTGGTGATCGGCACGCACGCCGTCATCCAGCAGCAGGTCAAGTTCGCGCGCCTGGGCCTGGCCATCATTGACGAGCAGCACCGCTTTGGCGTGGAGCAAAGGCTGGCGCTGCGGCAGAAGATGGCCGAGTCGCTCCCTCCCCCGCTGGGGGAGGGCAGGGGTGGGGGCGCGGCGGCCCACGACGAAGCCAGGGCGTGCCCCCATCCCAACCTTCCCCCAGAGGGGGCAGGGGCCATGGAGCCCCATCTGCTGATGATGAGCGCCACCCCCATCCCGCGCACCCTGGCCATGAGCTACTACGCCGACCTGGACGTGTCCACACTCGACGAGCTGCCGCCCGGCCGCACGCCGGTGCTGACCAAGCTGCTGGCCGAGCACCGCCGCGACGAGCTGGTCGAGCGCCTGCGCGCGCAGATTGCCGAGGGCCGGCAGGTGTACTGGGTGTGCCCGCTGATCGAGGAAAGCGAGGCGCTGGACCTGCGCCACGCCAGCCAGACGCACGAGGAGCTGTCCGCCGCCCTGCCCGGCGCCCGCGTGGGCCTGCTGCACGCGCGCCTGCCGCCGGCCGACAAGAAGGCGGTGATGGCCGAGTTTGTCGCCGGCCGCATCGACGTGCTGGTCAGCACCACCGTCATCGAGGTGGGTGTGGACGTGCCCAACGCCAGCGTGATGGTGATCGAGCACGCCGAGCGCTTCGGCCTGTCGCAATTGCACCAGCTGCGCGGGCGCGTGGGGCGCGGCGCGGCGGCCTCGGCCTGCGTGCTGCTGTACAGCGTGCCCGAGGGCGGGCGCCTGGGCGAGACGGCGCGCGCGCGCCTGAAGGCCATGCTGGAGACCAGCGACGGCTTCGAGATCGCGCGGCGCGACCTAGCCATCCGCGGCCCGGGCGAGTTTCTGGGCGCGCGCCAGAGCGGCGACGCCCTGCTGCGCTTTGCCGACCTGGCCGAGGACAGCGCGCTGCTGCAGTGGGCGCGGGCGGCGGCCCCGCAGATGCTGGCGCACTACCCCGAGCTGGCGGCGCGCCACGTCGAGCGCTGGCTGGGCGCGCGCGCCGAGTACCTGAAGGCCTAGGTCGAGATGTCCGTCCCCGTTGATGTCTCTCTCAACAATGCCCTCGATCGACCAGTGGCAGCGGGTCGCCCTATTCCAGCGGGCTGCTTGCTACGATGTGTGATTTTTCGCATTTGAACCGCGTGGCAACTGGCCATACTTCGCCGCTGAGGATTGCACGAGATACTCCGATGAAAGAAGATGTGACGGGCCAAGCCTTGGACGGCATAGCGTTGTACGCCAAGTTGGCGATGTTGCTGCGGCACCGCATCACCAGCGGCGAGTGGAAGGTTGGCCAGCGGCTGCCGACCGTCGAGCAACTGGCGGCCGAACTCAAGATAGGAAAGGTGACCGTGCGGCAAGCCTTCGCCCTGCTGTCCGCTTCCGGCCTGATCGACAGCCGACGCGGGCGCGGGACCATCGTGCGGCAGATACCGGGCAGCCAGCGCGAGGACGGCATCCGCTCGGCGATCAACGACATCGAGGTGAGTCAAGCCGATCTGGAGATCCGCATCCTCGGCATCACGCAGCCGATTGAGTTGCCCGCCCATCTCGCCGACATCGGCCAAGCCGCCCCGCCCTATGTGCGAATCGACAAGCTTCACGTAAACAGCGGCGTGCCGTTCTCGCTCATGGAGCTCTACCTGTCGGCCGACGTTTACGCCCAGTTCCCACCAGGTGCGGAGAAGAAATTCAAGATCGTCAAGCTGCTGCACGACGCCAAACAGGGCGAGATGGGCAACATGTTTCAGCGCATCACGGTTGAGCCGGCCAGCGACGTGGTCTCGACCCGGCTGGAGTACGCGCTTGCGGCACCCGTCGCGCGGGTGCGCCGCACGACGCTTGACAAGAATGGCACGATCCTGTTTTCGGGTCTGTACTGGTATCGCGGCGACAAGTTTCTGCTCGAGTCCGAGGTGCCTGCGGAATTGACCCGCATGTATCCCTCGCTGAGTACGCCGATCACCCGTTGACCGTGTGCGGACGAACGATCAGGACAGCACCCTCTGGTCGTGGAGGTCCTTCGAACCCGTCGATTCGAACCAGACCGCGCCCTCGATTTGAAGCACGGGCAGCGCGGCCAGTGCATTGACGATGTGATACATCGTGGGCATCTGCTCCCATCGCGTTGGGACGAACTCGACGCGACCCCGCCCTGTCCGGTAGCTCTGGTAGGAGACCTCGTAGCCGCCCGCCGGTGTAACCACCGCCTGCTCGATGTCCGCCTCGCCCGGACACGAGACGCGCGGCAGGTAGCGATGGTGCAGCATGCCCGCGATCGGCGCCCCGGCAGCGGCGGGGGCCGGCGGCGCCGGCGGCGTGCTCTCCTCCAGATCCTTGAGATGCATCCGCAGGAAGGTGTGGCCGTCCCAGGACGCCTCGATCGTCTTGCGGTCCGCTTCATCGCGCGGCTCGGGCAGCTCGCAGTAGAGCTTGGCGAAGCCGAGCTCCTCGCGCCCCGTGATGATGGGCTCGGGTCGGTCCTCCCAGAGCACCGACAGGAACGGGCCGCGAGCCACGTCGTGCTGGCCGTTGAACTGAGCCTGGTACTTGATGCCGAGCATGTGGTAGCCGCGGCCGGCAAGCCATTCGAGGTCGCGCAGCGCCGTCCACTCGACGGTGACGCGGGGTTCGCCAGCGAGCACGAAGCGCTTCGGCAACAGGCCGGCCAGCATCTTCTCGTCGGTGAGGAAGGTGACGGATGCGACCGTCCGTGACGAGTTCGAATAATCGAAGCGGCGACCTTCCGGCCCCGACCTCGGCCCGCAGGACGGCCCGAAGACGGTCGGCATTCGGTAGCGATAGTTGGTCATGGCGTCGCTCGACGGGTCAGTCGATCTTGGCGCCCGAGGCTTTCACGAGCGCGCCCCAGCGCGGCTTCTCGCTCGCGATGCGCCGCTTGAGATCCTCGGGCGTCGAGTAGGCCATCCGCACGCCATAGTCGCTGTACTTCTTGACCAACGCGGGGTTCTGCGAGACGCCCTTCCAGGCCAGGTTGATCTTGTGGACGATGTCCTTCGGCACGCCCGAAGCTACCGCCAGCGCGACCCAGGTGGTGAGGTCGAAGCCGTCGAAGCCGCTCTCCTGGAAGGTGGGTACATCCGGCGCCTGCGACCAGCGCGAGTTGCCGTTGATGGCGAGCACCTTAAGCTTTCCTTGCTTGACCAGGGGCCAGTAGGTGGGCAGCACGTCGATCGTGAAGTCAATGTCCCCCTGCAATAGGGCCTGAGTCACCATTGCCCCGGTCTGGTAGGGCACGTGAATGGCCGGGAAGTCCCCCTTCATCTTCAACAGGTCACCGAACAGGTGGGCCGAGTTGCCGACGCCCGGGCTCGCGAATGTCACGGCCTTGGAATGCTTTTTAGCCCACTCGGCGAACTCCTTGACGTTCCGGGCGGGGTTGGATGCCGGTACGACCATGATGTTCGGCAACTCGTACATGAGCGTGACTGGGGTCAGGTCCTTGTCCGCGTCGAAGGGCAGCTTGCTGCGCAGAAACTCGTTGATCGCGAACACGCCGACGGTCGCTACCGCGATCGTGTAGCCGTCAGGCGCCGAGTGCACGACCTTGGTGGGCCCGATCAGGCCGCCGGCGCCCGCCCGGTTATCCACGATGATGGGTTGCCCGAAGGCGGCCCTCAGGTCGTCCGACGCCATGCGCGTGAGGTTGTCGGGTGCGCTGCCTGCCGGGTAGGGCACCACGATCGTCACGGGTTTGCCGGGCCAAGCATCCTGGGCGAACAGGCTCATCGGAATGCTCGATGTCGCGCCGAGCGCCAAGGTCAGAATCGATTGCCGTCTGGTGATCATTTGGATATTCCTTGTCGTGAAAGGTCTGAAGAAGCATGGCGGGTACCGGGCGCCCTTGCCGATACCTTTGTGCGTGGGCCTTCGTCGTTGGTCTCTGGCCGAACGCGCCGTCGTTGTGGATGTGTTTTTGTTGTGAAGGCGATCGGCGAGGACACCGCTCAGTGCCGCCACTTGCCGAGCGTGCCGCCGCGCAGCAGCTTCCCGGGCAGGTCGTGCCCGACGATCCGCTCGGCCATGCGGCCGCACTCCACCAGCGCATCGAGGTCGATGCCGGTGTCGATGCCCATTTCCTCGCACATGAAGGCAAGGTCTTCGGTGCAGACGTTCCCCGCAGCGCCCGCATGGCCGGCGAAGGGGCATCCGCCGAGGCCCGCGCAGGACGCGTCGAAGCTGTCCACGCCCATCGACAGGCCCATCAGCGCGTTCGCCAGCGCCGAGCCCCGGGTGTCGTGCAGGTGCAGGTTGAGCTTCAGGTCCGGCCAGCGTTCGCGGACGCCGCCCACGACGCTCGCCACTTTGTTCGGATTGGCCCAGCCCACCGTGTCAGCCAAGCGCAGGAGCGGCAGCGCGACGCCGAACTCCTCGGCCAGCGCCATCACGCGGCCCACGCTCTCGATGACCTTGGGCACGGGCACGTCGCCCTCCAGGTTGCAGCCGAAGGCCGTCATCACCACTGCCGACGTGATCGGGATGCCGTGGGAGAGGCAGTACTCGATGACGCCTCGCTGCTGCTTCAGCGATTCGTCGTTGTCGATGCCAATGTTGCTGATCGAGAAGGCATCCGAGGCGCAGATCTTCAGCGAGGCCTGCACGTCGAGCGAAGTGCGCACTGCGCGTTCCAGGCCCCGCAGATTGAGCCAGATACCCGTGTACCGGACACCCTCGCGCCGGCGGATCGCGGCGGCCACCGCCTCTGCGTCGGCCATGCCGGGAACCCGGGACGGATTGACGAAGGAGACGCATTGCACCTCCTTGACGCCCGTGGCGGCCAGAGCCTCGATGAGGCGGACCTTGTCCGCCGTTTCGATCGGGCCGCGCTCCATCTGGAAGCCTTCGCGCGGGCCCTCTTCGTTGATTTGTATGCTGGGAGGAAAATCGTTCATCTCGAACTCGGGTTCTGTTCATCCAGCGCAGGCGATCTTGCAAGCGCCTGTGCGGGCCTGTTCGAGCAGCGCGCGCGCAGCGGGGTAATCCGGCTTGCCGCTTGGCGTGCGAGGTACCTCATCCACGATGAGCATGCGCCGGGGCACCTTGTACGAAGCGAGCTTGCTGTGGACGAAGGCATCGATCTCGCCGATGCCCGTGCCGCGCGTCACGGAAGCGACCGCGGCCACGCTCTGCCCGAAGCGTTCGTCCGGCAGGCCGACTACGAGGCAGTCCTTCACGCCGGGGCAGCGCTTCACGGCTTCCTCCACCTCCTCGGCGAAGACCTTCTCGCCGCCCGAGTTGATCACCGAGGAGCCGCGGCCGATCAGGGTGAACGTGCCGTCCGCGTGCACGATCCCATAGTCGCCGGGGAAGGACCATCGCACGCCACCGATGACCCGGAAGGTCTTCGCGGTCTTCTCGGGGTCTTTGTAGTAGCCGAGCGGGATGTTGCCCTTGACACCGATGAGGCCGGGCTCGCCGCAACCGGACGGAAGCTCGCGGTCGCATTCGTCGAACACGCGTGCGTCTGGATTGATGATGAAGGACGAGGTCCGCACCGGCGTGTGGCGGTCGTAGAGCGAATGGCCGAGGCGCCCTTCGGTCGATGACATCAGGTCCCAGATCGAGAGCCACGGCATGTGACGCAGCAGCCCGGCTTTCGTCTCACTCGAGAACATTACCCCCGAGCTGGAGATGAAGCGCAGCGCCTCCAGTTCGAAGCGGGTGCCTTCGTCCAGTGCTGTGAGCAGTGGCCGCGCCATCGCGTCGCCGACGATCGTCATGACCGTCGCGCGCTGCGCCTCGGCGGTGGTCCAGATCTCGACCGGGTTGAACTTCCGGCTCGGCGCGAGCACCAGGCACCCGCCGAACAGAAAATAGGGATTGGCGCCCATCTGGATGCCCGTGCCATGCATGAGCGGGCAAGGCACCAGCGAGCGCGGCAGGCGTCCAGCACGGGCGAGTTCGCGGACCGTGTCGATCACGCTGTCAGCCGTGGTACGCGGGAGACCCGTCTGCAGGCCGATGTTGAAGCCGCCGTTGACCGAATGCCCGATGCCGATCATGACGCCCTTGGGCTTGCCGGTCGTGCCGCCGGTGTAGATCAGGTGGATGTCGTCCGGTGAGCGCGCGATGCGCGCCGCCGGCGGGCAGGACTCGATCAGCGCCTCATAGTGCAGCGCGCCCTGCAGGTTTCCGCCGCCATCGTCAACCTGGATCCATGCGCGCACCTTCGGCAGGCGCTGCCGGATCGGCTCCAGCCGGTCAGCCAGGCTCGAATGGAAGACGACGGCTTCGCTGTCCGAGTTGTCCAGCACATGCCAGAGTTCCTCGGGCTGGTAACGGTAGTTGACGTTGACCGGCACCGCACGGATCTTGAGTGTGGCGAATCGCGCTTCAAGCAGTTCCGGGCAGTTGAAGAGGCAGGTCGCCACCTTCGCGTCGCGCGCCACGCCGATTTCGAGCAAGGCTTGGGCGAGCCTGGCGGCGCGCGCTTCGTATTGCGTCCAGCTCAGGGTCCGCGCGCCCTGCACCACCGCGTCGCGCGCGCCGACTTCGTCCGCAACGGCTTCCCAGATGGAGGCTTGATGCAGTTCCATCACGCGTCAGACGTTCGTGGTGGGCACCGGCAGGCCGGCGACGGATACCCGCGTCCGGTAGATGGTGCCGCGCTTGTCGGCCTGCTCGATGTTGTCGGCTGTCACGATGTAGAGGTCGCGCCGATCGGGGCCGCCGAAGCTCAGACTGGTCGGTCGCACGGCCGGGACAGCGATGCGGTCAACCTCCTTTCCGGCCGGCGTGAAGACGCGCACTGCCCGTGAGCCGGAAAGGTCAGCAATCCAGAGGTTGCCCTCCTCGTCGAGGGCGAGGCCGTCGGGAATGACGTCACTGTCCTTGAACAGGGCGCGTCGGTTGGAGACCGTGCCGCCGTCCTCGTCGTAGTCGTGGACGATCACGCAGCGCGCCGCCGTGTCGGCGTGATAGAGCGTGCAGCCATCGGGCGAGAAGCCCATGCCATTGGCGAGCATCACCTCCCGGTAGAGTTCGCGTGGCTGCGCGCCCTGCTCCAGCAGCAGGCATTCGCCCGGCACGCGGTTATCGCGACTGACGTGGGCGCCCTGGATGGTGCCGATCAGCAGCCGCCCCTTCGCATCGGCTGTGATGTCGTTGATCGACGGTGCGTTCGCCTTAAACACGATGCGGCTCTCGCCATCCTTCACATGGCAGATATCGCGGCCCGAGATGACGATACCCCCCTGCTCATGCAGCACGATCCCGCCCACTGCCTTGCGCCGCGGCACGATGGTCGAGACCTCGCCGTCGGCAGCCAGGCGGTAGACGCCACCATCCATGCCGTCGCAGAAATAGAGGCTGCCATCACTGGCGTATCGCGGCCCCTCGAGCAGGCCATAGCCGAATGCCAGTTCTTCCAACATCTTCGAATCTCCAAATCAAGTTGATGATTTATAGAGGGTCGATCCGCCAAGCAGCCGGCCGCTTCTGCAAGAAGGCGGCCATGCCTTCCCGTCCTTCCTCGCTGTCGAACAGAGAGCTTGAAAGCGCGCTCGTCCAGGCGATGGCGCTCTCGAACTCCTTGCCGGGGACTTGCTGGAGCACGGTCTTGGTTGCCTTCAGCGCCTCGGGGCCGCCGGCGAGAAGATCCTCGACGATCGTCTGCACCTCCTCGTCGAGGCGCTCCTTCGGCACAGCCGCGTTGATCAGCCCCATGCGTGCTGCCTCGGCCGCCGGGAAGCGGTTACCTCGCAAGAAGGCACTCCTCGCATCCGCCGTCCGCATCTTGGGCAAGCAGATTACCGAGATCATGGCCGGCGCGACGCCAATACGAACCTCGGTGAAGCCAAACATCGCCTCCTCGGCCGCGACGGAGATGTCCATCGCCGCAGCCAGACCGACTCCGCCGGCCATGCAGTGCCCGGCGATGCGCCCCACGGTCGGCTTCGGAAAGCGCTGCAGGCGCGTGAACAGGTCCGAAGCGGTCACCCGCCGCGTGACGGGGGCGGCACCCGATCGCTGCTTGAGGTTGGCGCCGGCACAGAAGACCTTGCCGACGTTGGTCAGTACGACGACGCGCACATCCGCGCGCGCCTGCGCGTGGTCCAGCGCGTCGGCAAGCTCGGCGGTGAGGTCGGCGCTGAGCGCGTTCTTATTCGGCTCGTCCGCGAGCGTGAGCGTCAGCACGCCGCGGGAGAATTCGCTAAGCAGGGAGGGCATTGGTAGGGTAACGACAGCGAACAGATCGCTGACGATATTGATTCTAATAATGGGTTTATAGAATTATAAAACCCATGATCCGCTCCGGTCCTGGGGTATTCCCTAAACCCGGTCGTGGTGTCTATCAATTCGAACCCTTGGTACTCCAGCCAACGCGCGATCCGAACAAGCAATATTGCTTGGCGCGCAGAGCATCGACGCGGCGATGTTGAAGGCCCCGCTGGCGCAACAAGCCGTCGGCCCCAATCCGACGGATCGTTGCAAATACTCGCGACACTGCCCGGCATCGCTGCGCCTTGCATCGCATCCCATCCCGCACGTCCCTCGGGTGGTGCGGCGGGCCAGCCCGCCTTGTCTGGCGCCGCCGCGCCGGAACGCGGCGCGCGGTGCTCCCATCCTATGTCGTGACGAGTCCATGCGACGCCGATGAAGCCATTCGTTCGGCGCTACACCCACTCATCACCCATCAACGAAGGAGATCGTCATGAAACTCAGTCTTTTCGCCCTGGCCGCCGCGATGGCCCTGGGCGCCGCCGTGAGCGGCTGCGCGGCCACGCAGCCCGCCGCCCCGCACGCGGCCATGGCCAGCAGCGCGGCCAGTGCCACCACCGCGCCCAAGCTGCACGCCGCCATGCGCGGGCTGTGGCAGGGCCACATCGCCGCCACGCGCTCCTTTGCACTGGCCGTGCACGCGGGCAACGCCGCGGCCCAGCAAAAGGCCGAAGCCGCCGTGATCGACAACGCCAGGCAGATCGCGGGGGCCGTGGGCGGCTTCTACGGCGCGGCGGCCGACGATGCGACGCTGAAGGCGCTGGGCGGCCACTGGGCCGGCGTGAAGGCGCTGACGCTGGCGGCCAAGGCCCACGATGCGGCGGCCGAGCAAAAGGCCATGGACGAGCTGGCCACCAACGCCACGGCCATCGCGCAGTTCTTTGCCGGCGCCAATCCGCAGAACTGGACCGTCGGCCAGCTGCAGGGCGCGCTGCTGATGCACGCGGGCGACCACCGCCAGCAGGTCGACGCCATGATGGCGGGCGCGCCGGCCGCGCAGCAGGCCCAGCTGTGGACCGACATGCAGCACCACATGGACATGATCGCCGACGTGCTCTCGGACGGGCTGGCCAGGCAGTTTCCGGACAAGGCCAACTGACGCGTCGGGCCGGGTTGGGTAACGGCCTCGGTGTCCCACCGAGGCCGTTTTCACATGGGCAGATGCTGGCGTATCCTTGACGCCGGCATTCCAACCCCGACACCGTGACCCTTACAGAACTGAAATACATCGTGGCCGTGGCCCGCGAGAAGCACTTCGGCAAGGCTGCCGAGGCCTGCTTCGTCTCGCAGCCCACGCTGTCGGTGGCGGTCAAGAAGCTGGAGGACGAGCTGGAGCTCAAGCTGTTCGAGCGCAGCAGCGGCGAGATCACCGTCACCGCGCTGGGCGAGGCGATCGTGCGCCAGGCCCAGAGCGTGCTGGAGCAGGCGGCCGAGATCAAGGAGATCGCCAAGCGCGGCAAGGACCCGCTGGGCGGCCCGCTCAAGCTGGGCGTGATCTACACCATCGGCCCCTACCTGCTGCCCGAGCTGGTGCGCCGCAACATCGAGCGCACGCCGCAGATGCCGCTGATGCTGCAGGAGAACTTCACCGCGCGCCTGCTGGAGATGCTGCGCACCGGCGAGATCGACTGCGCCATCCTGGCCGAGCCCTTTCCCGACACCGGCCTGGCCGTGGCGCCGCTGTACGACGAGCCCTTCGTCGCCGCCGTGCCCGTGGGCCACCCGCTGGCGGCGCAGGCGTCCGTCACCTCGCAGCAGCTGCAGGGCCAGACCATGCTGCTGCTGGGCACCGGACACTGCTTTCGCGACCACGTGCTGCAGGTGTGCCCCGAGTTCGCGCGCTTCGCCAGCGCCGCCGACGGCATCCGCAAGAGCTTCGAGGGCTCGTCGCTGGAGACCATCAAGCACATGGTGGCCGCCGGCATGGGCGTGACCCTGGTGCCCGCGCTGGCCGTGCCCGCGCCCGACGTGCACGGCACCGAGCCGCTGCTGCGCTACCTGCCCGTGGTGGACGAGCACGCCGGCGCCGCCCCGCCCACGCGGCGCGTGGTGCTGGCCTGGCGGCGCAGCTTCACGCGCTACGAGGCCATCGCCGCGCTGCGCAACGCCGTCTATGCCTGCGAGCTGCCGGGGGTCACCCGCCTGTCGTGAGGGCGCGTGGCGGCGCACGCGACAAGGGCGCCATGGATTTCAAGCAAAATCAGCCTCTAGCCCGCATACAACAAGCGCTATCAGCTATCGTTTTCATCGCATGACCGCCTCCGCCCCGTCCCGCGGCAAGCTCGCCCAATACCTCGACCTGATCCGCTGGAGCCGTCCCGCCGGCTGGCTGGTGCTGCTGTGGCCCACCCTGTCCGGCCTGTGGCTGGCGGCGAGGGGCTTTCCGGGCTGGCACTTGCTGGCGGTGTTCGTGGCCGGCACCATCCTCATGCGCTCGGCCGGCTGCTGCGTCAACGACGTGGCCGACCGCGAGTTCGACCGCCACGTCAAGCGCACCGCGCGCCGGCCCGTCACCACGGGCGAAGTCGGCGTGCGCGAGGCCTTGGCCGTGGGCGCCGTGCTGGCGCTGGCCGCCTTCGGCCTGGTGCTGACCACCACGCCGGCGGCCATCGCCTGGTCGTTTCCGGCGCTGGCCATCGCCCTCGTCTATCCCTTTGCCAAGCGCCACGTGTCCATGCCGCAGGCGGTGCTGGGCGTGGCCTTTTCCTTCGGCATTCCGATGGCCTACGCGGCGGTGCAGGGCCGGGTGCCGCCCGAAGCCTGGATCCTGCTGCTGGGCAACGCTTTCTGGGTGCTGGCCTACGACACCGAATACGCCATGGTTGACCGCGACGACGACCTGAAGATCGGCATGAAGACCTCGGCCATCACCCTGGGCCGCTTCGACGTGGCGGCGGTGATGGGCTTCTACGTCGTCTACCTGGCCGTGTGGCTGGCCGTCGGCGCCGCCCGCGCGCCGTCGCCCATCCTGGTTGCGGCCTTTGCCCTGGCCGCCGCGCAGGCCGCGTGGCACTACACGCTGATTCGCGGCCGCACGCGCGAGGGCTGCTTTACCGCCTTCAGCCAGAACCACTGGCTGGGCGCCACGGTGTTTGCCGGCATCGCGCTGGCATTGGCCGTGCGCTGAAGCGCGCTCAGCCCCCGAATTCGTCGCCCAGCTCCTTGGCGCGCTGGCAGGCCGCATGCATGGCCTGCACAAAAGCAGCTTTCACGCCCGCCTGCTCCATGGCCGTCAGCGCGGCGTAGGTGGTGCCGCCCTTGCTGGTCACGCGCTCGCGCAGGGTGGCCAGCGGCTCGGGCGATGCGCCGACCAGGTGCGCGCCGCCGGCAAAGGTGCCCACGGCCAGCTGGCGGGCCTGCTCGGGCGACAGGCCCAGCTCGGCGCCAGCCTGCTGCATGGCCTCCAGAAAGTAGAAGACATAGGCCGGGCCCGAGCCCGACAGGGCGGTGACGGCGTCCAGCTGTTCCTCGCGCTGCACCCACAGCGCGTCGCCCGTGGTGCGGATCACCGTCTCGGCCAGCGTGCGGTCGGCCGCGCTGGCGGCGGGGCCGGCAAACAGCCCCGTCATGCCGCGTCCCACCAGCGCCGGCGTGTTGGGCATGCAGCGCACGATGCGAGCAGCGCCGGTGGCGCGGGCGATGGCGTCCGAGCGGATGCCGGCCATCACCGACAGCTGCAGCGCGCCGCCCACGTGCGGCGCCACCGGCGCGGCGGCGGCCTGAAAGCTCTGCGGCTTGACGGCCCACACCAGCAGGTCGCTGCCGGCCAGCGCGGCGCTGGCGGCCGGCAGGGCGGCAATGCCGTGGTGCTCGCGCAGCGCGGCGCGCGCGGCCTCGAAGGGCTCGACCACGGTGATCTGCGCCGCCGGCAGCCCGCGCTGGATCAGCCCGCCGAGGATGGCGCTGGCCATGTTGCCGCCGCCGATGAAGGCGATGCGGGCGGAGGGGGGCAGGGGGCTGGCTGACATGGCGGGTCGATGCGGTTCAGGTTTGCCCGCAGTGTAGGCGCAAGGCCCTTGCGCTACGCTTGCCGCCATGCGATACATCCTTGCACTCGACCAGGGCACCACCAGCAGCCGCGCCATCGCCTTCGACGAGCGCGGCCAGGTGGCGGCGCTGGCGCAGCGCGAGTTCGCGCAGCACTTTCCGCAGCCCGGCTGGGTGGAGCACGACGCCGACGAGATCTGGGCCACGCAGCTGGCCGTGGCGCGCGAATGCATGCAAAAACTGGCTGCAGCCCGGGCGGGTCATGCCCAATCAGCTCCTGAAATAGTAGCAATCGGCATCACCAACCAGCGTGAGACCACGGTGCTGTGGGAGCGCGCCACGGGCCGCCCGGTGGCGCGCGCCATCGTCTGGCAGGACCGGCGCACCACGGCGCGCTGCGAGCAGTTGCGCCGCGCCGGCCAGGCGGGCCTCATCCAGCGCAAGACCGGGCTGGTGCTGGACGCGTACTTCTCGGCCACCAAGCTCGAATGGCTGCTGGACGAGGTGCCCGGCGCCCGCGCGCGCGCCGAGGCGGGCGAGCTGGCCTTCGGCACCGTCGACAGCTGGCTGATCTACAAGCTCACGGCTGGGCGCGTGCACGCCACCGACCCCAGCAACGCCGCCCGCACCCTGCTGATGGACATCCACACGCAGGACTGGGACGACGAGCTGCTGCGGCTGTTCCACATCCCGCGCGCGCTGCTGCCGGCCATCGTGCCCTCCAGCGGCGTGCTGGGCGAAAGCGCGGCCGGGCTGCTGGGCGCGGCGCCGATCCCGATTGCCGGCGTGGCCGGCGACCAGCAGGCCGCCACCTTCGGCCAAGCCTGCTTTGCGCCGGGCATGGCCAAAAACACCTATGGCACCGGCTGCTTCATGCTGATGAACACCGGCACGCAGGCCGTGGCCAGCCGCAACCGCCTGCTCAGCACCGTCGGCTGGCAGGGGCCGGGCGCGGCGGGAGCGCGCCGCACGGCCTACTGTCTCGAAGGATCGGTGTTCATGGCCGGCGCCACCGTGCAGTGGCTGCGCGACGGCCTGGGCATCATCGACAGCGCCGCCGCCATCGAGCCCCTGGCCGCCAGCGTGCCCGACACCGGCGACGTCTTTTTGGTGCCCGCCTTTGCCGGCCTGGGCGCGCCCGACTGGGACGGCCGCGCGCGCGGCACCCTGGTGGGCCTGACGCGCGGCAGCACGCGCGCGCACATCGCCCGCGCCGCGCTGGAGGCCATCGCCCTGCAGTCGGCCGACCTGTTCGGCGCCATGGTGCGCGACGCCGGCATCCAGCTGACCGAGCTGCGCGTGGACGGCGGCGCCAGCCGCAACGACCTGCTGATGCAGATGCAGGCCGACTTGGCTGGCGTGCCCGTGGTGCGCCCGCGCGTGACCGAGACCACCGCCCTGGGCGCGGCCTACCTGGCCGGGCTGGCCACCGGCGTGTGGTCGGGCGGCGGCGAGATCGCGGCGCAGTGGGCGGTGGACCGGCGTTTCGAGCCCCAGCTGTCCGAGCCGGCGCGGCGCCAGCGCGTGGCCCGCTGGCGCGAGGCGGTGGCACGTGCGCGCGGCTGGGCGCCTTGACGCGATGACGCAATGACCTCGCCGCTGCGCGTCATCGATGAACAATGATCGCGCCAAGTCATGGCGGCGCAGCCGCCGTCATCGATGCCGCGGCAGCGGCGAGGTCATTGCGTCATCGGTTCAACCGACAATGATCGAATCATGACCCCTCCCAAAACCACCGACCGCGCCGCCCTGCTGGCGCAACTGGACGCGCCGCGCCGCTACGACCTGGCCGTGGTCGGCGGCGGCGCCACTGGCCTGGGCGTGGCGCTGGACGCGGCGCTGCGCGGGCACAGCGTGCTGCTGCTGGAGGCGCACGACTTCGCCAAGGGCACCTCCTCGCGCGCCACCAAGCTGGTGCACGGCGGCGTGCGCTACCTGGCGCAGGGCGACATCCACCTGGTGCGCGAGGCGCTGCACGAGCGCGTGCACATCCTCGACAGCGCGCCGCACCTGGCGCAGCCGCTGGCCTTCGTCATGCCCTCCTACAAGCTGTGGGAGACGCCGTTCTACGGCGTGGGCCTGAAGATGTACGACCTGCTGGCCGGCCGCGCCGGACTGGGCGCCACCCAATGGCTGGGCGCGGGGCAAACGCAGCGCCTGCTGCCCGGCGTGCAGCCGCAGGGCCTGAAGGGCGGCGTCAAGTACTGGGACGGCCAGTTCGACGACGCCCGCCTGGCGCTGGCGCTGGCGCGCACGGCCGCCGCGCAGGGCGCGCTGGTGCTGAATTACTGCGAGGCGCTGGAGGTGCTGCACGATGCCGGCCAGGCCGTGGGCCTGCGCCTGCGCGATGCCGAGAGCGGGCGCGAATGGCGCGTGCAGGCCGGCTGCATCGTCAACGCCACCGGCGTCTGGGTCGACACCCTGCGCCAGCAGGACGCGCAACAGGCCGGGCAAAAGCTGGCGCCCATGGTCGAGCCCAGCCAGGGCGTGCACGTGGTGGTCGACCAAACTTTTTTGCCCGGCGAGCACGCCCTGCTGGTGCCCAGCACGCGCGACGGCCGGGTGCTGTTTGCCGTGCCCTGGCTGGGCAAGCTCATTTTGGGCACCACCGACACCCCGCGCGGCGACGTGCCGCTGGAGCCGCGCCCGCAGGCGTCCGAGCTGGACTTCATCCTGACCGAGGCCGCGCGTTACCTGAAGCGAGCGCCCACCCGCGCCGACATCCTCAGCAGCTGGGCCGGCCTGCGCCCGCTGGTGCGCCCGGGGGGCGACGCCGGCAGCACCAAGTCCATCAGCCGCGAGCACACGGTGCGCGTGGCGCGCTCGGGCCTGGTCACCGTGACGGGCGGCAAGTGGACCACCTACCGCGCCATGGCCGAGGACGTGCTGGCCCACTGCGTGGACAGCGGGCGGCTGGCCGCGCGCGGCCCCTCGCGCACGGCGGGGCTGAAGCTGGTGGGCGCCCCGGCCGAGGGCAGCCGGCCCGTGGCCCCCGTGTCCATCAGCCAGCCGCAGGGCCTGCACTCGTACGGCGCCGAGGCGCCCCTGCTGGCCGGCCTGCCCGGCGCCGGGCGCGAACTGGCCCCCGGCCTGACCGAGGCCATGGTGCGCTTTGCCGCGCGCCACGAATACGCGCGCACGGTCGAGGACGTGCTGGCGCGCCGCTGCCGCCTGCTGTTTCTGGACGCCGCGCAGGCCGCCCGCGCCGCCCCCGCCGTGGCCGCCGTGCTGCAGGACGAGCTGGGGCGCGAGCCGGCGCAGGCGCCGTTCGAGCAGCTGGCTGCCGCCTACGCACAACAGGGCGCAACCGGCAGCGCTTGACCGGCCTTTGAAAATCGGTCATAATCGCCGGCTTCGCCAATACTGGCGGAAGAATTTCAGCCCCGCGAAAGCACTGGGCGCTCTTTTTGAGGGCGCACGGCGCTGGGCCCAAGACTGATCCGGCTCGATCCTCGAGCCGGGTGCAAGTTGGGAAACATTGAACAATGATCCAGACTGAATCCAGGCTCGAGGTCGCCGACAACACCGGCGCCAAGTCC
>OFJB01000329.1_pt1 | contig 24040 bp, 26 predicted proteins | sample 1775081 | NCBI WGS metagenome assembly OFJB01 (sample SAMN08195771, study PRJEB24354) | sludge metagenome | isolation source: initial sludge from phenol fed wastewater aerobic bioreactor | place: India: Nagpur | collected 2016-06-05
AGTAGCCAGAACATCCATCAACCCAGTGGCTCAGTATTCGACGTGATCACTGGCTCAGTTGTGCTGATGAATCAACAGCAAGATTCGCCTTTGCTGCAATTTCATCGGCAGTGAATGAGAAAAGAGGGAGCATTGTCCACTCGTCAGGATGCTGCTTTCTCATGCGCTCACGAATTGTGTCAAAGCGGTCAGCATGGACGCCCTCTACTGCTTTCGCGACACGTGTGGCGTGATCGATGGTAAAGCCGCGGTTTGCTTGCAGCCATTTCGAATCGGCTGCGTATTTACGAGTCGCTAGGTCAAGGTACTGAAAGATGTAGGCCGCTTCACCGCTGTAGAAAATCGGTTCTCGCAACACCTCCCCCCGTTCAAACGGGTTGAAGCCACCTTCCACGGCTTCCTTGGTTAGACCGGACCAAAATTCCCCAGACAGACAATGGTGTAACTCCTCAAGGAGTTTCTCCGTTGCATCCATGTATTCCTGCAGAGTCCTCGGTGCAGGCAAGGTCCAGTCGATATCGGTCTTGATCATCAAGCCGAGCAAGGTATTGATTTCCGTTCGGATGAGCCGCGAGGGAGAGAACATCTTCCTCATATCGGCTTCCTTCATGTCACCTGCGTGGAGAATCACGTTGTCACGGAAGCAGATGTGGGCTATTGCGTGCACGTAGCCAGGCTGGCAGCAAATCGCAGCCAGATCTGCAAAGACCTCTCGCTCTGTTCGCATGGACTTTTCAGTCATTGTTCATCCTTCGTAGGCGGCACTTTTCCTGCTGAGCCTCGCAGGCGTCCACCGAGAGCACCGTGATGCGCTGGTTCATGGCAGGCTTTCCATGTAAGGGCGCATCACATTGGCCACGCGGCACAGCGTGGCATAGCGCCAGAGTTCGTCCATGCTCACGCGCTTGGCTCGCCAGGCTTCCTGCAGGGCTTCCATCGCGACATCGAGGCCGATCTTGTTGCGGAACTTGAAGCAGTCGGCCACGGTCCGGGCGATGTTGGTCACGCGCACGGTCACGCCATCGATCTGGTGCTCTTCAATCCCATCGGTCAGCGCGGCACCTGAGAAGCGCACGATGCGCAGCGGCGGATAGTCCATCTTCGGTGCACGCGCCTTGTTGGGAATCGCCAGCCAGACCTCGAATGGCGACTGCGTGGTGAGGTCGTGCACCCGCAGTGCTGACAGTAGGCAGACGATGGCTTGCGGGTGTTTGCGGGCCACCTCGGCCAGCGTGCCATGCTCGGATACGCTGCGATCAGGACGGGCGTACAGACCGCGACCCACCCGGACGAGCAGGCCCTGCCGAACCAGCCGCGTGAGGGCGACACTGGGCAGACCCAGCGCGTCGAGATCTCGCGGGCGTATGAGGCCGCGCTGGGCGGCGAGATCGAGAATGGTCTGGTGCGAAGTTTTCATGCCGCCATGATGTTGTATTACGTCGGTAGGTGTCAATATGTACCGACAAAACACAACTAAGGCGGTTTCCTTTGCTCCCCAATGCTGCAATCCAACCGCTTGATTCGTCCGCACGTAACTCTTTGATCTGTATGGCGCTGACTTATGGCCTTTGCGGACTTCGCGCCAGTTCCAGGGAGCGAGGTCGGAGCGAGGAATGGCCAGGAGAGAGTGGAATGTGGCCCAGAACGGGCCGAGACGCTGACCGGCGAAGTCCGCAGGCTTCCGCAGGAACCCCCAACAACACGCGGGAACCGGCGCGATCGGGCAAGAAAAAACCCCAACCGAGAACGGTTGGGGTCTTGATATTGGTGGCGGGTGGTTGACCATGTGCCGACCGGCCTCCCGAGCTTATGAGCACTGGCGCGGGGCGCTGCGGGTAAGCAACCAACTGTCCGGAAATTCCGGAAAGCTGGCCCCAGCAGAACGAACCGAGGCCCACTACTGGCCTGCCTTCTTCGCAGCGGAAAGCCGATCGTAGACCTGGCTACCAAGCCATTTCGACACCAGTTCCTGCATCTCCGGCTTGCCCATATAGTCGGTGAACAGCTCCTCGTTCAATTCCATGCGCTCAATGAATAGGGACTCAAGCACTTGCTTGAACACCAGTTGGAACTTGTCGAGGGAGTTAACTTCGGCTGCCTTCTGCAGAGCTTCGCTTCGGCTGGCCGCCTCGGCGATCTGATCGAAGAACAGTTGATCCGCTTCGTTCAGCTCACCCCCAAAACGTTGATTGATGATGTCGATGAGGCGCGACAGCGAAACATGCTCCTCGCGCACCATGCCCGAACCCACCTCGCGCGGGCCATCCAGCGGTTTGGCATAGCCCTCATTGAGGCTGATCGAGCCTTCGCTGATCTTCTGCAACCGGTAATAGTCGAGCTCGATCTCCTCATCAAATTGATATCCCGGCCCACTCTTGCGCTTAGGCAGCTTCAACGCGAGGTGCCGCAGGTACGTAAAGAGTTTTTCCAAGTCGCTGTCTTGATAGGGGATCACCTGACTCAAGAAACTGTAGAGATTACGAAAGGCTTGCAGTTTGCCGCGCCACAGCTCGGCTTCCGCCTCCTCCGTGTTCTGCAACTGCACGAAGCGCGCGACTGCCTGATCGAGAATCGCGTTCATCACCTTGTGGTCGCCGGGGCTTTGGCGGCGCTTTGGCGCGAAGAACACGCGCGCAAACTCGACCACCTCGGTCTGCAGGTACACGCCAGATGCATCAAGCTCGGCTTTGACCTCGTATAGCTTGTCTGGATCGACTTGCTCACCCATGACTGAGCCATCGTAGTACTGGCGGAAAGCCTCCTGGATCTCACCGGGCTCATTGACGAAGTCGAGCACGAAAGTGTCGTCCTTAAGCGGATGGGTACGATTCAAGCGCGACAGAGTCTGCACCGCCTGAATGCCCGCCAGGCGCTTGTCAACATACATCGTGTGCAGTAACGGCTGATCGAAGCCGGTCTGGTATTTCTCGGCCACCAGCAGGACGCGGAAATCTGGCTTGGCAAAGGTGTCGGGTAGCTCTTTCTCTTTTAGGCCGTCATTCATCTCGACCTCTGTGTACGACTTCTCCGGAATCTTGTCGTCTTCCACTGCGCCCGAGAATGCCACCAGGCTCTTGATGGGGTAGCCCTTCTCCTGGATGTAGCGGTCGAACTCCTGCTTATAGCGCACGGCCTCCAGCCTTGACCCGGTCACCACCATCGCCTTGGCATGCCCGCCAATTTTGTGCCGAGTGAAGTGCTGAAAGTGTTCGACCATCACCTCGGTTTTCTGGCCGATGTTGTGCGGATGTAGGCGCATGAAGCGGGCCAGCGCCTTGGCGGCTTTCTTGCGTTCAACGTTAGGATCTTCCTCAGCCCTTTTGATCAACTTGTAGTAGGTCTTGTAGGTGACGTAGCTCTTGAGCACGTCCTCGATGAAGCCCTCCTCAATGGCCTGGCGCATGGTGTAACGGTGGAATGGTTCGCCGTTGCGGCCGAAGATCGCCAGTGTCTTGTGCTTGGGCGTGGCGGTGAAGGCGAAGAAACTCATGTTCGGTTGATGGCCTCTCTTGGCCATGGAACGGAAGAGCCGTTCCAGCTCGACCTCGCCTTCCTCCTCTGCCATCTCTTGTGCCTTGCGGCGCAGCTCGGCACCACCCAGCACGCCCTTGAGTTCGGTTGCTGTCTCGCCCGATTGCGAGCTGTGTGCCTCGTCGATGATCACCGCGTACTTGCGCGCTGGTAGATGACTCTTACCGCCTTCGCCGCGCTCCTCGCTCAACTTGGCAAGCTGCCCAGACACGAATGGAAATTTCTGCAGCGTAGTGATGATGATCGGGACACCGGCCTCCAACGCCTCCGCGAGTTGGCGCGAGTCTTCGTCGATTTTCTGCACCACACCTTGGCGGTGGTCAAACTGGTAGATCGTGTTCTGCAATTGACGATCGAGCACCACGCGGTCGGTGATGACGACCACGCTGTCGAACAGCCGCTCGTCGCGTTCGTTGTGCAAACTGGAAAGCCGATGCGCCAGCCAGGCAATGGTGTTGCTCTTGCCACTGCCGGCTGAATGCTCAACCAGATAGTTGTGCCCAGCGCCTTCGCTGGCAGCAGCCGTCACCATTTGGCGCACGGCCTGCAACTGGTGGTAACGCGGAAAAATCAGGCTTTCCTTGCGCACCTTTTTACCGTCGTCGGTTGTCTTTTCTTCCACATCGAGATGCAGAAAGCGGGCAAGCAAGTCCAGCAGGCTGTCGCGTTGCAAGACCTCCTCCCAAAGGTAGGCTGTCTTGTAGTTGCGCCCGTCACGGTCCGGCGGGTTACCAGCGCCACCGTCCATGCCCCGGTTGAATGGCAGGAAGTAAGTGGACGAACCGGCCAGGCGAGTGGCCATGTGCGCTTCTTCAGTATCCACGGCGAAGTGCACCAGCGCGCGCTTGGTGAACTCGAAAATTGGTTCACGCGGATCGCGGTCGTGGCGGTACTGGTGGATGGCATTCGCCGCCGTCTGGCCGCTCAAGGGGTTCTTGAGTTCCAGTGTCACCACCGGAATGCCGTTGACCGACAACACCACATCCAGAGACTTCTCAGACTTCGGGCTGAAATGCAATTGGCGGGTTAGTCCCAGCCGATTGGCCCAATAACGCGCCTCCAGCTCAGGATTCAGGCCGTGGGCCGGGCGGAAAAAGGCAATCCGCAGCGTCTTGCCGAAACACTTGAAGCCGTGGCGCAACGTGGCCAGCGTACCGTGTGTGTCGAGCCATTTGCACAGGGACTCCATCACGCGCACGCCCGTCTGCTCACCGTGCAAGGCTTCCAGTTTCTCCCAGACTTTGGCCTGGGTGGCTCGAATGAACCCCAGTGCCTCATCAGGAAAGACTGCCCGCTCGCGATCGAAACCGTTGGCTTCGACCCGTGTGTAGCCCTCGCTCAGCAAGACCGCCTCGATGGCGGTTTCGAATGCGGCTTCACTGGTTCGCTTCATACGACAGCCCTCGCTTGTTTTTTTCGTAGCCAATAGACGACCACCTGCGCGAACTCGGGCAAGTCGCCGGGCTCGCTGCCGTCCCACTTGGGTAACTCGCGCGCAGGATCTACGCGGCGTCCGTCCATGAGCCGCTGCTGAAATGCTGCGAGCACAGCCTTGCGGTTGCTAACCAGGCGAGGCAGATTCAGGTTGAGTACGACATTGAGGGCGTCGTCAATGGCGGCATCGTCTGCCTTGATGGTTCCATCGCCCAAAAAGCGGATCTGTCGCTCGATGGGGTGCGCCGGGTCGCACACGCTGAAGCAAAGCCCATTGTTGCCCTTGCGCGTATCGCAATGCTGCTCGCGTTCAGGACGGCCGTGCCCGCCAAGGCAAGCACCGTGCAGATTGCAGAAATCGAGCTGCCGCGCGGGGTGGTCGGCCTGGCATTGCCAATGCTCGATCTTCATGCCTTCGGGCGTAGCCCGGATACGTGACTGGCAATAGCAGCACAGGCCGTGCTGTTCGGCAACCAGTGACTGGCGCAAGGCCGCTTTGTCGCCGTAGTTGTCGTAATCGGCATGCGGCTGCTGGCGATGCTGGGTCAAGCTGGCGGGCTCCGGCCCCTTCTGTATGGTCCGCATCTACTCGGCGCCCTCCAGAAAACGGATCAGCGAGCTAGCGCGGATCAACTCGGGCTCGTCCTCGCCCAGCTTTCGTTCGAGGGCCGCAATGGCGGCACGGGCATCGTCGAAACGCTCCTGGTCGATCAGATCAAAAAGGGCCTTCAATTCGCCATCCACCTGCCGGTTGCGTACCGGAGCGCCCATGAATTCCTGCAGGATGCGGTTGGCATCCATGCCATAGGCTTCGGTGGGAACAGTCACGCCCACCTTGCCATTCACAAACTCGAGGAAGCGCACGCAGCGCGCAGGCACCTCGCCCAACACCATAGGCGAATGGGTAGTCACCACGAACTGGCAGGCCTTAAAGACGTCGCGCAGGCGCTGCAAGACATCGCGTTGCCACTTGGGATGCAGGTGCAGCTCAATCTCATCGATCAGCACCAGTGCCACACCCTCGGCGATAGGGTTGTCGCTGTCCGGGTTGGCAATGGCCAGGCGCCGGGTAAGGTCAAACACCAGCGCCAGCAGGCCGCGCTCACCGTCGGAAAGTTGATGCAGGTAAAAGGGCTGGCCGCGCTTGTCCACCACGAAGCCAAGGCGCGGCTGCTCCTGGATGCGCAGGTTGCTGAACTCGGGCACGAGATCGCTGACCACTGTCCGCAGCGCGTCCAGCACCTTGAGGCGGCGTGGCTCGTCGACTGCGCCCAGCTTCTCCTGGGTGCGGAACCAGTGCATAAACTCGCGCAGTTCCACCTCGCGATCGTGCAGGGCCCGGCCGTAGGCGATGGATGGGTCGAACGGCTTAGCCTCTGGCAGGCTGCGTGGCTGGCCGGGCAATTGGCGCTTGGGCGAGAAATACACCGCCAGCGGCGGATGGACCGCGCTTTTCAGGGCGGCCAAAGCGGCGCGGGTTTCCTTAAGGCCCGCCTCCAGCTCACCGGTCAGCGTGCGGGAACTCAGTGCTTGGGCGAAATCGGTGGCGCCGGTGGCGGCTTCGGCCTGCCGCAGCAGCATGAAGCGGTCGCCCTTTTCATCCGCAGCACGCAAGCGCTGCACCCCGGCATTGATGGTCTGTCCATCAATCTGTAGGCGGGAAGACACCTCCAGCGAGGCCTTGTCGCCGTGGATGTCGTCGTCGGTGAAGTACAGCGGTGCCGAGCGCGAGGGCGTGAATTCCGGCATTGCCCGTGACAGCAACACCGCCAGCGCGTGCAGCACCGTGGACTTGCCCACGCCGTTGACACCAGCGATGAGCGTCACATCGGGTTCAAAGGCGATGTCGAGCTGTTCGAAGCCGCCGCAGTACGCGAGGGATAGGGATTCCAGTTTCATCCGCTCATTTCCTCCTGTGGGATCTGTCCGGTGACGGCGGCGGTGATCAAAGCGGCGCGGCGTTCCTTCATTAGGGTAAGGGAGCTGCGTATCTGTGAGGTCAGCGCATCGAATCGAGATAACTCTCTAGTCAACGTGGCCACAATCTCCTCCTGCAACTTCATGGGCGGCAGAGGAACGAATATGTCTGCGTACTTCTCTGCACTGAAGTTCTGAATCGTGGCCTGAATTGTCCCGGTCGAGATCTGATGCCAATATGCCGAGCTCTGAGCATAGAGATTTAGATAGTCTGGAAGCGCCCTGCGCAGATCGCATCTAAAGCGGATAAGGTATCCAGCAAAACAAGCAACTCCCCAGCTTGGCCTATAGATAAAGGACTTTCCGACTGTGGCTCCGCTTCTGGCAAACAGAATGTCGCCGTCGCTGAGCAGGAAGGGGTTTGCAATCTCTGGAGAGAGCGACTTGAATGTTTCGTCTCGCAATGACCCATCCGCTGCGATATCGGTAATCCTGACGAAGCGCGGCCAATCCGTGTTGTCCTCAAGGGCCGCCTCGTTGGCGCCATACGAAAGAGCTTCAGATGCGAGGTGTTTCAGGCGCCATAGACCCCACCCCTCCGGAATGTCGCCCAGCCATTCCAGGCCGGAGGGTTTGAGAGGGGCGCTGGGGTCGAGGCCACGAGTGACGACACGGCTGATGAGGGCCACGCGTTTTTCCTCCAGCAACGCCAGCATCCGTTCCTTCTCGGCAATCAGTCCGTCAATGCGAGCGGTCTCACGATCGAGATAGGCGGCGATAACGCGCTGAGCTCCGACTTCCGGCAAGGTAACTGCAATGTCCCCCAGATCGGACGCATTGATTGCCGGATAGCTGACGCCGGTTGAGCGGCTTTCGACCTCCCACAGGAAACGGTTTGCACGAACGGCATACTTGCAAAACCGATGGTCGAGTACGCTGGATGGCCTGACAACGGCAAATCCCGTTGAGACGATCAGATTGTCCGGTGGATTTTCGACCGGCGCGATGGCTTGCAGGTAGGTTCGAACGGTCGAAATGATGACGTCACCATCGCGCACAATGCGGCGGGCTCGGCTGGGTGCATCCTCAAAACGGAAATTGACGATGTCGTGGACTCGTCCTTGAGAGTCAACGTTGCCAATGTCGATGTAAGCCAACTCCAAATCAGGCTCGGTCGATTCTGGGAGCGCCTCGTCGTTGATCGTCGCAGCATACTTCAGGCGTCGTGCAGCAAACAAAGTGGTAGCTGTCACTCCGTTACCTCCCGCAGCAACTCCAGAATCCGCTGCTCCACGCAAGCCAATTCGGCATCAATCTCGTGCAGGGGGCGCGGCGGTTGGTACTGAAAGAACACGCGGTTGAAATTGATCTCGTAGCCCACCTTGCCGATGCCACCGTCCTGCTCATCCAGCGTCTCGCGGTCGATCCATGCATCTGCCACGTAAGGCCGCACCTCACGCAACACGTAGCTGACGATGTCTTCTTTCAGCAGGATGTTCTCAGCATCCTTCAGCGCCGGGTCAGGTTCGTATTCCACCAGGACTTTGCCCTCGGTGTGCAGCCCGAGCAGCGAATACAGGTCGCCGGCATTCATCGGCGGCAGCGTCTGCTGCGGGAACAATTCCGAGCCGATGACAACGTCGCCCTTGTTGTGACGCTTGGCGATCACGGGCACGGCTTCGGGATCAACCACGGTGAAACAGTCGCGGAAGATTTTTTTCTGCGCCGTACCCTTGGCCCCTTTGGTCCAGCCTTCGACATCGTCTGGCAGAGTCTTGAAAACCTGCTGCACGGTGTCCCAAGTGTTGTTCCAGTCCAATAGCGGTTCGCTGCCGAGTGTGTCCTGCACAGCCTGCAGGGCGTCGTACAGTTCGGGGCAGGTGTTGAGGAAGCGCTCACGTGCTTCATCTGTGATCTGGAAGCGCAGCCGCAATGGGCGCAGCACGGTGATGCGGCGGTAGCCGAAGTCGGTGTTGTCCAATACGCGGCTGGTATTGCTGTTCTCCATTGCGCCGTGTTCGCGGGTGATGGCGTCGAGCGCGGCTTGATCGAGATATCGGCGCTTGTCGCCGAGGCTGCGCTTCATCGGCGTGTAGCGCTCGCGCGCGTCGATGAGCTGGATCTTGCCTTGGCGGTGCTCTGCTTTACGGTTGGTGACCACCCAGATAAAAGTGCCGATGCCGGTGTTGTAGAACATCTGCTCGGGCAAGGCGATGATGGCTTCGAGCTGATCGCGTTCAATGATCCAGCGACGGATATCGCTCTCGCCACTACCTGCGCTGCCGGTGAACAGGGGCGACCCGTTGAACACGACGGCCGTGCGCGAGCCGGGCTTGTCGCGGTCACCGGCCTTGTAGTCCTGGAACTTGCTCATCATGTAGAGCAGGAACAACAGGGCGCCGTCGTTGATGCGCGGCAGCTTGCCGCTGTAGCCACGGAAATTGGGCCAGCGGTCGATGACTTTCTTCTCGGCCTTCCAGTCCACGCCGAAGGGCGGGTTAGCCAGCAAGTAGTCGAAGCGGTGATCGGGAAACGGGTCGTCGGTGAGGGTGTTGCCCAGCACCACCTGGCCATCCTTGTGGCCTTTGATCAAGAGGTCGGAGGCGGCCACTGCGTAAGAGCGTGGGTTGTAGTCCTGCCCGAAGACCTTGACCGTGGCTTGATCGTTGTGGGCGCGAATCCAGTTCTGCGCCTCGGCCAGCATGCCGCCGGTGCCGCACGCGGGGTCGCAGATGGTGACAATGACGCCTGCCTGGGTGAGCACGCTGGTGTCGGGCTCCAGCAGCAGGTTGACCATGAGCTGGATGACTTCACGCGGGGTGAAGTGATCGCCGGCCGTTTCGTTGGCGGCTTCGTTGAAGCGCCGGATCAGATCCTCGAACACGAGACCCATGGTGATGTTGTCGACGCGCTTGGGATGCAGGTCGATCTCCGCGAACTGAGAGACCACCTGATACAGGCGGTTGGACTCTTCGAGCTTCTCGATTTCCTTGTCGAATTCGAAGCGCTCGAAGATCTTGCGGATATTTTCGGAAAAGCCCGCGATGTAGTCGGCCAGGTGGCGACCGATGTTGTCCGGGTCGCCCTTGAGCTTGTAGAAATCGAGCTGACTGTGGTTGTGGAAGCCCAGCGGGGTGCCGTCTTCATCCTTGGCCAGGTTGTTGAGGATGGCGTCGATGTTGGCAATGCCCTTGCTGCTCAACTCGGCGTGACGCTTGAGCACGGCTTCCTTGCTGGAAGCCAGAACGGCATCAAAGCGGCGCAGTACAGTGAGCGGCAGCATCACGCGTTCGTACTGCGGTGGGCGGTAGGGTCCGCGCAGCAGATCGGCGACAGACCAAATGAAGTTGGCGAGTTGTTGGAAGTTGGCGCTCATGGATGCGTCCTGAAATGCGAGAGGTTTGGTTGCACTGCTATCGCCCACGACGCACCGTCGGCGGTCGATAGAACACTTGCTATCGCCCAGCTACCGCCGATATGGCGTATGTTGTCCGATAGCATCTTCATGGCGTAGCCCCCGTTTGTTCCCACTTGGCTGCGCGGCCTTTGCCCGTGGGCGTGATCAGCCCTTCAGCTTTCATGGCACGCAAGACGACGCGCACCATGTCGCGGCTGATGCCGGGGCAGGCTTCTTCGATTTCAGAGATCGAGAACGGCAGATTTCTTTTGAGGATTTCGGTGCGCACACGGTCGCCCTTGGCGCCGCGCCCGCGTTCGATGGTGCCGACGCGTTCCTCGAATTCCTTGTAGGCCCGCAGCAGAGCCCCCCAGAAGTAGTCCAGCCACGGCGCGATATCGTGGGCACCGTCATGCCAGCCCCGCGAGCTGGCCTCAAGCGTTTCGTAGTAGCTCTCTTTCGACTCCTCGAAGATGCGCTCCAGGCTGATGAAACGGCCCACGGCATAGTCAAAGTGGTAGAGCAATTGCAGGGTGAGCAGCCGCGCCATGCGGCCGTTGCCATCCGGGAAGGGATGGATGCAGAGGAAATCGAGGATGACCAGCGGCACCAGCACCAGCGGGTCGGCAAGATGTTGATCCAGTGCCGTGCGATAGCGCGCGATCATGTCTGTCATCGCCATGGGCGAGAGATGCGCCGCCACTGGTCGGAAACGGATACGTGAGCTGCCATCGGGGTGGCGTTCAACGATGTCGTTATTCGTGGCTTTCCAGTGCCCGCCCGGCTGTGGCATGTAGCGATACAGAATGCCGTGAAGCTGCAGGACAGTGCCCTCTGAAAACGGCATTTGCTCGCCGCTTTCATGGATCAGACCCAGTGCGTCACGATAGCCTGCGACCTCTTGCTCTGACCGGCTCTGCGGTGTGGCGTTTTTGAGCACCAGCGACTTCAGCCGGTGCGCCGCCACCACCACCCCCTCCAGCCGGTTGGATGACTCGGTGGACTCCACCACGGCCACCTGCCGCAAGTCGCTCAACACCTCCGGCGACTGCGCCACGTATAGCTGCTGCTTGCCCCGGTACTCGCCCAGAGCGCGCAGAGTCGCCAGTTGCTGGGCGTCGAAGCGCAGCTTGGCGAGGTAGTCGGGCAAGAGTGAGTGCATGAAGGATCTCTGGGGCCGCAAATGGGGTAATCGTACCCTGAATTGGGGTAATGTGCCACGCCATTGCCCTTATAAATGAATCATTACCCTATTTGGCAACGCTTGGCTTCCTGATCGTTCAGTGCGTGAATGGTGGCGTCATCCACCCACCAAGGACCCCCGCCATGACCAGCCAGACCGCCGCCATCGACGCCTATCTCGACCGCGCCGCCGCCATCCACACCAAGTTGGTCCGTCTTCAACAACTGGCCGACGACCACTTCGGCCACGACCCGGAGGCCATCCACTGGGGCCACGTGGGCGACCTCGGGCGGGTGGATCAGGCGCTGGATGACCTGCTGGCGATCTTCGACGGCCAGGACAAGTAAGAGAGGATGCGATGGACACCCTACTCAAACTTTCCCCGGCCCAAAGCCTGCTGCTGCGTACTGCTGCCCGCAGTGCCGATGGGCGCGTGATGCCACCGGACACCCTGCGCGGCGGCGCGCGGGTCAAGGTGCTGATCTCACTGCTGCAGCGCGGGTGGATCGACCCTACCAACGACGGCCACGTTATGACCGACGCGGGCTATGCAGCCATCGGCCAGAAACGACCCATGCTGCGGGATGACGTCCAGCCGGTGGACGCCACCTGCGACCTCCAGCTTCTGGAGGGCATCCCTGTGCGCCCGGATACCAAGCTCGCCGCGCTGGTGATGGCGCTGCGCCGCCCGCAAGGCGCGACCAGTCTCCAACTGATGCTGGCCACCGGCTGGCAACAACACACCGTGCGCGGAGCCATATCCGGGATGCTGCGTAAGAAGCTCGGACTCCACGTGGTGCTGGCGCACAACGATTCCGGCGAACGGGTGTACCGGGTGGTCTGATTGGTCGCCAAGGGTGTCCAATTTCTGGATACCCTTGCTCAAACCCTGGCGCGTCTGACGCATCGGACACAGGTTGTCGTAACTTGCCGTGAGGCGCGCGCACGCGCACGCGTATGGAGAGTTACGTAGAACTGTGTCTGCTGCGTCAGACCGTGCGCAAAGGCTCGTGGGCCGATTTCTGCAACCCAGCCAGCGAATCGGCTGCAAACCCGCGCCAGCATTGAGTTTTCGTCCCTGGCCGTTTTTCGTTTCGCCTGGGTGCAAACCTGCGAACCGGGTACGCACGAAGGTTCGCACCTTCCGCGTTGCCGCCATCCCGCACAGGCCCGCGCTGACGCGGCATTCGGCCCGTTGGCCCACATCGCCGGGTGCGAACCGCAAACCCTGCAAACCTTGTTTTTGGGTCGGACGGTGGCGCAATGCTGCGCTCGCGCCCCCCGTATTGGAATATCGCCAGGAAGGACCCCTTTTTGCCCGGGGTATGTATGCGTTCCTCGGCCATAACAATAGGCGGTGACCATCACCATCGTCACCACCATCACAAGCTCCACCCGGTGTGACGGTGGTGATGGTTGTGACGGTCGCTGCTTGTTGTTTACACCGGCGAAAGCACAGATATACCCTGGCGATCCGACCGTCACACGGCGTCGGGCTCCTGCATCCACGCCGGGATATCACGCTGTCCGTGCAGCACACGCCAGACATCGATATGGTCCGGACGCTCGACGTAAAACACGAGGTGTGGGTAGCGCGTCAGCGGCCAGGCGTGCAGGCCCGGCAGGTTGAGTTCATGGGCGTAGCGTGGAGAACCTGTGGCCGGGTGGCGACCGATGTGCCCGTAAGCCTTCGCCAGCGAATCGACGAAGCCCATTGCCACGGCTTCGCCCGCCTCACTCAGGTAGAAGGTAACAGCCTCATCCACATCCCGGTTGGCCTGCTCACGCGGGATGACTGGCTTGACCTTCACGCCTTGGCTGCGGGTTTGGCAGCCTTGCGCACCCGATCCCGCAGGTAGTCGAAGTAGCTGGCATCAGCGGGGGCCACCGGAGCCGAGGCAGCTCCGGCCAGCAGCAGGTTGCGCAATTGCAGACGGTCCTGGTCCTTGCGGATCAACTCGCGCACGTACTCGCTGCTCGTGCCATAGCCGCGCTGACTGACCTGTTCGTCCACAAAGGACTTGAGGGTGTCGGGGAGAGAGATGTTCATCGTGCTCATGGCGCAAGTGTGGGTTCTTTGGCAAAATTTGGCAAGACCCGTATTCCACCATACCGAAAGAAGGCATCCATGCCCAACCCAAACAACTGCCTGCGCTACTGGGACCTGGCCGACCACATCCGCATCGATGACGCGATTGCCCTGTGGTGCGGCGTGGAGCCTGCCGAGCTCGCCAGTCTGAATTTCGAAACCCAGTGCATGAGCGCAAAGCGGGCGGCCCTGGTCACAGCACTGCGCACGGAGCGCCTCGAATACGAAGATCTGGGCATCCTCACTGCGCGTGGCCAGGTGTTCAAGGGCGCTCCTATCGACGAGTTGCTGGAGAAGGATCGTCTGGTGATCAACAAGGCCAGCCTGCGCCGCTGGTTCGAGCAACTGCCGTTCGAGGATCGCCCAGCCTTCCTGTTTGACGAGGCCCGCCAAGCCGTGCTTCCCGATGGCAGCCAAGCCGCTGAGATGAACAGCCTGAAGGCCATTGCGTTGATGGCGCACCTGCTGGCCAAGTCCGCCAGCAAATACCAGGTCGGCAACCGCCCGAACGCTTCTGCCATCAGCGAGGCCGTCATCCAGGCGGCCGAAGAACTGATGCCCAGTGACACGCGCGGCCTGCTGTCCTTCAACAAGAAGCTGGGCGAAGCGCTCAAGCTGTTCGGGCCGGAAATCAATCGGCACCGGACCTGACGATGGATTTTTGAAGTTCAGAAAACCTTTCTGAACTTCCTGTTCGCCAAGTTCGAGGCGAACCACGATGGCGGCACTCCAAATGAACCCGAAGGAATGCCGCCATGCCCAAACGGGCCCGAACATCACACATTGCCAGCACCGCTGATCTGCGTGCTGAATTCTGGCAAGCGCCCGTCGAGGCCTTGCTCGACCGTAAAACAGCCGCCGCTGGCATGGGCTACACCGTCGGCTGGCTGGAGTGGTCTGCCACCCACGGCGGCGGCCCCATCCTCACCAAAATCGGCCGCACCGTCCGCTATCGCAAGGCCGATGTGCTGGCTTGGCTGGAAGCGAACAGCCGCCGCATTGGGCGCACCTCCGAACTGGCGAAACGGGGGTGATGGTGAGCGCACTCATTCCTTCCCAGGACGGAGCAGCAGAGAACGACCGTCACCACCATCACGACCATCACACTGTCGAGATGGATGCGGTCGCTACTCCGGCACCGACACCTGACACCGATCCCGTTGGTGTGATCGAGGCGGCACTGGTCCGTCTGGTGGATGACGTGGGCGTGCTGGCCGAGGAAGACGTGGTGCGCGCCTTCTCGATCCTCAAGGCCACGGACCTACCCGGCTACTTGCGCCTGCGCCACGCCGCCAAGAAGGCCAATCGCGATTGCTCGGTGACGGTGCTCGACAAGCTGGTGCGCGACGAACTGCCCGGCAGCGATGACGACAGCAGCGCGCTCGATGAACTGGTCGCCTTGGCCCGGGCGCAGTGCCAGTTGCACCACGACGCGGACCGTAATGCGGTGGCCGTGATTCCCATGCCCAGTCGGCGGGAAGTGTGGCGCGTGTATTCGTCAGGCTTCGAGGAATGGCTGCGGGCCGCGTACTGGCGTGCCAAAGAAATGGGCGTGCCGGAGATCACGATGAAGTCGGCACTGGCAACGCTCGCCGCCGCAGGTATCAACGACGGTGACGAGATCGAAGTGCACGTCCGCGCGGCTCGCTGCGACGATGGCTACCTGATCGATCTGGCAGATGAGCAGTGGCAGGCCATCCACGTTACCCCCCAGGGCTGGCGGGTGGTGAACGAATCGCCGGTGTATTTCACCCGCACGCCTTCGATGCGCCCGCTGCCTATGCCGGTGACCCATGGCGATGTCGGGTTGCTCTGGCAGCACACCAACATCCCGGCGCACTGCCGCGTGATGGTGCTGGCGTGGCTGCTGGATTGTTTCCGCCCGGACACCCCCTTCCCGGTGCTGGAGTTGGTGGGCGAACAAGGCTCGGCCAAGTCCACCACGCAGTCCGTGCTGCGCAGTCTGGTTGATCCCAACAAGGTGATGCTGCGCGGGCGGCCCAAGACGGTGGAAGACGTGTTTGTCGCCGCCGCCAACAACTGGCTGGTCAGCTACGAGAACCTCTCTGGCCTGACACCCGAGCAGCAGGATGCCTTTTGCACCCTGGCCACCGGTGGCGGCTTCGCCTCGCGTCAGCTCTACACCAATGGTGAAGAGCACGTCATGGAAACCAAACGGCCGGTGGTGCTCAACGGCATCGCCGTGGTCGCCACGCGCCCGGACCTGATCGACCGGGTGATTCACGTCGATCTGCCCACCATCCCCGCCGATGCCCGGCGTGACGATGCCGATACCCACGCGGGGTGGGAACGCGACCAGCCCACGGTGTTCGCCGGGCTGCTGGATCTGTTCTCAGCGGCCCTGGCCATTTTGCCGACGGTGAAGCTCACCCAGAAGCAGCGCATGGCTGATTACGAGCGCCTGGGCGAGGCAGTAGCCCGCGCCCTGGGTTTCGCTCCCGGTGAATTCCAGCAGCAGTACGCCGAGCTCGTGCGCGCGGGCATCGACCGGGCCTTGGAAAGCAACGCCGTCGCGCAGGCACTGGACAAGTACCTCGCGGACCGTGTGCTGCCCTTGAACTGGCAGGGCACCGCCGGCCAGCTCTACGACCTGCTGAACACCCACAGCATCCCCGACCGCAGCAGTTGGCCGCGCTCACCCAAGGGCCTGTCGGACCAGTTGCGCCGCATCGCCCCGGCCTACCGCGCCAAGGGCATCGACATCACCCACCTCGGCCACAGCCGTGAGGGCGCGCGCTGGCGCATCGCCCAGACCCGTTCCCAAACCAATCCTGCCACGCCACCCGGCATTGAGGGTGGCACTCGATATGGAGCTCACCGTGAGTAATCCCAACTTGCATCCCGTCTGGGCCAAGGTTCTCGGCATCACGCCGCAGGCCACCAGCCCATCCACCTCTGCCGAAACGCAGCTGTCCCCGCTGGCTGCCGCGATTGCGGCGATGACCGGGCAAACCAACTCCCACCGGGGTTGGCAGGCCACCAGCCAGCCCCGCCGCCCCGGCGCGCCGGTCGGCATCAAGAAGCAGGTGGGTCCCGGCCTGTGGGTCAGCACCGTCGCGCGGCCCGGCGACGCCCTGTATCCCGCTTGACATCCGTCCACCCCTGACCAAACCCGGAGATCACCATCATGAAACTGAACCCGTTCAGCAAGAAGTCCAACCCCTACCTCGACAAAGTCAAGGCTGAGCACGACGCGCTCAATATGGAACTCGCGCCCCTCAAGGTCGAATTGGCAGAGGCGGAAGCCGAGCACGCTGCGGCACGCGAGAAGCAAAACCGGCTGCGTGATGCCGCTGGCTCGATGTCGATGAACACGCCACCGGCGGCCAAGGCCCACTGGCCCATCCTGTGTGAGGCGAATCAGCGGATGGAAAGGCTCAAGTCGAAGGTGTCCAACCTGGAAAGCCAACTGCGTCCGCTGCAGCAGGTCCTGGCCACGCCCGAGCGCTTTGCACTGGCCCGCAAGCAGCTTGACGATCTGATCGCGCAGCGCAAGGCGCTCACCGCTGAGGTGCAGACGGTCGATGGCCAACTGACCAAGATCGCCAAGCGGCTGGCGGACCTCGACACGCGCATTGCCGTCGAGACGAAGTCGGCATCCCGGACGCTGCTGGACACTGAAGCCGAATTCGTAGTGCCTGAAACCTTGACCAAGCTGGAGGTGGAGCTGCGCATTACCCGGGCATCGCAGGCTGAGCTTGAGCGCCAGCGTGATGCGATCCAGACCCAATTGAGTGAACTGCCCGACGCCGTGCGCAAGGCGAGGGACCACTTCATCCACTGCCGTGCGGCGATGACCGAAATCGAGCTGCACGAACAGTTGATGCCGGTCATGAACGCACTGGCTCGCGCCTCGGCGGCCCGGCGCCAGATCAACTACCACCACGACGAAAGTCGCTTCCCGGTTGAGATTCCGCGCGGTTTGATCGAAGCAGCCAGCGATGCACTGGCGGCAGAAATGCCAGCGCCCTGATCGTCACGCGACCTGCCCACAGGCGAATTGGGTCCTTCCTCGCCATAAAGCAATACGGGGGGCGCGAGCGCGCTGCCCCGCCAGTGACAGAACCCGAAACGGGGTTACCAGTTACCACCTCGGTTACCGCCCGGCGCTGTGCCGGGTTACCAGCCTTCAAGGAAATCAAATGAACACCACGACGACCAACAATACCGTCCCCGGCCAGCCCTTAGCCCACCACGACCCTGAGGTTGGGCAGCGCGTGCAGGGCTGGCTTGCCAGCGGGCAGCTGTTGGCCTGGATTCCGATCCTCAGCCAAGACAACTTCCCCGGCACACCGCCAGAGATTCTGCAGTTTGCCGACCGATACCAGGAGTCGATGCGCTGGCCGATCCACGCACCTGAGGATCTGCTGCAACTGCCCGAGGGCATCACTGGCTGGTTGCTGCCCGCCGACGCTGAAGACACCGACGTGGCCTGCGGGGTCTGGAACGGCGAGGTCTACATCCTGGGTGTCAAGGACCAACGCACCGGGCGTGCGCAGACGCTACTGGGCGAGCGTTTCGATGTAGCGACAGGTCAGGTCGATGACGCTGATCAGAGCGCGGTTTGACTTGGCTTCTGGTCGCCACAGCGCGTTCATGGACCTGTCTCAACAACAGGAGTTTGTGCAATGACAGATAGCAAGAACACGGGTGGCCCGGCCGCGCCCATCTCGGCCCAGTTGGCCGCGCTGCCCTCCTTGCCGATGGCAGACCTATGGGCGCTTTGGGACCAGCACTTCCCTCGGCGGCCCAGCCACCGCAATCGAAACTACGTCGAATCGCGTCTGGCCTACCGCATCCAGGAACTGGCCTACGGAGCACTGCCCACCAACATCCGCAAGATGCTGGTTGAGGCCGGCGCCAAGCATTCCAAGATCAAATCCGCCGCCGGTCGCAGCGCGCAGACCCTGCTGATGCCCGGCACCACGCTGATCCGGGAATGGGATGAACGCCAGCATCGTGTGATCGTCACGCCCGATGGCCTGTACGAACTCAACGGACAGGTGTTCAAGAGCCTGTCGGCGGCGGCGCGCCACATCACGGGCACGCGATGGAATGGGCCGAAGTTCTTTGGGCTGCGCGATGGCAGGGGGGATGGTCAATGAACGCGCCCCTGCCTGCGCCACCGAAACGCTGCGCGGTGTATTGCCGTGTCTCCAGCGACGAACGGCTGGATCAGTCCTTCAATTCCATCGATGCCCAGAAGGAAGCTGGGCACGCCTTCATCAAGAGCCAGAGCCACGAGGGCTGGATCGCCGTGGCCGATGATTACGACGATGGCGGTTTCTCTGGTGGCAACATGGAGCGACCCGCCCTTCGCCGACTGATGGCGGACATTCAGGTGGGCAAGATCGACATCGTGATCGTCTACAAGATCGACCGGCTGTCCCGGTCACTGGCGGATTTTGCGCGGATGGTCGATGTGTTCGACCGCCACCAAGTCAGCTTTAGCGCCGTCACGCAGCAGATCAATTCGGCCACGTCGATGGGCCGGCTGATGCTCAACGTTTTACTGTCTTTCGCGCAGTTCGAACGAGAGGTCACGGGCGAGCGCATACGCGACAAGATTGCCGCCAGCAAGGCCAAGGGCATGTGGATGGGCGGGCCGTTGCCGCTGGGGTATGACGTTGATAACCGTCTGCTGGTGATCAATGAGGTCGAGGCCAAGCTGGTTCGCCGCATCTTTGATGACTTCGTGACCGTGCGCTCGGCCACGCTGATGGCCAAGGCCTACGGCGCGGAAGGGGTGCTCACCAAGGGTGGCAAGCCCTTCACCAAGCAGACCATCTACAAGATGCTGCACAACCGGATGTACCTGGGCGAGATCGTCCACAAGGGCCAAAGCTTCCCCGGCCAGCACCAGGCCGTCGTGACGCAGGCGCAGTGGGATGCCGTGCACGCACTGATCGCCACCGATGGCATCGAACGGCGGCGCGAGACCAACGACCGCCAGCGTGAGCCGGTGTTGTTGCGCGGTCTGCTGTTCACGCCCGACGGTGAACGGCTGGTGCCCAGCTACACCGTCAAGAAGGGCAAGACCTACCGCTACTACACGCCGATCAAGCACCGGCGCTTCGGCGCCTGGGCCAGCAGCCACGGGCCGTTGCCAGCGGCGCCCATTGAGGAATTGGTGATCCAGCAGATCGTAGCGGCGCTATCAGCGCCGCACATCGTGCAGTCGGTGTGGGACCGGATGCAGCAGATTCGGGCTGATCTGACCGAACCCCAAGTGGTGCTGCCGATGCGCAATCTGGCTGCGATGTGGCAACAGTTGTTCCCCGCTGAACAGTGTCGACTGGCGCAGTTGCTGATCGAGCGCGTGGTGATTGCCGACGGCGGGCTGGAAATCATCTGGCGCGATCAGGGCTGGCAGGAACTGGCCGGGGAACTGATGCCCGGCACCATCGGCGCGGAATTGCAGGAATGGGAACAGCAGGAGGTGGAGGCATGAAGCCGAAAGTACAGGCTTTGGGCGGCCCCGTTGCGCGCGAACGCCGGGATGGCGGCCAAGTCAAGCTGTCCACCTTCATCCCACTGAAGATCAGGAAGCGCGGCGCCAGCAAGGTGGTGGTGCGGCCGGATGGGGTGGTCGAGTCGCCGGGCACGGTCGCCAGCCAGATTGACCAGCCCTTGCTGGTGGCTCTGACGCGGGCCTTCTACTGGCAGCAACTGCTCGACGACGGTGTGGTCGGCAGTGGCAGCGAGATCGCCCAACGCGAAGGCCTGCACCACTCGACGGTCAACGAACTGCTGCGCCTGACGCTGCTCGAGCCTGCCATCATCCAGAGCATCCTGGCCGGGCAGCAGCCCAAGTGCATGAGCCTGCTGTGGTTCCAGCGGAATCCGCTGTCGACCGACTGGGTGGCGCAGCGGGCGGTGGTGGCCGGGTTCGACGCCTGACCGAGTTACGAGCCCTCGATGACCCGTGCCACATCACTGCGGCATTCGGCGCACTTGCCCACCAGCAGCAAGTCGCCACCCTTGATGGTGCCGCTGAAATTGGTGATCGTGGTTTCGTGACGGCACTGGCCGCACCAGACGTTGGACAGCAGCCGCTGGCGAATGTCGGCAGGGATGGACTCCCAGCGCTGGCGGGCCGGCTTGGTAAAAGTGGGCAGTGATTCGATGGTCATGGTTCAGCGGACCCAGCGACGGGCGTCCTTCAAGAGCAGCAACAATTGCTGTTCGCGCAGCGGTGACGCGATGAACCCGAACCGGGTGTAGAACCTCGCCGCTTCTTCATCGATGGGGTGGGTCAGCATGGCGCGAATGCCGGCCTGTTCGGCAATCAGCATCGTGCGACGAATCGCATCCTGCAACAGGCCAAAGCCTATCCCTCGCCCCTGGTCCACCACCGAGACAGCGAGCCTCGCCAGAATCACCACCGGCAACGGGTATTGCCCCATCCCTTTGCGAATGCGCTCCGGCGCCTCCAGCGTGTCGACCTGGCCCACGGTCAGGCTGAAGTAGCCCGCCACGCGGCCATCGTCCTCGGCAACGACAAAGGTCTTGGCCGAGCCACTGCCCTGCGCCTGGCGGGCGTGGCGCAACAGCCAGTCATTCAACGCGGGCTTGCCGCAATCAAAACCTTCCAGCCGATGCTGCGCGGCCAGAGGCTCCGGTGCGCGCAACGTCACTTCGTATCCCAGGGCGCCTTGCGGGCAAACAGGTCACGCAACCCTTCGTTGGCCTGTTCGGGGCGATCCAGCAGATCCATCAGTGCCTGGTACTGGCTACCCGAGACCATGAACAACCGCTGATCGAGCAGGGTCTGCTCGGCGGCCAGGCACGCGCTGTCGAGGATGAAGTCGGTCAACGACTTGTGGGCCACCTCGGCGGCACGGCGCAGCACCACCTCCTGTTCGGGGGTAGCGCGCAGCCCAAGTCGGGCAGAACGGGCGGAAGGCGACGATGCAACGGCAGTCATGGCAGCACCTCTTTTGTTAGATCAACTGCCGCAATGTTAGTACAATTGACGCACGCCGTCTAGTTGCGGTGGTGACCGGCGGCCTTGGTTGACGATGAACCGACGCGCGTAAGTTGTTGATTTTGCTAGGCCACGATCTGCGCCTACCCGCAGGCCAAACGGAGAACAGAGACGGCTCTGGCCGAGAAAGTGGCCGATTTCAGGCGTTTCGGCTGATGGCCACCCGCAGCACAGGTGGCCGGAACCCCGCGTGGTGCGGGGATTTCAGGCAAGAAAAAGGGCCCTGAGATTGTCCGAGCCCTTGTATATGGTGGAGCTGGGGGGACTTGAACCCCCGTCCGCAAATCTTCCACGCCCAGTTCTACATGCTTAGCGGTCTGATTTGAATCTCGCCATCCGCATCGCGCAGTCGCACGCTATGCGGGCAGCCAGTGCCCTTGAGTCTCGCCTGCGTCCAAGGCACCCGGACGCAGGCCAGCCGATGTGGATTCCCTCGCAGCCGGGACGGCTTGCGCCGCCCTTGCCCAGCCCATCGGCCTGCTGTTGCGAGGCTCACCGGTGTTTAGGCGGCGAGTGCGAAACGTTCGTCGTTTGCAGTTGGTTTGTTTCAGCGGTTTTACGAGGTGACTGAACCTCGGCATGCCCTGAGGCGATTCCAACCCACGTCGAAACCAATACAGCCCCTGAAGACTGACATTTTAGGTCAATTCGAGCCAATTCAAGAGCTGGAGCGGCTGGTCGATCACCGCATCGGCCGGCCAGGCGTCGACCCGGGCCTGCGCGCCCAGGTAGCCATAGCGGGCCGCGACGGTGCGCAGGCCCGCCGCCTTGCCGGCCTGCATGTCGCGCTCGTCGTCGCCCACGTAGATGCAGTGCGCGGGCGCGGTGCCAGCCTGGCGCATGGCCTCGATCAGGGAGGCGGGGTGCGGCTTGAGATGGGGCGTGGTGTCGCCGCACACGACGACGCGGGCGCTGGCAAAGAGCGGCAGGCTGGCCGTCAGCGGCAGGGTGAAGCGCGCGGCCTTGTTGGTCACGACCCCCCAGTCGAGGCCGCGCTCGCGCAGCGCTGCCAGCAGCGGCTCGACCCCCTGGAAGGGGCGGGTGGTCTGCATCATGACCTGCTCGTAGCGCAGCAGGAATTCGTCGCGCAGGCCGTCGTAGCCGGCATCGCCTGGCGCCAGGCCGAACGCCACCTTCAGCATGCCCCGGGCGCCCGAGCCGGCGCTGCTTCGGTACAGGTCCCGCGCCAACGAAGGCAGGCCGCGGGCGCGCCGCATGTCGTCGGCGGCCTGGCCCAGGTCGGTGGCGCTGTCGAGCAGGGTGCCGTCGAGGTCGAACAGCACGCAGCGCACGCCCCGCAAGCGCATCACGGCGCGGCCGGCACCGGCTTGCGGACGGCGACCATGTAATTGACCGCGCAATCGTCCGTCAGGCGATAGCGGCGCGACACCGGGTTGTAGGCCAGGCCGCTGCTGCACTGCAGCTCCAGCCCCGCCTCGCGGCAGAACCGCGCCAGTTCGCTGGGCCGAATGAAGCGCGCGTACTCGTGCGTGCCGCGGGGCACCAGGCCCAGCACGTATTCGGCACCCACGATGGCCAGCGCAAACGAGCGCGGATTGCGGTTGATGGTCGAGAAAAACACCGTTCCGCCCGGCTTGGCCAGCGCCGCGCAGGCCCGGACCACCGAGGCGGGATCGGGCACGTGCTCCAGCATTTCCATGCAGGTGACGACGTCGAACGTGCCCGGCTCCTGGGTCGCCAGGTCTTCGGCCGCGACGGTGCGGTAGGCCACGCGCGGCGTTTGCGCCTCCAGGGCATGCAGCTGAGCCACCTTGAGGGATTTTTCCGCCAGGTCGATGCCCAGCACGTCGGCGCCGCGGCGGGCCATGGCATCGGCCAGGATGCCGCCGCCGCAACCCACGTCGACGACGCGCGTGCCGCTCAAGGGATGAATCCGGTCGATCCAGTCCAGGCGCAGGGGGTTGATCTGGTGCAGGGGGGCGAATTCGCCCTCCAGGTCCCACCAGCGGTGGGCCAGCGCGGAAAACTTGGCCAGTTCGGCCTGATCGACATTGCTTGCGGACATGGCGCGATTGTCCCACGCCACCGACCGGGCCTCGCCCGGCCCGGCGCAAAGGCACCGCGCCATTCAGCCAAACAAAAAGCCTTGAAGGCTTGCGCCCCCAAGGCTTTTGCGGATGATTCCGGAACAAACCGGAATCAGCGACCCAACGATCAGTTGGCGCGCGTACCGACCACCTCGATCTCGACGCGGCGGTTCTTGGCGCGGCCTTCGGCCGTCTTGTTGCTGGCGATCGGCTGGGACTTGCCCTTGCCTTCGGTGTACACGCGGTTGCGCTCGATGCCCTTGGACACCAGGTAAGCCTTCACGGCTTCGGCGCGGCGCACCGACAGCTTCTGGTTGTAGGCCACCGAACCGATGGAGTCGGTGTGACCCACGGCGATGATCACTTCCAGGTTGATGCCCTTGATCTTGCTGACCAGGTCATCCAGCTTGGCGCGGCCTTCGGGCTTGAGCAC
>OFJB01000330.1_pt1 | contig 24032 bp, 19 predicted proteins | sample 1775081 | NCBI WGS metagenome assembly OFJB01 (sample SAMN08195771, study PRJEB24354) | sludge metagenome | isolation source: initial sludge from phenol fed wastewater aerobic bioreactor | place: India: Nagpur | collected 2016-06-05
CGCGGGCTGCGCGTGTGCACGATGAGCTTGGCCAGCAGCGTGTCGTAGTGCGGCGATGGCGTGGCACCCGCTGCGCCGTGCGTGTCCACTCGCACGCCAGGGCCTGCGGGCAGGTCAAAGCGGCTGAGCGTGCCGCTGCCGGGGGCGGCGTTGCCCTGTGCGTCCAGCGTTTCGGCGTTGATGCGCCACTGCACGGCAAAGCCCAACACGGCAGGCGGTGCGGCAGGGTCGAGGCCGATGTCCTGCAGCGTGCGGCCCGCCGCCAGCGCAATCTGCGCCTGCACCAGGTCCACGCCGGTGACCTCTTCGGTGATGGTGTGCTCCACCTGCAGGCGCGGGTTGCATTCGATGAACACAAACGGCAGGTCGTTCGAGGCCAGGTCCACCAGGAACTCGAACGTGCCCAGGCCCTCGTAGGCCACGGCCCGCGCCATCGACAAGGCAGCGGTGGTGATCCGCTCGCGCAGCGCTGCGGGCAGCGAAGGGCTGGGCGCGATCTCCACCACCTTCTGAAAGCGCCGCTGCAGCGTGCACTCGCGCTCGCCCAGGGCGATCACCTCGCGCCCATCGCCCAGCACCTGCACCTCGATGTGGCGGGCGTTGCCCATCAGGCGCTCCACGTACACACCGTCCACACCAAAGGCTGCCTGCGCCTCGCTGCGGCAGCGCGCGTAGGCAGCGGGCAAGTCATCGGCCGACGCCACCGCACGCATGCCCCGCCCGCCGCCGCCACCGATGGCCTTGATGACGATGCCGGCATGGGCGTGCTGCGCGAAGAAGGCCTGGGCCTCCTCCAGAGACACCGCCGCCTGCGTGCCGGGCATGAGCGGCACGCCCTGCTGCTGCGCCAGCGCACGGGCCTGCGCCTTGTCGCCGAACAACGCGAGCTGCGCAGGCGTGGGGCCGATGAAGCGCAGCCCGGCCTCAGCACACGCGCGGGCGAAGTCGGCGCGCTCGCTCAAGAAGCCGTAGCCCGGGTGCACGGCATCGCAGCCCTGCGCCTGGGCAATGGCAATGAGGCGCGCACCGTCCAGGTAGGCGGCCGGGCTGGTGGCGCCCAGCGCCACGGCCGCACTGGCTGCGTGCACATGGGGGCTGGCGGCGTCGTCGTCGGCATACACGGCCACGCTGGCTATGCCCAGGTCGTGCAGTGCGCGCACAGTGCGCAGTGCGATTTCGCCCCGGTTGGCAACCAGCACTTTGGTGAACAGAACAGAAGATGGCATGGGGCAGTCGCTCTATTTTTTATAGCTGCCAGCGCATATTCAACTAGCACCGGCAGCCAGTTTTTCACTCATTCAAGCAATATCACGCAGCAGGCGGCGCAACACCTTGCCCGCGCCCGTGGCGGGCAGTGCGTCGATGAAACGCACCTCGCGCGGGGCCTTGTAGGGCGCCATGTTCTCGCGGCACCAGGCCACCAGGGCGGCGGCATCCACGTCCTGGCCGGGCTTCTTAACGATGAAGGCGCGCACCACCTCGCCCTTTTCTGCATCGGGCACGCCGATCACAGCGGCCTGGGCAACAGCGGGGTGTTTGATGAGCAAGGTCTCGACCTCTTCGGGGAACACGCTGTAGCCCGAGACCTTGATCATTTCCTTGAAGCGGCCGATGAAGGTGAGGTAGCCGTCCGCGTCAATTTGGCCCATATCACCGGTGTAGACCCAGCCGTCACGCAGCGTCTTGGCCGTGGCCTCGGGCTTGTTCCAGTAGCCCTTGAAGTTGCCGGGGCCGTGGATGGTGATCTCGCCCACCTCGCCGGCAGCCAGCGGCGCGCCGGTGTCGGGGTCCACGATGCGGATCGTGTTGCCCGGCACGGGCTTGCCCTGCGTGCCCCAGCGGATCGCATCCACCGGCATGGCGGTGTCCACGGTGTGGGTTTCGGACAGGCCATAGGCCGCCTCGTGCGAGATGCAGTTGGGTGCGAACTGCTGCCACTGCTGGGCCAGCGCCTCGGTGAAGGTGATGCCGAAGCTGGTGACCGGGTTGCGGCGCAGCGCGCTCCAGTCCATGTCGCGAGCGCCGGGCACCTGCATGAGCGCGCCGTTCATGGGCGCGATGCTGTACCACCAGGTCACGCGGTGGCGCTCCAGCGCCTGGGCCACGCCCAGCGGGTCAAAGCGGTACAGCAGCACGGCGGTGGCGCCGGTATAGACGGGCAGGTTCACGCCCATCACCATGCCGGCGATGTGGTACAGCGGCGCCACGGCCAGCAGCGTTTCGTGCGGCGTCATGCCGTTGCAGTCGGCGGAGGCAGCGGTCTTGAAGGTGGCGTTGCCATAGCTCAGCATCGCGCCCTTGGGCAAGCCGGTGGTGCCCGAGGTGTAGGTCATGAGCGAGACATCGTCCATCGCCAGCGCCACGGGAGCAGGCCGCGCGCCGGTGCGCGTGGCGGCCAGGAAGTCTTCGCAGCCCGCCGGCACCGGGCCCATGGCGGCGCGCATGTTCAGCAGCTCGGCGGGCACGTCGATGCTGGGCGCGCCCTCGGGCAGCAGCTCCGCATAGCGCACCACAAACACATGCTGCAGCGCCGTCTTGGCGCGCACCTTGTCCACCACGGGCAGCAGCACATCGGCCGCGACGATCACCCGCGCCTGCAGGTCGGTGAGCTGGTATTCCAGCTCGTGCTCTTTGTTCAGCGGCCCGCAGGGGCAGACGATGGCGCCGATCTTCTGGATGCCGTAGTGCGCCATCACGTACTGGGGGCAGTTGTTCATGAACAGGGCCACGGGTTCGCCCTTCTGCACTCCCAGCGCCTGCAGGCGCGCGGCGAAGGCATCGCTGGCTGTGTCGAGCTGCGCCCAGGTGAGGGGCTGGCCGTACCAGAGGTAGGCGATGCGGTCGGGCGTTTCGCGCGCGTGGCGGCGCAGGTGTTCGTGCAGCGGCAGGGGCGTTGCGGTGGCAGGCATGGCGTTGTTGTCTCCAAGGTGTCTGGAATCGCTGGTTCCCGGGGGCGTCAGAACCCGTTCTAAGGGTTTGCGATAGGCGCCCTCACCCGCCAGCGTCTTGTCAATATATACCGCTTGGTAGAACAATGCTACCCATGGGTATAACCAAAGCGACACCGACCACTCCGCCCGCCACACTGGGCGCGCTGCCCGTGAAGGCGCGCGGCCGCCAGAAGGCCAGCACGCTCAGCACGGACGAGAAGCGTGAGCGCATCCTCCAGGCGGCCGAGGCGCTGTTCGACCGGCAGGGCTACGCCAACACGACGATGGAGCAGATCGTTCAGCAGCTGGGTGTGACCAAGCCCTACGTCTACTACTACTTCCACAACAAGCAGGAAATCTTCGAGACGCTGTGCTGGCGCCCGTCCGTGGCCTGCTTCACGGCCATGGACTTCCCCGAGGACGACCTGCGCCCCGCGCACACCAAGGTCGCCGAGGGCATGGAGCGGCTGATCCGCGCCACCATCGAGCACCACCCGGCCGCGTTCTTTCCGTACCGCGAACCGCAGGTCTTCCGCCCGGAATACCTGGCCATGCAGAAGAAGCTGGCCAGCCACTTCTATGACCGCATGTGCGCGCTGATGGAAGAGGCCCGCAGCGAGGGCACGCTGGACTTCAAAGAGACCCGCCTCACGGCCCTGGCCGCCTGCAGCCTGCCGGGTTTTCTCTACCACTGGTACCGGCCCGACGGGCGCCTGTCGCCTGCCGAGGTGGTGCGCGAACTGTCTCAACTGGCCTGGCGTGTGCTGGGCCTGCGTGCTCAGGGCGAAGCAGCGGACCAGCCCGTCGTGCCCAAGGCGGCGGGCCGTGCCAGCGCGCGCCGCAAGCCTGCCGCCAGCGGTTGACCCCACGCCGCGAGACGGCGCGCTACCCTTTTTTTGCACCATCCCACCCATCGAGGAGATCCGAGCATGAGCCCCACCTTCCGCACCCTCACGGCCGCTGCCGCCTTGTGCGCCGTCAGCGCAGCCAGCGCGCAGGAGACCTTCAAGGTCGCCTACATCGACCCCCTGTCCGGCCCGTTTGCCAACGTGGGCGAGCTGATGCTCACCCACACGCAGTACGCCATCGAGGACATCAACGCCAAGGGCGGCGTGCTCAAGGGCACCAAGCTGCAGCTGCTGCAGTTCGACAGCAAGCTCTCGGCACAAGAGAGCCAGAGCGCGCTGCAGGCCGCCATCGACCAGGGCGCCAAGGCCATCGTGACCGGCGGCTCGGGCTCTTCGGTGGTCACGGCGCTGGTGCAGGCGGCCGCGCGCCACAACCAGCGCAACCCGGGCAAGGAGATCCTGGTGCTGAACCACTCCTCCATCGACCCCGAGCTGACGGGCAAGGCGTGCAATTTCTGGCACTTCCAGTTCGAGGCCAACACGGCCATGAAGATGAAGGCCATTGCCAACTACATCAAGAAGCAGCCGGACATCAAGAAGGTGTACCTGCTGAACCAGGACTACGCGCATGGCAAACAGTGGGCGCACTACGGCCGAGAGATGGTGGGCCTGGCGCGGCCGGACATCCAGTTCGTGGGCGAGGCGCTGCACCCCATCGGCCGCGTGAAGGACTTCGCGCCCTACCTCGCCAAGGTCAAGAGCAGCGAGGCCGACTCGGTCATCACCGGCAACTGGGGTCAGGACATGACGCTGCTGCTGAAGGCCGCGGGCGATGCGGGCTACAACCTGCGCTACTTCAACCACAGCGCGGGCTCCATCCCGGGGACGGTGCTGGCGGTGTCGCAGGCCAAGCAAGGCCAGCTGACCTGGGTGGCCGAATGGCACCCCGGCCAGGCCGACACTCCCAAGGTGGATGCGCTGGCCAAGGCCTACAAGGCCAAGACGGGCAAGGACTTCCTTGCGCCGCGCATTGAGATGACTCCGCGCTTCCTGGCGGCCGCCATCAACAAGGCCCAGTCCACCGACCCGGTGAAAGTGGCCCGCGCCCTGGAAGACCTGACGCTGGAATCGGTGGTGGGCCCCGTGCGCATGCGGGGTGAGGACCACCAGCTGCTGCTGCCCCAGGTGGTCAACACCATTGGGCCGGTGGACGGCAAAGCCGTGAAGGTGGGCTGGGAAGGCACGAACTACGGCTTCCGCACCGATGCGGCCTACACCGGCAATGAGCTGGCACAGGGCACGGACTGCAAGATGGCGAGACCCTGACACCACGGCGCATCAGCGCGCGGTAGACCCCACGGCGGCAGCTGCCACGGGCCGCCGCTACCATGGCCGGTCATCGCATTCATTGACCCGACCCACAAGGACCGCGCCCATGCCCGACTTTCGCAGCGACACCGTCACCCAGCCCACGCCCGCCATGCGCGAGGCCATGTTCAAAGCCCCGCTGGGCGACGATGTGTTTGCCGACGACCCTTCGGTGAACGCACTGCAGGACCACGCGGCCGAGCTGCTGGGTTTTGAGGCGGCGTTGTTCGCCCCCTCGGGCACGCAGACCAACCTGATCGCGCTGTGGGGCCACTGCCAGCGCGGCGACGAGGCCATCGTGGGCCAGAGCTGGCACACCTACCGCTGGGAGGCGGGCGGCATGGCCGTGCTGGGCTCCATCCAGCCCCAGCCGGTGGAGACACAGCCCGACGGTACCCTGCGCCTGGCCGACATCGCCGCCGCCATCAAGCCCGACGACCCGCACTTTGCGCGCACCCGCCTGGTGGTGCTGGAGAACACCACCGGTGGCCAGGTGCTGCCGCCCGCCTACATCGCCGAGGTGGCACAGCTGGCACGCAGCCGGGGGCTGGCCATGCACCTGGACGGCGCACGCATGTTCAACGCGGCCACGGCCAATGCCGCGCGCAACGGCACCGATGTGTACGACGAAGCGCGCGCGCTGTGCAGCCACTTTGATTCCGCATCGCTGTGCCTGAGCAAGGGCCTGGGCGCGCCCGTGGGCTCGCTGGTGCTGGGCTCGCGCGACTTCATCCGGCAGGCGCGCCGCACCCGCAAGATTTTGGGCGGTGGCATGCGGCAGGCGGGTGTGCTGGCGGCTGCCGGCCACTATGCGCTGCAGCACCATGTGCGGCGCCTGGTGGAAGACCACGCCCGCCTGGACCGTCTGGCCCAAGGGCTGGCCGAAGCCAACCGCAGCCACCCAGCGCTGCAGGGCAAGATCACCGTGCTGCCATGGCAAACCAATATTCTGTTCACGGATCTGCATGCAGAGGTGGCGCCCGCCTTCACCGCGTGGCTGGCGCAGCACGGCGTGCGCGTGACCAGCAGCCTGTATGGCGGCGCCACCCGGCTGCGCTGGGTGACGCACCTGGACGTGAGCGAGGCGGATGTGACGACAGCGCTGGACTGCGTGGGGAGCTTCAGGCTGCCAGGCTGAACCCGCTCAAGCGGCGGGGTAGGTCCGTCCACCAAACACCCCGGTGCCCACGCGCACCAGGGTGCTGCCCGCCTGGATGGCGGCGTCCAAGTCCGCCGTCATGCCCAGGGACAGGGTGTCGAAGTGTTCCAGCCCCGGCTCCCCCAGCGCAGCCATCTGATCAAAAAGCGCTCTGGCGCTCCTGTGGATTGCCAGTTGCGCTTCAAATTCAGGAGCATGGTCTGGAATGCTCATGAGCCCCCGCACCACCAGCCGTGGCAGTTTTGCGACAGCGCGCACCAGGTCCAGGGCCTCGGCAGGCGACACGCCCGACTTGGTGGGGCCTCCGTCGATGTTGACCTGGATACATATCTGTAGCGGCGGCAGGTGATCGGGCCGCTGGGCCGACAAGCGCTCAGCGATCTTGAGCCGGTCCACCGTATGCACCCAGTCGAAGTGCTCGGCCACGGGGCGCGTCTTGTTGCTCTGGATGGGGCCAATGCAGTGCCACTGCAGCGCTACGCCGGGCAAGGCCGCCCGCACGGCAGCGATCTTGTCCACGCCCTCTTGGATGTAGTTCTCGCCAAAGGCACGCTGGCCTGCGGCCACTGCCTCCAGCACCGCCTCGGCGCCAAAGGTTTTGGAAACGGCCAGCAGGCCCACCTGGGCCGGGTCGCGTCCGGCGGCCTGGCACGCCTGGGCGATCCTGCCCATAACCTGTTGGAGGTTGTTAGCAATCGTGGTCATAATGTTTGATAAGCGTACCAAACGATAGAGGGACTCCGTGGACATTACCCAATTGCTCGCGTTCAGCGTGAAGAACAAGGCCTCCGACCTGCACCTCTCCGCCGGTCTGCCGCCCATGATCCGGGTCCACGGCGACGTGCGGCGCATCAACGTCGATGCGCTGGACCACAAGACGGTGCACGCCATGGTGTACGACATCATGAGCGACGCGCAGCGCAAGACGTATGAAGAGTTCCTGGAGGTGGACTTTTCGTTCGAGATCGAAGGCCTGGCCCGTTTCCGCGTCAACGCCTTCAACCAGAACCGGGGCGCGGCCGCCGTGTTCCGGACGATTCCAAGCAAGATCCTCACGCTGGAACAGCTCAACGCCCCCAAGATCTTCGGCGACCTGGCCTTGAAGCCACGGGGCCTGGTGCTGGTGACCGGCCCCACGGGCTCGGGCAAGTCCACCACGCTGGCGGCGATGGTCAACTACCTCAATGAATCCGAATACGGCCACATCCTTACGGTGGAAGACCCGATCGAATTCGTGCACGAGTCCAAGAAGTGCCTGATCAACCAGCGTGAAGTGGGCCCGATGACGCTGTCGTTCGCGGCGGCCCTGAAGTCTGCACTGCGCGAAGACCCGGACGCCATTCTGGTGGGCGAAATGCGCGACCTGGAAACCATCCGCCTGGCCATGACAGCGGCGGAAACGGGCCACTTGGTGTTTGGCACACTGCACACATCCAGCGCGGCCAAGACCATCGACCGGATCATCGACGTGTTCCCCGCCGAAGAAAAGGAAATGGTCCGCGCAATGTTGTCTGAGTCGCTGCAGGCCGTGATCTCGCAGACGCTGTGCAAGACCAAGGATGGCTCCGGCCGCGTGGCCGCGCACGAGATCATGCTGGGCACCAGCGCCATCCGCAACCTGATCCGCGAGGCCAAGGTGGCGCAGATGTATTCGACCATCCAGACCAGCAACAGCGTGGGCATGCAGACGCTGGACCAGAACCTGACCGACCTGGTGCGCCGCAACATCATCAGCCCGGCCGAAGCACGCAGCAAGGCCAAAATCCCCGAGAACTTCCCCGGCTGAGCCCCCGACAGCACACACCCATGAACGACTTTGCGGCCCCTGCAGGCGCCGCATACCGGAGCGCGATATGAAAGGCATTTTGAGCCTTCTGAAAATGAAAGCCCGCAGCGGCAAGCCATCGGACGACCACACGGACTCCGTGCTGTTCTCCACCGCGTTTGCGGGCCAGGGGGTGGACGACTCCATGCTGGTGCCCTGGGAGGCCCGTGCAGTGGAAGTGGGTGCCAAGCGCCTGCCCACCAGCCGGGGCGGCAAGCTGCTGCAAGGCCTGTGGGCCAAGGACAAGTACATGGCGCACCTCGACAAGGACGCCGTGGAGCGCATGGAGCGCTTTTTTGAATTTGCGGCCGTCCCCTCCAACCGCGACGTGATCCGCCAGGACGAGTACGGCAACTTCATGGTGGTGCTGCTCACCGGCACCATCGCGGTGGACCGCGTGCAGCCCTGGGGCGAGCAGTTGCGCCTGGCCGAGACCCGTCCCGGCGACATCCTGGGCGAAATGTCGCTGCTGGACAGCGGCATCCGCTTTTCGGCCTGCACCACGCTGACCGACTGCGAGATCGCCGTGCTGTCGGCCGAGGCCATGGACGACATGATGACCAAGGACCCGCAACTGGCCGCCAGCCTGATTGCCCTGCTGGCGCGCAAACTGTCGCTGCGCCTGCGTGTGGTGAGCGCGCGCCTGAGCGACAACCAGAAATGATGCACCTATCCACGACACAAGATCGTCCGGCAGACGACCACCCCCGGGAGAACTTCTGATGGAACGCGATCAGGCCAGTAAATTCATCAATGACCTGCTCAAGCTGATGGTGAGCCGCAATGGCAGCGACTTGTTCATCACGGCAGAGTTTCCACCCGCCATCAAGGTCGATGGCAAGGTGACCAAGGTGTCGCCACAGCCGCTCACGCCCAACCACACGCTGACGCTGGCGCGCGCCATCATGAGCGACAAGCAGGTGGCCGACTTCGAGCGCACGAAAGAGTGCAACTTCGCCATCTCGCCCGCCGGCATCGGGCGCTTCCGCGTCAACGCCTTCATCCAGCAGGGCAAGGTGGGTATGGTGCTGCGGACCATTCCGCTCACACTGCCGACCATTGACGGCCTGGGCGTGCCACAGGTGCTCAAGGAGGTGACGATGACCAAACGCGGCCTGTGCATCCTGGTGGGTGCCACGGGCTCGGGCAAATCCACCACGCTGGCCGCCATGGTGGACTGGCGCAACGAGAACTCGTTCGGCCACATCATCACGGTGGAAGACCCTATCGAATTTGTGCACCCGCACAAGAACTGCGTGGTCACGCAGCGCGAAGTGGGCCTGGACACCGACAGCTGGGAAGCCGCCCTGAAGAACACGTTGCGGCAGGCGCCCGACGTGATCCTGATGGGCGAAATCCGCGACCGCGAGACCATGGAGCATGCAGTGGCGTTTGCTGAAACCGGGCACTTGTGCCTGGCCACGCTGCACGCCAACAGCGCCAACCAGGCGCTGGACCGGATCATCAACTTCTTCCCCGAAGAGCGCCGCGCACAGTTGCTGATGGACCTGTCGCTCAACCTGCGCGCCATGATCTCGCAACGCCTGATCCCCAAGCAGGACGGCAAGGGCCGCGCCGCAGCGGTGGAGGTGATGCTCAACACCCCGCTGATCTCCGACCTGATCTTCAAGGGCGAGGTCTCCGAAATCAAGGAGATCATGAAGAAGAGCCGCAACCTGGGCATGCAGACCTTCGACCAGGCGCTGTTCGATGCCTACGAGGCCAACGTCATCAGCTACGAAGACGCGCTGCGCAATGCCGACTCGCTCAACGACCTGCGCCTGCAGATCAAGCTCAACAGCCAGCGCGCCAAGTCGCCCGACCTGGCGCAGGGCACCGAGCATTTCGCGATCGTGTGACGCCAGAGCCCCCCTCACACGCCTCCGCCCCGCTTCACCCGCCCTTCTGGGCGGGTTTTCGTTTTGACCCATACTTTCAGCTCATCACGCGATCACACCATGCCAAGCACCAATCCCCGCAACTACGACGCAACCCCCTCCCGCAAGGTCGCCTTTCTGGGCCTGGGCGTGATGGGCTACCCCATGGCTGGCCACCTGGCGCTGGCCGGTCATGAAGTCACGGTGTACAACCGCACCGCTACCAAATCCGTAGCATGGTGCGCAGAATATGCGGGCACCAAAGCCCCCAATCCTGCAGCGACGCCCCGCGAAGCGGCCGCAGGCGCCGACATCGTGTTCTGCTGCGTGGGCAACGACGACGACCTGCGCTCCGTGACGCTGGGCGCGGACGGCGCCTTTGCCGGGATGAAGCCCGGCGCCATTTTTGTGGACCACACCACCGCATCGGCCGAGGTGGCGCGCGAGCTGTACGCTGCTGCCCAAGCCCTGGGCCTGCAGTTTGTGGATGCCCCCGTGTCGGGCGGCCAGGCGGGCGCACAGAACGGCATGCTCACGGTGATGTGCGGTGGTGATGCAGCCGCCTTCGAGGCCGCTCAGCCCGTGGCCATGGCGTTCTCGCGCGCCTTCACGCTGCTGGGCGCCAGCGGCTCGGGCCAGTTGGCCAAGATGGTCAACCAGATCTGCATCGCCGGGCTGGTGCAGGCCCTGTCAGAAGCCGTAGCGTTTGGCCAGAACGCCGGGCTGGACATGAAGCAGGTGCTGGATGTGATCGGCAAGGGCGCGGCCCAGAGCTGGCAAATGGACAACCGTGGCAAGACCATGGTGGACGGCAAGTTCGACTTCGGCTTTGCGGTGGACTGGATGCGCAAGGACCTGGGCCTGGTGCTGGATGAAGCCAAGCGCAACGGATCGCGCGTGCCCGTGACGGCGCTTGTGGACCAGTTCTACGCCGATGTGCAGAAGATGGGCGGTAACCGCTGGGATACGTCCAGCCTGATTCAGCGCTTGAAGTAACCCCCTGAGCCGCCTGCGGTGTCTGCCCCGACAAAGGGCAGGACTAGCGGTCGGGCAAAGCAGGCGTCGTCACAGCCTCACCCCCGGGTGCAACGCCGGCGACGTGTGGCAGCGCAGCGGAGCTCCAGCGCTGTGCTGCAAGAAAAAAGTCCCAGACCACGCGCTGCGGTCTGGGACTTTGACCCTCCGGTCTGAACCCCGCCCTTAGCCGCCAGCCGGCTTGGTGTCCGTGGTGACTGGCGCAGGCTGCGGCGCGATGCGGCGCAGCTCTTCTTCCGAAACGATCTCAAACACGCGCACCACCTTGCGCACATCGGTCACACCCCGGGCGATGTCGGTGGCCCGGTTGGCCTCACGCTGCGACACACGGCCCATCAGGTAGACGGTGTTGCGCTCCGTCACCACCTTGAAGGAGTTGGCCGAGATGTCCTGGGCGTCCACCAGACTCGCGCGCACCTTGCCGGTGATGAAGGTGTCCGTGGACCGCTGGCTCAGCGTGGAAGGGGGCATCACGGCCAGATCGTTGACGACCGAGCGCACGTTTTCCACCTGCGACACCATCTGCTCCACCGCCTGGCGGTCCTGGGCCGTGGCGACTTCGCCGGTCAGCAGGGCCTGGCGGTTGTAGCTGGTCACGTTGACCTGAGCCCGGTCGCCCAGGGTCTCGCGGATGCGGTTTGCGGCGCGCAGCTCGATGCCTTCGTCTTCGATCTGGGTGCCGGCCGTGCGGCGGTCCACCGCCATCACGCCGCCGACCACGGCGCCGCCCACGATCAGGGGCGCGCAGGCCGAGAGTGCCGCCGCCAGCGTGGCGGCAGCCAGGGCAGTGCCCACCACGCGGCGGGTGCGGTTCAGGGTTGTCGGGGTCATAGTGGAATCTCCTGTTCACCAAGTAACTGTGCGTCCACGCCGTCGCTGAGGCAGTGCAGCACCAGCGTGTGGACTTCGCGCACGCGTGCCGCACGGTCGTGGGGCACGCTGATCAAGACGTCGGTCTCCCGCAGCATGGCGGCCAGCTTGCCACCGGTGCGGCCCGCCAGCACCACCACCGTCATGTCGCGCTCGTGCGCGGCCTCGGTGGCGGCCAGCAGGTTGGGGTCGTTGCCGTGCACCGTCAGGGCCAGCAGCACATCACCCGCCTGGCCCAGGGCGCGCACCTGGCGCGCAAACTGCTGGGTGGCATCGTGGCTGCCCGCAGCCGCCGTGAGCAGCGTGTTGTCAGAGGTGAGCGCCAGCGCGGCGAGCTCGGGACGTTCGCGTTCAAAGCCCGCCACGCAAAAGGCGGCAAATTGCTGTGCCTCGGCGGCCGATGGGCCATTGCCACAGGCCAGCACCTTGCCGCCGCTGGTCACGCAGGCCAGCACGGCCTGTACGGCTGCGGCTATTGGGTGGCTCAGGGTTTGCGCGGCCTGGTACTTCAGGTCGGCGCTGTCGATGAAATGCTGTTGGATGCGTTGCTCAAGCATGAGGGCCCGATGATACCCGCCGCGTGTTACAGCTTTTGTAGCAAAGGGTAGCCACCTGCATTGCGCTGGCGGCCAGCGGGTCGCATGCCGCTACTGCGCATCGAACGCTGCCTTGATCCACTGCACGCCCTCCTCCACCAGCACCACGTCAAAACGGCAGGGCGGTGGCGACGGCAAGCGCATCAGGTAGTGCCGCGCGGCAAAGATGATGCGCTGCTGCTTGGTCGCGCTGATGCTGGCCCCGGCGCCGCCGAAGCCGCCGTGCGTGCGGCTGCGCACCTCCACAAACACCAGGGTGCCGTCCCGGTCGCGCATCACCAGATCAATCTCGCCCCCACCGCGTCCAGGCGTCCGATAATTGCGCACCGCCAGTTGCAGGCCGGCCGCCTGCAGATGGGCCAAGGCCTGGTCCTCGGCCGCATTGCCCCGATCGCGCGTGGTGGCCTTTTTGGCAGCCCCTGGGGTGGCAGCGGCGGGTGGTCTTTTTCCAAGGAAATTCATTGAGCGCATCTTTCGCTTCAGCCCAGAGCGCGGCGCACGACGCCGCCGCTGCGCAGCATTATCCGCAGGGCGCGCTGTACGTGGTGGCCACGCCCATCGGCAACCTGGCCGACATCACCCTGCGGGCCCTGCACGTGCTGCAGCTGGCCGACACGGTGGCTTGCGAGGACACGCGCCACACGCAGTCCATGCTGCGCGCCTATGGCATCGACAAGAGCGCCAGCCAGTTGCTGGCCGTGCACCAGCACAACGAGGCCGAAGCCGCGCAGAACGTGGTGCACCGGCTGCAGCAAGGCCAGCGTGTGGCCTATGTGAGCGACGCGGGCACCCCTGGCGTGAGCGATCCCGGCGCACGCCTGGTAGCGGCTGTGCAGGCCGCGGGCCTGCGCGCCGTGCCGCTGCCGGGCGCGAGCAGCATCACCACCGCACTGAGCGTGGCGGGTGCCGTGGCCCACAGCACCGAGCATGGCGGGTTTGTGTTTGCAGGCTTCCTGCCCGTCAAGAACGCGGAGCGCGCCAATGTGATTGCGCAGCAGCTGGCCCACGAACCCCGGTGCGTGGTGCTGCTCGAAGCACCGCACCGCATCGGCGAACTGGCCCAGGCCCTGGCTGTGCTGGGCGAGCGCCCCGTCACCCTGGCGCGCGAGCTGACCAAGCAGTTTGAAGAAGTCACCACCCAACCCGCGCAGGCGCTGACGGCATGGCTGGACGGGTCGCCCCAGCGCTCGCGAGGCGAGTTTGTGGTGCTGCTGCACCCGGTGCCCGTGGTCAACGACGCGGGCGACAGCCACCGCGTGCTGCGCCTGTTGCTGGCCGAGCTGCCCCTGAAGACCGCCGTGCGCCTGGCCGCCGAGATCACGGGCGCATCGCGCAACGTGCTGTATGACACCGCGCTGGAGTGGAAGCGCCAGGACGGGGCGCAGGACTGACGCCAGGGGCCTCTGGGCGGCGTTTTGGGCGTTTTCGGGCGGTAGCGCTAGTGCAAAATGCCTCATTAGCTATTTAATTGATAGCAATCTGACATGCGTGACTACCGCGACACCGCCAGGCCCGCAGCCACCCCACCGAACAGATCGCCCTCCACCTGCGGTGTTGCCGGAAAGGCCCTGCGCAGCGCCTGCCGCCAGGGTCGCAGCGCCGACGAGCCCCCGGTCAGGTAGATCGCATCCACCCCCCCATCGTCCAGTCCCGCCCGTTGCAGGCAGTCGCGGGCGCAAGCCACCACCTGGTCCAGCGGCTGCGCCAGGGACTGAGCCAATCCGGGCGGCGTAACCGCTGCGCTGAGCCCGGCCTCCACCCAGTCCAGCGGCATGGGCGCCTCGGCATCGGCCAGCGAAGCCGCGATCTTGGCCTGCTCCACCGTGTTGGCCAGGCGGTGGCCCAGCCGCTCGTTCAGCACCCGCATCAGCCGGGCATGCAAAGCAGCGTCGGCATAGTCGGTGCGCAGGTTCTGTGCGTCGCGCAGTGCGCGCGGCGAATACAGCCACTGGATCAGGTGCCAGGTCGAGAGGTCAAAAAACACGCGGCTGGGCACCTCGCGCCCCGACGGGCCGATGTGGCGAAAGCCCAGCAGCGGCATGAGCAGGTCCAGACTTAGGCGCCGGTCAAAGTCCGTGCCGCCGATGTGCACGCCGGTCGTGGCCAGTACGTCGCTGCTGCGATCGGCCCGAGCCATGCGCTGGGGGCCCAGGCGCACCACGGTGAAGTCCGAGGTGCCGCCGCCAATGTCCACTACCAGCACCAGCGACTCGCGGTCGATGCGCTGCTCGTAGTCCAGCGCGGCAGCGATGGGCTCGAACTGAAAACTCACGTTCTCGAACCCTGCCGACAGCGCGGCCTGGCGCAGCGCGTCCTCAGCCTGCTGATCGCGCGCGGCATCGCCGTCCACAAAATGCACCGGCCGCCCCATCACCACCCGCGCGGGCATGCCACCCAGCGCGTCACGGGCCTTCTGCGCCAGCATCCGCAAGAAGAGCCCGATGATGTCCTGGTAGCTGACCATTTGGTTGTGCACCGCCGTTTTGTCCTGCAGCAGCGCACTGCCCAGCAGGCTCTTGAGCGAGCGCATCAGCCGCCCTTCGGTACCCGCCAGGTACTGCGCCACCGCATCGCGCCCAAAGTGCGTGCGCTGGTCTTCAGCGTTGAAGAACAGCGCCGTGGGCAGCGTAGGCGCATCCCCCTCCAGCGCCACCATTCGCGACAGGCTCGCCCCTTGCCGTACCGCCATCGCGGAATTGGAAGTGCCAAAGTCGATACCAAGCGTGACGTCCTGCAGAAGGGGCATGGGAGAAGTGGGGAGAGAGACAAAAGGAAATGCAGCGCAGTGGCTGGCAGCAGTGCACCCGGGCCACGCACAGCAGGGCTGCAGGGTGCAATACAGGCTTTGCGGGCGTGACCCGCGTTGGCGGCACGCAATTGAAAAAGCCCTTGATTTTTGCAAATCAAGGGCTTTTGTTTGGTGGCCTGGGGCGGAATCGAACCACCGACACAAGGATTTTCAATCCTCTGCTCTACCGACTGAGCTACCGGGCCTGAGCCTCAAATTATAGCCAGAAAAAACAGTGCTTCTAGCAAAAGGCACAAATTAATTGATCAGCCACGCTTACCGCGCCCCAGATCCACGCCCAGCTGGCGCAGCTTGCGGTACAGGTGGGTGCGCTCCAGGCCCGTCTTTTCGGCCACGCGCGTCATGGAGCCGCCTTCGCGGGCCAGGTGAAACTCGAAGTAGGCTTTCTCGAAACCATCGCGCGCTTCGCGCAGGGGGCGATCCAGGTCAAACCCCTGGTGGGCGTGGGGGCCGGGGTCCACCCCCGCCATCACCGCAGAAACGGCAGGCAGCTGCGAGAACGTCGGATCGGCCGGAGCGGCAGCGGGTGCGGACACAGCAGCCACGGGTGCAGCCTGGTGGGCCGCGTTGCGTGCCAGGCCCTGCTCCACGGCCTTGAGCAGCTTTTGCAGGGTGATGGGTTTTTCGAGGAACGAGAAAGCGCCGATGCGCGTGGCCTCCACCGCCGTGTCGATGGTGGCGTGGCCGCTCATCATGATGACCGGCATGGTGAGCACGCCCGCCGTCGCCCATTCCTTGAGCAGCGAGACGCCGTCAGTGTCGGGCATCCAGATGTCCAGCAGTACCAGGTCATAGCTGTTGCCTGCCCGGGCGGCTCGGGCCTGGGTCGCATTTTCTGCGAGGTCTACGCTGTGACCTTCGTCGTTCAGTATTTCCGACAGCAGATCACGAATGCCGAGCTCATCGTCGACCACCAGAATGTTTGCCATGTGTGTTGAAGCGCCTTGGGGAGGTACTGCGGGGCGGTGTTGTTATGACGCCACCGCTGGTTCAGGGGCGAATGATAACGACACTTGGGCGCCGCGCACCACGTCGTTTTCGGTGCGGTTGGACAGTTCGATGCGCGCTCCGTGCTCATCTGCGATCTTTTTGACCACGGCCAAACCGAGGCCAGTGCCACGCGGCTTGGTGGTGACATAGGGTTCGAACGCGCGCTGCAGGATGTGCGACGGAAAGCCCCCGCCGCTGTCCGACACAGTGAGCCGTACGCGCCGTGACGATTCGCTCCAGCGGGTGCTGATGCGCACCGGCGGCACGGGCTCAGAGGCCCCAGCGCGGGCCTGTTCGGTGGAGTCCTGGGCGTTCTGCAGCAGGTTGTGCACGACCTGGCGCAGTTGCTGCGCATCGCCCGCAATCCAGGGGCAGCGCGGGTCCAGCTCAGCCTCTACAGGCACGGTGGCGTTTTCTGCACCATATAAATGAAGCACGTCGGCGACCAGTGCATTGAGGTCCAACGCATGCAGTTCGGCGGCAGGCAAGCGTGCGTAATCGCGGAACTCGTTGACCAGCCGTTTCATGGCATCGACCTGGTCCACGATGGTCTTGACGGACTTGGCGAGGATGGCCTGTTCAGCGTCCGGCAGTTTGCCCGACAGCTTCATTTCAAGCCGCTCGGCGGATAGCTGGATGGGGGTCAGCGGGTTCTTGATTTCGTGCGCCAGCCGGCGCGCCACCTCGCCCCAGGCCTGCGCGCGCTGGGCCGAAACGATCTCCGAAATGTCGTCAAAAACCAACAGTCGGGTGGCATCGGGCAGCTCGGCACCCCGCGCGACCAGGCTGGTGGCGTGTTGCCCGGAGCCGCCTGAGGAGGCGTGCAGCTCGAACGGCTGCTGCCAATGGTCCAGGCCGTGCCGTTCATGGTCCCCCAAAAACGCGTCGAAATGGCCCTGGACCGATGCGGCAAACTCCGCCAAGCCCGGCACTTCAGACAGTGGCCTTCCTTCATAAGCGGCCATGGGGGCGCGCAGGATGCGGGTAGCACCCGGGTTGGAGGAGCGGATCAGCCCTTGCGCGTCCAGCACGATGACGCCCGCCGTGAGGTTGTCCAGAATGGTCTGCAGGTTGGCGCGGGAGGCATCGACCTCGCCCATGCTCTGCTCCACCGCCTGGCGCGCATCCGCCAACTGCTGGGTCATCAGCGCGAAGGAGCGCGTGAGCCCCCCCAGCTCGTCCTTGCTCTGCAAAGCGGCCTTGGGGCTCAGGTTACCCGCCGCCACCTCGCGCACCCCTTCGGCCAGCACCAGCAGAGGCCGCGCCAGCTGGTTGCCCAGCAGCACCGCCAGCAGCACCGCACCAAACACGGCCAGAAACAGGCTCAACGTGAGCGTGCCCACATACATGCGCCGCAACCCGCCCCGGGCCAGCGCACGCTCCTGGTATTCGCGGTTGGCTTCCTGCACCGCAATGGCATTCGCTACCAGCGCGGGCGGCAGGGGCAAGGTGGCCTGCAGGTAGCGCGGCTCCATCAACAGGCCCACGCTGGGACTGCTGACCAGGGCCAGCACCTTGACCCGAGCGTTCTGCGCGGCAGCCGGGTCGGCAATGTCGTCCAGCCCTTCGATCTGCGCGGTGGCGCGCTGCTGGCGCGCCGTGCGCAGCAAGGACGCGCCGGGCCGCTCCGGGTTCAGGCTGAACCGCGACTGCCCTGCGCTGGCGACCGCCTGGCCGGACGCGTTCCAGAGCACCACGTCGGTCGCGCCCAACTGGTCGCGAATGCGCTCCAGCACCAGGCCCGCCGCGGCATCGGGCACCTGGGCCACCTGGGCACTGGCGTTGCGGGTTTTGGCAGCCATGTCCGTGGCCAGCGAGTCCAGCGACACGCGGGCCAGATTGACGCCCGCGGACAGCGCCCCCTCCACCTTCACGTCGAACCAGCTTTCGATGGAGCGCGTGACGAACTGGTAAGACACTACATAGATCAGCAGCCCCGGCATGAGCCCCACCAGCGCAAAGATGGCTGCCAGCTTGACCAGCAGGCGGCTGCCAAAGCGCCCCTTGCGCAGGCGCAGGCCCAGGCGCACCGCCACCCAGCCCAGCACCAGCAGCAGCAGCAATGCCACAAACACGTTAACGCCAAAGAGCCAGGCGTAGTTGCGCTCGTACAGCACGCGGTTGTTGGTGGCCAGCGTCAGCAAGAACAGCAGCACCAGACCGATGGCCGACATGATGGCCGCCCCGACGCCCACGGCCCAGCGCACTGCGCGGGACTGGCGGGCGGTGGCGTGGGTGGATGCCGAAACGCCGGTGGTTGGGGGGGAAGTGCTCACTTGGCAGGCTCTGCGCCCAGGCGCTGGCTGCGGGAGACCAGCAGGTTCCAGCCCGACCGGCCTACCGCGCCAATCTGGAAGGGACGGGGCAGCTGTGAGATGTCGAGGCGAAAGCGGAAGTTCACTGTATGCACGGCATCAGACTCGATCACATCGCGTTCAGCGATCTTCCAGCGTGAAAACCGCTGAATCGACGACAGGGCATCGGCGTAATTGTCAAAGTTCTGGCCCAACACCACCCCCAGCCCGCTGTTGGTGAAAGGCGTCGAAGAAATGTTCAGGCGCCATCGGCGGGTGAGCGGCTGGTAGCTCAGGCGGAAATACCGGGTGGTCTCGGCCACCTGCCGGTCCGACCAGTACCAGCGGTCGCGCAGCACCTGGGCATCGGCCACGAAGAACATGGGAATGCCTTTTTGCAAGGCGTCTTCGGCCAGCTCGGGCAGTTCAAATTGCAGGTTGGCGCTCAGGTACAGGCCATCGTCCCCGCGCTCCAGACGCAGGTCGCCCACCTCGGACGACGCGGCCTGGGCCGCCCCAGCCTGCGGCACCCAGCAAAACACCGCTCCCCAAAACAGCACAAACCATGCGCACAGCCACCACCAGCGCACGCCCCGTGGCTCATTGCGCCGATTTTTGCAACAGTGCGTAAAAGAAGCCGTCGTGGTCACCGGTCAGATTGTCCGGGACAGCCCCGCCCTTGTCCGCGTTGCCGGGAATTAAATGGCCCGGCGACGGCAGCAATTGCGCATCGGTGTTGTGTGCAAGAAACGTTTGCACCTGGGCATCGCCCTCTGCCCGGAAGACGGAACAGGTGCAATACAGCAGGCGTCCGCCGGGCTGCAACAGCGGCCACAGGGCTTTGAGCAATGCCGCCTGCAGGGTCGCCAGCTGGGCGATGTCGGACTCACGGCGCAGCCAGCGCACATCCGGGTGGCGCCGTACGATGCCGGACGCTGTGCAGGGTGCGTCCAGCAGGATGGCGTGGAACAGCACCCCGTCGCACTCTGATTGCCACCAGTCTTGCGGGCGTGCCGCATCGGCCACCAGGACCTGGGCCTTCAGCCCGAGGCGCTGCAGGGTTTCGCCAATACGGGCGCTGCGCGTGGCATCGATCTCCAGCGCCGTGACCTGCAGGGGAGACTGCGGCCCCGCCATCTCCAGCAGGTGCGCTGTCTTGCCGCCGGGGGCGGCGCAGGCATCGAGCACGCGCAGGGGCTGGCTCAGGTCCAACCCCTGCAGCAGCAAAGGCGCCGCCTGTTGGGCGGCGGCGTCCTGCACCGACACCCAGCCCTCGGCAAAGTGCGGCAACGACTGCACGGGCACCGCCTGGTGCAGGGCGATGCCGTGCTCGCCCACGGCAGATGCTTCCAAATCAATAGCATCTAAGGCATGTAAATATTGCGCTACCGTGCATTTTTGCTCATTAACCCGCAGCACCATGGGTGCGTGGGTGTTGTTGGCCTGCAGGATCTGCTCCCAGTACTGGGGGTGGTCCTTGCGCAGGCGGTGCACCCACCAGGCCGGATGGTTCCAGCGCGCCACGGGGTCGTGGTCGGTGGCCGCCACCAGGGCGTCGCGCTCGCGCAGAAAGCGGCGCAGGCAGCCGTTGATGAACGAGGCCTGCGCGCGCGTGGCCGGGTGGTGCTTGGCCGCCTCCACCGCCTGGTTCACCAGGGTGAACGGTTCGTAGGGCGAGGCCTGTGGGTCCCAGCACAGCGCCAGCGCGCTGCACAGCAGGGCATCGGCGGCGGGTGCGGGGGCGCGGGCGGCCAGCTGTCGGCGCAGGGCCTCGGCCCGCCCGGCCTGGCGCAAGACCTGGAACAACAAGGCCTGCACACCGGGGCGCAGCGCAGCATCCACCGCCGCCAGTGCTGTTGTGCCCGACTGCCCGCCACGGATTGCCTGCAAGGCGCCCGCCACTGCCGTGAGCAACCGCCACAAGGGCACGGGCGCGCCCCCCGCAGAAGACGCTGGACCCGGCCTGTGTGCCTCAGAACCCGCCTGCGGAGATGGCCCGGAGGCAGGGCGCACCGCACGCGGCGCATTGCCAGCAGCGCGGGGGGGGCGGTGGTGGGGAGGTGGAGTCATCGTGATCCTGACAACGGGTTACAGCGCACGGGCCGCCTTGAAGCCAAACACTCTGGCCAGCAGGCTGGCCGGAAACTGGGCAATGGCGGCGTTGTACTGCACCACGGCCTCGTTGAATACGCGAATTGCCTGTTCGTTTTGCACCGCATGTTCCTCCCAACGGACCTGCCACACGGACAGGCCCACGGCAACAGCTCCGGGTGCCCCCGTACCAGCATCGACAGCCGGGGTCAGCGCTGTGGGCTGGACGGGGTCGGCCAGCAATTTCTGCAAGGCCGTGGCCCAGGTCGCGCGCAGCACCTCACGGGCAGCCGCCAACGCCGCCACCGCATCGCCCTGCAACGGGCGGGCGCGCGCTACGGCCAGCGAGGCACTGAATTGCGTCACGGCGCCCTGCAGCGCAGCCAGCTCTTGCGCCCCGGCATCGGCCAGCAAGCTGCCGCGCTGTACTGTCTGCGCCGCCCCGAACTCGCCGAGCAAGGCCACCAGCCGCACCATGTGCGCGTCAAAACTGCCGAACGACTGCACGACAGCCGAGCGCAGGCGCATCAGACGGTTGTAGGCCCCCAGGGCCCAGAACAGAAAGACGGCAAAAGCAATCCAGAAAAGGGGCGACGACCACAGCATGCGCAGTTGCCGGAGCAGGTGCGGCTGCACCCGTCCCGGCCCGAAAAACAGAAGATTGAAACAAACGACGGACGGTGAAAAGACACACGTCCATCAAAAACGCCCCCGGCCTGCCTGAGACAGGACGGGGGCGCTGTGGCGACCGCAGCAGGGCCTGGGGAAGGCCTTGCTGTTTGCTATCAGTCTGCCGCTGCGTCGGTGGCAGTGACGCTGCCACTGTCCACATCCGAGGCGTCCGACTGGGCGGCCATTTCGGCGGCTTCGGCTTCGGCGATGGCGCGGCGCTCGGCGTCGTCCATGGCGTCTTTGGCCTTGCGTGCCTGGTGGTAGGCCAGACCAGTACCAGCAGGGATCAGACGGCCCACGATCACGTTTTCCTTCAGGCCGCGCAGCTCGTCCTTCTTGCCCATGATCGCGGCTTCGGTCAGCACGCGGGTCGTTTCCTGGAAGGAAGCAGCCGAGATGAACGAGTCGGTGGACAGCGATGCCTTCGTGATACCCAGCAGCAAGTTGCTGTAGGTCGCGGGGATCTTGCCCTCGGCCTGCAGTGCCTCGTTGGTATTGAGGATCTCGGAACGCTCGACCTGTTCGCCGGCAATGTAGTTCGACTCGCCGACGTTCTCGACCACGACGCGGCGCAGCATCTGGCGAACGATCACCTCGATGTGCTTGTCGTTGATCTTCACGCCCTGCAAGCGGTACACGTCCTGCACCTCATCGACGATGTAGCGCGAGAGTTCTTCGATACCCAGCAAACGCAGGATGTCTTGTGGGTCGGCTGGGCCGTCCACAATCGATTCGCCCTTGTTGACCACCTGGCCTTCGTGCACCAGGATGTTCTTTTCCTTGGGCACGAGTTCTTCCCACACCTTGCCATCAGGGTCGGTGATCTGCAGGCGGACCTTGCCCTTGGTTTCCTTACCGAACGACACGGTACCGGTCATTTCGGCCAGCGTGCCCTTGTCCTTCGGCGTACGGGCTTCGAACAGCTCGGCCACGCGGGGCAGACCGCCGGTAATGTCGCGGGTCTTCTGGCCTTCAACCGGAATACGCGCCAGCACTTCGCCGGGGCCCACGTCCTGACCGTCACGCACCTGGATCAGAGCGCCGACCTGGAAGCCAATGGTCACCGAGTGGTCGGTGCCAGGGATCTTCACTTCGTTACCTTGCGCGTCGATCAGCTTCACCTGGGGACGCACCACCTTGGCGGCACCACGGCGCTTCGGATCGATCACCACCAGCGTGGACAGACCGGTCACTTCGTCGACCTGCTTGGCCACCGTCAGGCCTTCTTCGACGTTCTCGAACTTGGTCTGACCGGCGAACTCGGTGATGATGGGGCGCGTCAGCGGATCCCAGTTGGCCAGGATCGTGCCGGCCTTGATCTGCTGGTCGGCCTTCACCGTCAGCGTCGCGCCGTAAGGCACCTTGTGGCGCTCGCGCTCGCGGCCATGCTCGTCCTGGATGATGATTTCACCCGAACGCGCAATCACCACCAGCTCGCCCTTGGTGTTACTCACGTAGCGCATCGTGGCGTTGAAACCGATCACGCCATTGGACTTGGCTTCCACGCTCGACGCGATGGCAGCACGCGAAGCGGCACCACCGATGTGGAACGTACGCATGGTCAGCTGCGTGCCGGGCTCGCCGATGGACTGGGCGGCGATCACACCCACGGCTTCGCCGAGGTTGATCAGGCCACCGCGGCCCAGGTCGCGGCCGTAGCACTTGGCGCACAGACCGTAGCGGGTTTCGCAGGTCAGGGCCGTGCGCACCTTCACTTCGTCCACGCCAGCAGCTTCCAGCTCTTCGATCAGGTCTTCGTCCAGCATCACGCCGGCTTCGACCAGCACCGAGCGGTTCTCGGGGTGCAGCACGTCCTCGGCCGCCGTACGGCCCAGGATACGTTCGCGCAGCGATTCGATCACTTCACCGCCTTCGACGATGGCGCGCATCAGCGAACCATTGGCAGTGCCGCAATCCTCTTCGGTCACGACCAGATCCTGCGTCACGTCCACCAGACGGCGGGTGAGGTAACCCGAGTTGGCGGTCTTCAGCGCCGTGTCGGCCAGACCCTTACGGGCACCGTGGGTGGAGATGAAGTACTCCAGCACGTTCAGACCTTCGCGGAAGTTCGCGGTGATAGGCGTCTCAATGATCGAGCCGTCTGGCTTGGCCATCAGACCCCGCATACCGGCCACCTGACGGATCTGGGCGGCAGAGCCGCGGGCACCTGAGTCGGCCATCATGTAGATGGAGTTGAAGGACTCCTGGTCCACTTCCTTGCCGTGGCGGTCGGTGACCTTCTGCTTGGACAGCTGGGCCATCATCACCTTGGACACTTCGTCGCCGGCCTTGCCCCAGATGTCCACCACCTTGTTGTAGCGCTCGCCAGCCGTGACCAGACCGGACACGTACTGCTGCTCGATCTCCTTCACTTCCTTCTCGGAGCGCTCGATGATGCCGGCCTTTTGAGGCGGCACCAGCATGTCGTCGATGGCGATGGAGATACCGGCGCGCGTGGCCAGACGGAAGCCGTTTTGCAGCAGCTTGTCGGCAAACACCACGGTTTCCTTCAGACCGCACTTGCGGAAGGACACGTTGATCAGGCGCGAGATTTCCTTCTTCTTGAGCGCCTTGTTCATGTTGGAGAACGGCAGGCCCTTGGGCAGGATCTCGGACAGCAGTGCGCGGCCCACGGTGGTTTCCACCAGCGAGGTCGAGGGCACGAATT
>OFJB01000331.1_pt1 | contig 24022 bp, 20 predicted proteins | sample 1775081 | NCBI WGS metagenome assembly OFJB01 (sample SAMN08195771, study PRJEB24354) | sludge metagenome | isolation source: initial sludge from phenol fed wastewater aerobic bioreactor | place: India: Nagpur | collected 2016-06-05
GCTACGCCGTCATCGGCAAGAAGCTGACCGGCGCCCTGGGGCCGCGGCGCATCTCGGCGCTGATCAACCTGTGGGGCTTGCTGCTCACCACGCCCTTCGGCCTGTGGCAGGCGCGGGACTTCGACTTTGCCGCCGTGGCGCCCGGCATGTGGGTGCTGCTGCTGTTCTACGCACTGGCGGCGTGCATGTGGACGGTGTGGCTGTGGATGACGGGACTGAAGAGCGTGCCGGCGGCGCAGGCCGGGGTGTTCACCGTGCTGCTGCCCATCAGCGCCGCCCTGGTGGGCGTGGCCGTCCTGCGCGAGCCTCTCAGCGGCGCGCAAGGGCTGGCCTTTGCCGTGGCGCTGGCCGGCGTGCTGCTGGCCACGCTGCCCTCGCGCGCGGCGCTGCGGGGCCGGCCCATTTCATCGGGCAAGCAGGCCTGAGGCGGCGTCAGGCGAGCGAGCGCCCGGCCAGCACGATACCGTCCTCGTCGGCGTACAGCCAATCGCCGGGCCGCACCCACACGCCCTGAATGCGCACCGGCTCGCCGGCCTGGCCCTCGCCGCGCTTGGCGGTGCGCAGCGGCATGGCCGCGAGCGCGCGGATCGGAATGCCGGCGGCGCGCAGCTCGGCCAGGTCGCGCACGCAGCCGTCCACCACGATGCCGGCCCAGCCGTTGCGCGCCGCGGCCTGCGCCAGGTTGCCGCCCACCAGCGCGTGGCGCAGCGAGCCGCCGCCGTCCACCACCAGCACCCGGCCCTCGCCCGCGCTGCTGACGGCCTCGCGCACGCGCGAGTTGTCCTCCAGCGCACGCAGCGTGTGCACCGGGCCGCAGAAGGCCCGCTCGGCGCCGAAGACGCGAAACACCGGCGGCAGGACGCGAAAGTCGCCGCTGGCATCGCCCTCGTGGGCGTCGCACAAATCGCAGGTGGAAAACGAGGTGGAAGTCATGTCGATACGAACTGGGCAAGAGCTGAAACAGCGCCGAGCATAGCCAAGTGCGGCGTCCACCGCGAAAAAAGCAACACCAAAGCAACACCGGAAGGGCGCCGGGCGCACTTTCCGCTTGGAAACGTGCTCCGCATCCAGTAGCATTCCTGTCAGCCAGGCAGATGCATTCGTGCGTGCCGGCCCGTCAGCATCGGTTCGTTCAACAAAGAGGATTCCAACCATGGCAACTGCAAAGAAAGCCCCCGCCAAAGCGGCGCCCGCCAAGAAGGCTGCTCCGGCCAAAAAAGCCGCCGCGCCCGCCAAGAAGGCCGCCCCCGCCAAGAAGCGCGTGGCCAACCCCGCCTTCATGAAGGCCATGACGCCCAGCCCCGCGCTGGCCGCCGTGATCGGCGCCAAGCCGATGCCCCGCACCGAGGTGACCAAGAAGATCTGGGAATACATCAAGCAGCACAAGCTGCAGGACGCGGCCAACAAGCGCAACATCAACGCCGACGCCAAGCTGAAGGAAATCTTCAAGAAGCCGCAGGTCACGATGTTCGAGATGACCAAGCTGGTCAACGCGCACCTGTCCTGAGCGCAGCAGCCACCCCATCAAAAAAACCGACTCCCCGAGTCGGTTTTTTGATGTCCAAACGGGTTCTGGCCCGCGCCCGATCTGCGCAATAAGCTATCAAATCAGGAACGATCCCGCGCGGCCAAGGCCTTCTGCCGAATGCTGTCGAGCGTCACGCGCGTGGTGATGACATCCTCGCTGAGCATCACCTCGATCAAGGTGCCGACGTCGCGCGCCAGCGCCGCCGTCAAGGCCGGCTCGAACTCGGCCGTGCGCGCCACGCGCTCGCCCGCCCATCCGTAGGCACGCGCCAGGGCGACGAAGTCCGGGTTGGCCAGCAGCGTGCCGCTGACATGGGTGGGGTATTCGCGCTCCTGGTGCATGCGGATGGTGCCGTAGCTGCCGTTGTTGAGCAGCACGATGATGCTCTTGCCGCCGTGCTGCACGGCGGTGGCCAGTTCCTGCCCGTTCATCAGGAAGTCGCCGTCGCCGGCCATGGTGAACACGGCGCGCCCCGTCGCGATCGAGGCGCCGATGCCCGCCGGCACGCCGTAGCCCATGGCGCCGCTGGTGGGCGCCAGCTGGGTCTTGCAGCCCTTGGCGATGCCGTGATAACGCCAGAAGCGGTGCACCCAGCTGGCAAAGTTGCCCGCGCCGTTGGTGACGACCGCATCGGCCGGCAAGTGCTTTTGCAGCGTGGCCACGATGGCCGGCATGTCGATCGGCCCGGGCAGCGGCTGCGGTTGCAGGTTGTCCAGGTAGCCGGCATGCGCCGCCTGCGCCCAGGCCTGCCAGGGCACGCCGGCCGGCGCCGGCAGCGCATCGAGCATCGCCGCCGCGCCCGGCATGGTGGCGCACAAGGCCAGGTCGGCCTGGTAGACGCGGCCCAGCTCCTGGGGGTCGGGGTGGATGTGCACCAGGGTCTGCGTGGGCCGTGGCGCCTCGATCAGGGTGTAGCCGCCGGTGGTCATCTCGCCCAGGCGCGGGCCGACCACCAGCAGCAGGTCGGCGCTTTTCACGCGCTCGGCCAGCCTGGGGTTGATGGCGATGCCCACGTCGCCGGCATACAAGGGGTGGTGGTTGTCGAAGGTGTCCTGAAAGCGGAAGGCGTTGGCCACCGGCAGCTGCCAGCGCTCGGCAAAGCGCTGCAGCGCCTGCGCCGCCTCGGGCGTCCAGCCGGGACCGCCTGCAATCACCAGTGGCTGCTTCGCTTTCAATAGCAACTCACGCAGATCGGCTGCGCGCTGGCCGTCGTTTTGATACTGAACCGGCTCCACGCGCGGCAGCGGGCGCGCGTCCACCGGCTGGGTCAGCATATCCTCGGGCAGCACCAGCACCACCGGGCCGGGGCGGCCGTTCATGGCGGTGGCGAAGGCGCGCGCCACGTATTCGGGCATGCGCCGTGCGTCGTCGATGCGCTCCACCCGCTTGGCGAAGCCCTGCGTGCTGGGGCCCAAAAAGACGCGAAAGTCCACCTCCTGGAAGGCCTCGCGGTCGCGCATGCCGCTGGCCACGTCGCCGATGAAGACCACCATCGGCGTCGAGTCCTGGAACGCCGTGTGGATGCCCACCGTGGCATTGGCCGCGCCCGGCCCGCGGGTGACGAACAGCACGCCCGGGCGGCCCGTGAGCTTGCCCTCGGCCTCGGCCATGAAGGCCGCCCCGCCCTCCTGCCGGCAGGTGATGAAGCGGATGCGGTCGCGGTGCGCATGAAAGCCGTCGAGCGCCGCCAGGTAGCTTTCGCCCGGCACGCCATAGGCACGCTCGACGCCCTGCTCGATCAGGCATTCGATCAAAAGATGGCCGGCGATGGGAGAGGCGCTTGCGTGTGTCATGCCGTGATTGTGCCGCGCGAGGTGAAGCTACCACGCTCAAATGACACGCCCCGAAACCACAAAATGTCGTTTCTCTCGCGGCAGATCGCCCATGAACTCAGGCTCACCGACACCGTGCCCGACCGTTTGAAAGCGTGAATTCGAGAAACCCCCATAGACGTTTAAGTAACCAATCAGTTAATCTAAACCATGGCATCCATTTCAGCCGAACTCGACTCGAAGGGACGCGATCCCGAGCGTTCCAAGGCCGCGATCCTGAGTGCGGCCCGCGACGAGTTCGCCGGCCATGGCCTCGCGGGAGCGCGAATCGACCGAATCGCCGCGCGGGCCGAACTAAACAAGCGTCTCATCTACTACTACTTCAAGAGCAAGGACGATCTATTTTTGGCCGTGCTCGAGCATGTTTATGCCGAAATTCGTGGCGCCGAACAACGCCTGCACCTGCTGGACATGGAGCCGACCGAAGCGGTGCGCCGCCTGATCGAATTCACCTGGAACTACTTCATCGAGCACCCCGAGTTCATCACCCTGCTGGCCAGTGCCAACCTGCATCAGGCGCGCCATCTGCAGCGCTCGTCCCGAGTCCAGGAAATGAACTCGCCCGTGATCCAGACCTTGGGCGACGTGCTGGAGCGTGGCCGCAAGAGCGGCGTGTTCCGCGGCGGGGTCGACCCGGTCCAACTCTACATTTCGATCGCCGGCATCGCCTACTTCTACCTTTCGAACAAGCACACCTTGTCGGCCATCTTCGGGCGCGACTTGATGAGCCCCAAGGCACGTGCGGAAAGGCTCGGGCACATGTGCGACGTCATCCTAGGGTATGTCCTGAGATCGTGATTTCAATTTCTCGTTGACGCGGCAAACGCGGTTTCTACAATTCACTTAATGGTGAATTAAACAGAGGAGACAGCTCATGCATGCCGCGAAGACCCTGGCGCGCCGCGCCTTCCTGATCACGGTCCTGGCCGCTGCTGCCAGCCCCGCGCTGGCGCAATGGAAACCCACGCGCCCCATCAACCTGATCGTGCCCTGGGCCGCCGGCGGCTCCACCGACCAGGTCACGCGCATTGCGGCGGCCGAAATTGAAAAGGCCCTCGGCCAGACCATCGTCATCGTCAACCAGCCGGGCGCCTCGGGAGCCATCGGCACGCGCAGCGCCTGGACCGCCGCCAAGGATGGCTACACCTGGACCGCCGGCGCGGCGCAGGATCTGGGCACGTACCAGACACTGGGCTCGCTGGATGCCAGCGTCAAGGACTGGCATCTGTTTCTGAACGTCGCCAACATCGCCGTGCTGGGCGTCAACCCGGACCGGCCCTGGAAAACAGCCAAGGAGCTGATCGACGACATGAAGGCCCGTCCGGGCAAAGTCAGCGTCGCCACGGCTGGCGTCACCTCGGCTGCGCACGCGGCCATGGACCGCATCGTCAAGGCCACCGGCATCAAATACAAGGAAGTGTCGTACGACGGTGGCAACCCGGCGGTGCTGGCGGCGGTGGCCGGCGAGACCGATCTCACCTCCCAACTGGCGGTGGAGCAGGCCGACATGATCCGCGGCAAACGCCTGCGCCCGCTGGCCACCGTGGGCGACAAACCACTGGACCTGGAAGGCTACGGCACGATTCCTCCGCTGTCCAAGGACGTTCCCGGCCTCAGCGCGCCGCCCAACTACTTCGGCATCTTCATTCCCAAGGGCGTGCCGGACGAGGTCATCAAGACCATGGAAAAAATCTGGGCTGAGAAAATGCCAACCGACGAAGCATTGAAAAAGTACGCCACCTCGCGCGGAGCCATCTACGACCCGCTCTATGGCGAAGCTGCGCAGAAGGCAGTGTTTCCAGCCATCCAGCTGAACGCCTGGAACATCTTCGACAGCGGCAAAGCCAAGGTGTCGCCCGACACGGTCGGTATCCCGCGACCCTGAGTCCCGGAGCGCCACAGCGAGTCACCACCGATGTCCGAGTCGACTGAACGGCCCCTCGCCGTCTCCGCGCCCGAGGCAGCACCTTCACCGCGCGCCGATTTGCACGATGCGGTCGGCTGGATCGTGCTGGGTCTGGTGGTCGTCCTGGCCTCGTGGCGCATGGATCGGCTGGAAGACCAGCACATCAACCCGCTCACAGTGCCTGGCCTCGTGCCTGGGCTGCTGGGTGTCGGAATGATGATTCTCGGCGTCATTGTCGGCTTGCGCAGCGTGCGCCACGGCGCGCTTCACCAAACACCGGTACCGCTTGGTCCGGACCAGCGCGCACGGCGCAAGCGCGTGCTGCTGGCCACGGCGCTGTGTTGCCTCTACAGCCTGGTACTGATCGGCCACGGTCTGCCATTTTGGCTGGCCTCCTCCACTTACGTGACGGGCTCCATCCTCGCGTTCGACCGCATCAGTCCCGACCCCGCCAAACGCCGAATCGACCTGCACGCAGTCGTCAAAGCCCTGTTGATCGGCGTATCGACCTCGATCATCGTCTGGCTGGTGTTCGAGCGTCTGTTCCTGGTGCGCCTGCCCTGATCGCCACGCGGCACGCCGCCGCATCAATTGCAAAAAATCCATCATGTTGCAAGGACTGCAGGACCTGGGCTCGGCCTACCTTAGCTTCATGAACCCCATGACGCTGCTGTACGGGCTGGGCGGCGCCTTCGTCGGGCTCATCATGGGCATCCTTCCCGGCCTGTCCGCCACGCTGGCCATCGCCCTGTTGACCACCGTCACCATCGGCCTGCAGGGCAACGACGCCATCCTGGTACTGATCTGCTCTTACGTCGGTGCCCTGTACGGCGGCTCGCGCACGGCCATTCTGCTCAACATCCCAGGCACTGCGGCCAATGCAGCGTCGTGTGCCGACGGCTTTGCGCTGGCACAGCAGGGCCAGGCCGGTCGCGCCATCGGCATCGCGACCTCGGGCGCAGTCGCCAGCACCTTGCTGGGCGTGGTCTTTCTGGCCACGTTCGCGCCTCTGCTGGCCAACGTGGCGCTCAAGTTCGGTGCCTTCGAGTTCTTCTGGCTGGCGCTGTTCGGCGTCACACTGTCGGGCAGCATCGTCGGTGGCGATCCACTCAAGGGCTGGTTGATGGGGCTTCTTGGACTGCTGCTGGCGCAGGTGGGTGAGGAAAGCCTGTATGCCTATGACCGCTTCACCTTCGGCTGGGAAGAGTTGGCGGGCGGCGTTGCCCTGATCCCGGCATTGGTCGGCGCCTTTGGCTTGGCCGAGGTTCTGATGGCACTGTCCGACCCGGTCGAACGCAAGATCCACGACCTCACCGACTCGGTACTGCCGCGCTGGCGCGACCTGATCCGCTATCGCTGGACGGTGCTGCGCTCAGGCTTGATCGGCGTGTTCACGGGCCTTCTGCCCGGCGTGGGAGAAGACGCCGGCGCCTGGGTGTCGTATGCCGCGGCGAAGGCCGTCAGCAAAGAAAAGGACCGGTTCGGCAAGGGCTCCATCGACGGGTTGATGGCGGCCGAGACCGGTGACATGTCCTCGGTGCCCGGCCACCTGATCCCGGTGCTCGCGCTGGGCGTGCCGGGCTCTGCCCCATCGGCGGTGTTGATGGCGGCCATGATCATCCACGGCGTGCAGCCGGGGCCCATGCTGATGGTGGAGCACCCGCACTTCATCTATCACGTGGTGGCCATGACCACGCTGGCGTCGCTCGCCATCTTGTTGTTTGGGCTGTTCGGCGTGCGGCCGATGTTGCAGGTGCTCAAGGTGCCGCGCGACATCCTGATGCCCATCGTCTTTCTGCTTTGCACCGTGGGCGCGTTTGCCGTGGCATCACGCCTGTTCGACGTCTACATGATGGTGGCCATCGGCATTGGCGCCTACTTCCTGCGCCGGCGCGGGTACGAGATGGCACCCCTGGTGTTGGGCCTGGTGCTGGGTCCGCTGCTCGACAAGAGCCTGCGTCGCGGGCTGGTGCTGTCCGACGGCAGCCTCGTGCCCTTTTTCACGCGCCCCATCTCGCTGGGCTTTGCCGTCATCACCATCTTCACCTTCCTGCTGTACGTGCCGCCGTTTCGCGCCGCCGTCAACCGGGCACGAAAGGCGCTTGCCCAGGGCATGCGTGGCCTGATCGGCCGGTCGACGAACTGAGGCGCGGGGACTTTCTGCAATGAAGATCGCCCTTTGCAACGAGGTACTGCAACCGCTGCCGTTCGAGCGGCAGTGCGCGCTGGCGGCCGATTTGGGCTATGACGGTCTCGAGGTGGCGCCATTCACGCTCAAGGACGATCCCTGCCGCATCAGCGACGCCGAGGCCAGCCAGTACGCGCGCATCGCTCAGGATCACGGACTGGTCATTTCCGGCCTGCACTGGTTGCTGGTGGCACCGGTGGGCCTGTCCATCGTCAGCAGCGATCGCAACGTGCGCGAACGCACCACGTCGGTGATGCAGCGCCTGGTCGAATTGTGCGCGGCACTGGGTGGACGCTATCTGGTGCACGGCTCGCCCAAGCAGCGCTCGGTTCCGGCCGACACCACGCCCGTGCAGGCCTGGGACCGCGCGCGCAACTGCCTGCAACGCGCAGCGGGGCACGCCCATGCTTGTGGTGTGACGTACTGCCTCGAGCCACTGGCCCCCAACGAGACCGATCTGATCAACACGATCGAGCAGGCAGTGCACATGATCGGGCAAGTCGGCTCGCCCGCACTGCGCACGATGATCGACTGCAGCGCCGCCGGCCAGGCCGAAACCCTTTCGCTGCCGGACTTGATCGAGCATTGGCTGCCCACCGGGCACATCGCCCACGTGCAGGTAAACGACCCCAATCGCCGCGGGCCGGGACAAGGCGCCCTGGCCTTCGCGCCCATTCTGCGCGGCCTGCAGGCCATGCAGCGCCGCGGCCACTATGGTGACTGGATCGCGGTCGAACCCTTCGACTATGTGCCCGATGGACCTGGTTGCGCGGCTCGATCGATCGGCTATCTGCGCGGCGTGCTGGAGGAATTGGACCATGGCCATTGAGGGACCTCGGTTCATCGTGCGGACCGTCGAGTTGTTCGAGCGGCCGGTGCATCTGCGTCTGCCGTTTCGCTTTGGCGTGGTCACGCTCACGCACTGCCCGCAAGCCTTCGTACGCGCCCAGGTGGCGTTGCCCGACGGCCGCGCGGCCTGGGGTGGCGCGGGCGAATTGATGGCACCCAAATGGTTCGACAAGAACCTGCAGCTCACCAACGAGGACAACTTCGATCAGTTGCGCCATGCTTTGCTGGCCGCGAGGCAGGCCTACCTGTCCGACATGCGGGCCGACACCGCCTTCGGCCACTTCGCCCGCCACCACCAAGCTCTGATCGACCTCGGAGCCGCGCAAGGGCGCAACGCGCTGGTTTCGTGCTACGGCCCGGCGTTGCTCGACCGTGCCATTCTGGATGCGCTGTGCCGTGCGCTCGGCTTGTCTTTCTACGACGCGGCCAAGAGCAACACCGCGGGAATCGACGCTCGCCTCACGCCGGATCTGGCCGGCTTCGATGTCGGCGATTTTTTGGCCAGCCTGTCACCTGCCCCCAGCATCGAGGTGCGCCACACAGTCGGTCTGCTCGATGCGATCACCGCGGTCGACGTGCGCGAACCCGTGAACGACGGCCTGCCCGAGACGCTGGCGGACGTGGTGTCAGCCACCGGTTGCCGCTGGTACAAACTCAAGGTCAGCGGCCAGGTCGACGCCGATATGGAGCGCCTGACGCGCATCGCCGCAGTGCTGCGGCGCGTTTCGGATGCGCGCATCACGCTGGATGGCAACGAGCAGTTTACCGATGCGCAGGCCGCGGCCGCATTCTGGCGGCGTGTGATGGCCACGCCAGCACTGCACCAACTCGCGGAACAGGTGAAATACATCGAACAGCCGCTGGCGCGCGCCATCGCCCTGGACAGCGACGTTGGCGCCCTCGCCGCCATGCGCCCGGTGCTAATCGACGAGTCGGACGACACGCTGCAAGCCTTTCCACGCGCACTGGAATTGGGGTACACAGGGGTATCCAGCAAGCAGTGCAAGGGCATCTATCGCTCACTGCTCAATGCCGCACGTTGCCGACAGCGCAATGGGAGCAAGGCCGTCTGCTTCATGTCGGCGGAGGATTTGACGACCCAAGCCGGGCTGGCCGTGCAGCAGGACCTGGCCCTGGTCAACCTGATCGGTCTCACGCACGTCGAGCGCAACGGTCATCACTACGTCAACGGTTTTGCCGGCCAGGGTGCCAGTCCTACCGAGGCGGCGGCGTTCGCACAGGCGCAAGTCGGCCTGTACGAACCGGTCGAAGGCGGAAACGTCCGTCTGCACGTGCAGGCCGGTCGGCTGGATTTGCGCTCGCTCGCGGCTCCCGGTTTTGCCGCCAGCGCCCAGCCCGACTGGGCCAGCCTGCCTACCCTGCGCAAGCCCACTGACGCCATCCCTTGACGGGCATACCGCGCCGCTCACCCTCGCTTTCCAACCGTATCGAATTCCCACCATGACCACACAAAGACTCGGCATCATCATGCACGGCGTAACCGGCCGCATGGGCATGAACCAGCACCTGATCCGCTCGATCTGCGCCATTCGCGCCGAGGGCGGGGTTCTGCTCGCCAGCGGCGCGCGCGTGCTGCCCGACCCGATCCTGATCGGACGCAACGCCGAGAAAATCGAGGCGCTGGCCAAGGCGCACGGCATCGCGCGCTGGGGTACCGACTTGGACGCCGCTCTGGCCAACCCTGCCGACACGGTGTTTTTCGACGCCGGCACCACCCAGATGCGCCCACAGCTGCTGGCCAAGGCCATCCAGGCTGGCAAACACGTCTACTGTGAAAAGCCCATCGCCACCAACCTGGACGAAGCGCTGCAGGTTGCCAGTCTGGCTGAAGATGCGCGCAAAACCAGGGGCCTGAAGAACGGCGCCGTGCAGGACAAGCTGTTTCTGCCCGGCCTGCGCAAGCTCGACATGCTGCGCCGCGCGGGGTTTTTCGGCCGCATGCTGTCGGTACGGCTGGAGTTTGGCTACTGGGTATTCGAGGGCGACTTGCAGCCCATTCAGCGTCCGAGTTGGAACTACCGCCAGCAGGATGGTGGTGGGATGATCCTGGACATGATGTGCCACTGGCGCTATGTGCTGGACAACCTGTTCGGCGAGGTCCGAGCGGTCAGTTGCCTGGGTGCCACCCACATTCCCCGGCGCTGGGACGAGGCCGGCGAGCCCTACGAGGCTACCGCCGACGATGCCGCCTACGCCACGGTCGAACTGACCGGCCACCAGGGTGAGCCGGTGATCGCGCAGATCAACATGAGCTGGGCCACACGCGTGCGCCGCGATGACTTGGTGACCTTTCACGTCGACGGCACCGATGGCTCGGCGGTTGCCGGCCTGCAGCAGTGCCGCGCCCAGTCGCGCGTGGCCACGCCGCGCCCGATCTGGAACCCGGACATCAAGCAGAGCATGAATTTCTTCGACCAGTGGCAGGAGATCCCAGATTCGGAAGTCTACGACAACGGCTTCAAGATCCAGTGGGAACGCTTCATCCGCCACGTGGTCGAGGATGCGCCCTACAAATGGAACCTGACCGAAGGTGCCAAGGGCGTGCAACTGGTCGAGGCAGCACTGCAAAGCTGGAAGGAACGGCGCTGGATCGATGTTCCGAAACTATCGATTTGATGACTTTGTGCGCTTTCCCATCAAGCGCTGAAGGCTGGCTTGACTTGAATTTTTTTCTGGGATGTCCATGGCTCTGACGCTCACGCTCCCCACCGCGGCGCGCACGCTCGCCTCCTACACCCTGCGCGGCACCCCACCCGCACGCCCTGCCACCGGCGCGCGCTTCAACCGCATCGCCTACTCGGCCGCCCATGTGGTGGCCGACCCGCTCGCCAAGGTGGACCCATGGCTCAGCACCGCCGTGGACTGGGACGCCACCCTCGCCTACCGCCGCCACCTGTGGTCGCTGGGCCTGGGCGTGGCGGAGGCCATGGACACGGCGCAGCGTGGCATGGGCCTGGACTGGCCAACCTCGCTGGAGCTGATCCGCCGCTCGCTCGACGCTGCGCGCGACCGACCTGACGCGCAGTTGGCCAGCGGCTGTGGTACCGACCATCTCGACCTCGAAAGCGTGCACAGCGTGGACGACGTCATCCGCGGCTACGAGGAGCAGATGGAGGCCATTGAGAAACTCGGCGGCAAACTCATCGTGATGGCGAGCCGAACGCTGGTGCGTGTGGCCAGGGGTCCGGCCGATTACGAGCGCGTGTACGCGCGCGTGCTGAGCCAGGCGCGCCAGCCCGTGATCCTGCACTGGTTGGGCGACATGTTCGATCCCGCCCTCGCCGGCTACTGGGGCACGCAGGACATGAACGCTGCAATGGACACGGCGCTGGGCATCATCGCCGCCCATGCCGACAAGGTGGACGGCATCAAGATCTCGCTGCTCGACAAGGACAAGGAAATCGCCATGCGTCGGCGCCTGCCGCCGGGCGTTCGCATGTACACCGGCGACGACTTCAACTACGCCGAACTGATCGCGGGCGACGACTTCAACGGCCCCACCACCCAGCGCCAGAGCGACGCGCTGCTGGGTATCTTCGACGCCATCGCCCCTGCCGCCAGCGCCGCCCTGGGCGCCTTGGCCGCCGGCAATCTGGAGCGCTTTCACGCCATCCTCGGCCCCACGGTGCCACTGTCGCGCCACATTTTCCAGGCACCCACACGCTACTACAAGACCGGCGTCGTCTTCATGGCCTGGCTCAATGGCCACCAGTCCCACTTTTGCATGGTCGGCGGCCAGCAAAGCACACGCTCGCTGCCGCACTTGGCCGAACTGTTTAGCCTGGCCGACGCCGCCAACCTGTTGGAGCAACCCGAACTGGCCGTGCATCGCATGAACACCCTGCTGGCCCTTCACGGCATCGAAGGATGAAACCATGACCCTGCCCGATCGCATTGCCGATGTTCAAGCGCTGGAGGCGCTGATGTCCACCCCCTCGTCGGCTCTGATCGACACCTTGTCCCGCGTACCGGGTGATTTGATGGTGCTGGGCGTGGGTGGAAAGATGGGCCCCACACTGGCGCGCATGGCCAAGCGTGCCGACACGGGGCGGCGCGTGATCGGCGTGGCGCGCTTTTCCGAGCCCGGCCTGCGCCAGCGGCTCGAAGCCCACGGCATTGAATGCATCGCCGCCGACCTGATGTCGCGCGAAGCGCTGGCCAGCCTGCCCGATGCGCCCAACATCGTTTTCATGGCCGGGCGCAAGTTCGGATCGGCCGGCAGCGAATGGCTCACTTGGGCGATGAACGCCTACCTGCCGGCGCTGGTGGCCGAGCGCTTTCCCAGCGCACGCATCGTTGCCTTCTCCACCGCCTGCGTGTATCCCTTCGTCGACGTGCACGGCCCCGGTGCGGCTGAAGACGTGGCGCCCACGCCGCTGGGCGAATACGCCAACTCCTGCGTCGCGCGCGAACGGCTGCTGCAGCACTTCTCGCATCAACAGGGTACGCCGGGACGTCTGATCCGCCTGTCCTACGCCATCGACATGCGCTACGGCGTGCTGCACGATCTGGCGCGCAAGCTGAAGGCTGGCGAGGCGATTGACCTGACGACGGGCCACGCCAACATCATCTGGCAGGGCGAGGCCAACGACTGGATCCTGCGTTCGCTCGCGCACTGCACCACGCCGACCATGCCGCTCAACCTGAGCGGCCAGGCCGTTTCCATCCGCACCGCTGCCCAAGGCCTGGCCGATCGCCTCGGCGTATCGGCTCGCTTCGAGGGGCAAGAGGCCCCCACGGCCTGGCTGGTTGACTGTCACCGTGCCTTCGAGCTGTTCGGCCCGCCGCGGGTCGGCCTCGATCGCATGCTCGACTGGACCGCCGACTGGGTGCAGCGCAGTCAGGCCAGCTTGGACAAACCCACCCACTTCGAGGCGCGCGATGGCCACTACTGAGCAAGCCCTAGCCCTGCTGCACCGTGGTACTGCCATTCCCGCGCACCTGCTGGCACTGAATGCCCAACGCCAACTGGACGAGCGGCGCCAGCGCGCACTGTCGCGCTACTACCTGGACGCGGGAGTGGGTGGCCTGGCCGTCGGCGTGCACTCCACGCAGTTCGCCATTCGTGAGCACGGCCTGTACCGCCCCGTGCTGGAGCTTGCCATGCATGAGGCGCGACACTGGCAACCCATCGGTGGCCCGCGCCCGTTGGCGATGATCGCTGGCCTGGCCGGCCTCACGGCGCAGGCGCTGGCTGAAGCGGGCGCCGCGCACGAACTGGGCTACCACGCCGGCCTGCTGAGTCTGGCCGCGCTGCGTGGCCAGGACGAAGACGCGCTGATCGCGCACTGCCGCGCTGTGGCCGAGGTGCTGCCCCTGGTGGGCTTCTACCTTCAGCCCGCCGTGGGCGGCATGCACTTGCCCGCCTCATTCTGGCGCCGTTTTGCTGGCATCGAGAACGTCGTGGCCATCAAGATGGCGCCTTTCAACCGCTACCGCACACTGGACGTGCTGCGCGGCGTGGTAGAAGCCCGTGCCGAACAGCGCATAGCCCTGTACACCGGCAACGACGATCACATCGTGCTCGATCTGTTGACACCCTTTGATATGCGCCGTGGCGACGAGACGGTCCGCGTGCGCATCCGCGGCGGCCTGCTGGGTCACTGGAGCGTAGGCACGCGCCGTGCGGTCGAGTTGGTGGAGCGCATCCACACCGCCGTCGCAGGTGGCCCCATCACGCCTGAGCTGCTGGCGCTGGACGCCCAGGTGACCGATGTCAATGCCGCCCTGTTCGACGTCGCCAACGACTTTCACGGCTGCATCGCAGGCTGCCACGAGGTGCTGCGCCGCCAGGACTTACTGGCTGGCACCTGGTGCCTGGACCCCGAAGAAGGCCTGAGCCCCGGCCAGGCGGACGAGTTGAGCCGCGTGCACGACGCCTACCCGCACCTGCACGACGACGACTTCGTGGCCGCTCACCGCGACCGCTGGCTGGCCTGAACCGGAGCCAACCGCCATGAGCCTGCGTGATTTTTCTGCCGACCTTGACGCACTGTCGATCAATACCGCCACCGTGCGCAAGCAGCGCGGAGCCGAAGTACCGCTCACACGCATCATCGACCAGTGTGCGGCGCAAGGCATCCGCACCATCAGCCCTTGGCGCGATCAGATAACCGCGGTCGGCATCGACGTCGTGGCACGTCAGTTGCGTGCACTGGGCATCAGTCTTTCGGGTTATTGCCGAGGCGGCTTCTATCCGGCCGCTGACCCAACCGGCTTGCAAGCGGCGTTGCAAGACAATCGCCGTGCGGTGGATGAGGCCAAGGAACTGAGCGCATCCTGCCTGGTGCTGGTGGTAGGTTCGCTGCCTGGCGCGCTGGATGGGCGCCCGGTGTACAAGAGCATCGAACGCGTGCGGGGCGAGGTTCATGACGGCATCGCCGCCACGCTGGAATACGCGCGTGAAGTCGGCATGCCACTGGCCATCGAGCCGCTGCACCCCATGCAGGCAGCCGAGCGAGCCTGCATCAACACACTGGAGCAAGCGCTTGACCTGTGCGACGAACTCGACCCCGACCGCAGCGGCATGCTGGGCGTGGCGGTGGACGTCTACCACGTCTGGTGGGATCCCAAGCTGGCGCAGCAAATCGCCCGCGCCGGCCGCCAGCGCCTGCTGGCCTATCACGTGTGCGACTGGCTCACGCCCACGCGCGATCTGCTGTCCGACCGCGGCATGATGGGCGATGGCGTGATCGAGCTGAAGAAAATCCGCAGTTGGATGGAAGCCGCCGGCTACACCGGCCACGCCGAGGTCGAAATCTTCTCACAGCTCGATTGGTGGCAGCGTGACGGTGACGCAGTGCTGGCCACCTGCATCGAACGCCACCGCAGCGTGGTTTGAGCGCCTTCAGATTGCAACAGCGGCCGATGCGGCCGTTCGGCGCGCCCGGCGCACGTTGAAGGCGCTGACGATCAACACGCCTTGCACCACGGCCAGGCCCAACCAAACCGTGCGGTACTGGCCGCCATCCATCAAGGCGCCGAACAGCAAGGGCGCCAGGGCCTGGCCGATGTCCAGGCCCGAATACACCACTCCGTACACCCGCCCACTGGCGTTGGCGGGGGTGGAGCGCTTCACCAGCATGTCGCGCGAGGGGCCGGCGGTGCCGGTCGCAAAGCCCATCAGACCGAACATGACCGGAACCAGCGCGCCCGGCATGTCGAGAAAACCAACCACCAGCGCCACGCATGCGGCAAGGCCAAAACCGATGCCAACGATGCGCTCGCACCGTTCGGGGTTGCGCACCATGAAACCGCCGGCCAACATGCCGGCCGCCGCAGCCACCATGTATATCGACAGACACATGGCCACCACCTCGGGCACCACCGCGTGCAGGTGTCCCGCCGCGCTGGGGGCAAAGGTCTGGATCACGCTGAGCGCAGCAGCGTAGAAAAAAAAGAATGCAAAACACATCCACACCGCCGGGATGGCCAGAAAGCCGTAGGTGTCGCCTGGCAGCTCCTTGCCCTGCGTCTTCTGCTCGTGGGCTACAGGCAGCTCAAGCGTCGCACGATAGAGCAGCAACACCGCCAGCACGGCACAGATCAACACGCCGGCTGCAATCAGCGCCACGCGCCACGAATAAGCCACCGTCAGTGGCACCAGCATGGCCGGCGCCAGCGACCAGCCCAGGCTGCCGGTAATGCCATGCACGCTGTAGGCATGGCCCAAGCGCTCGGGCGTGACTTTGCGGTTGAGCAATGTGTAATCGACGGGGTGAAACACGCCGTTGCCCACACCCGCCACCACCGAAAACAGCGCCAGCATGGGGTAGCTCTGGCTGGCCGCAAAACCAAACGCAGCCAGCGCCAGCAGGCCCAGGCCGGAAAACAGGATGGGCCGCGGGCCGTATCGGTCGACGACAAAGCCTGAAAACGCCTGAACCGCGCAAGAGACGACGAAGAACACCGTCATCAGAAAGCCCAGCTCGGCATAGCTGACGCCAAACGCCGTCTTCAGCCAGGGAAACAGCGGCGCCAACAGCAACTGGCTGTAGTGACTGATCAGGTGTGCACCACCGACCAAACTGATCAGCTTGACGTCCTGACGGGACCCGGCCGGATGTGGGGTCGGCAAGGGGGTTGTCGCAGCTTGACTCATGAACCATTCCTCGTAGCGGCACCGGTGGTCCGCATCGCGATCAAGCAGCAAGTTTCGTCGATTTCGCCCACACAGGCATGGCGTTGCTCTGCACCACGACCCAGCAGCAGGCTTTGCGGCTGGAGCCGTCTCAGCGCAACAACCGCCGAATCAGCCCCATCACCCGATCGAAGCGTGCGCCGAACGGCGGATACAGCAAGTCGCCGCGGCCGAAGCGCGACTGCACGAACACCGCCTTCTCGTGCGTGAAGCGCAGAAACCCGGTCTCGCCGTGGTAGGCGCCCAGGCCGCTTTCGCCCACACCGCCGAAGGGCAGGCCGTCGTGCGCGATGTGCATCAAGGTGTCGTTCACCGTCACGCCACCGCTCACCGTGCCGGCCAGCACGCGGTCGCGTGCCGCCTCGTCCTGGCCGAACCAGCACAGCGCCAGCGGGCGCGGGCGGGCGTTGATGTAGGCGATGACGGTCTGCAGCTCGTCGTAGGGCAGCACCGGCAGCACGGGGCCGAAGATCTCTTCCTGCAGCAGGCGCGCCTGCGGCGGCAGGTCGAACACCAGCAGCGGGCGCATCTGGCGCGCCTCGGCCTCGCTGCCGGGCGTGTCCAGCGCGGGCGGTCCCACGTCGTCCACCCGCGCGCCCAACGCCCGCGCCTCGTCTACCAGCGCCTGCAGCCGCTGGTGCTGGCGCGCGTTGATGATGGCAGCGTAGTCGGCATTGCCCACCAGCCGCGGAAACAGGCGCGCGACGGCCTTTTGATAGGCGTCGGCAAAGGCCGCCTCGCGCCCGCGCGGCAGCAGCAGGTAGTCGGGCGCGATGCAGGTCTGGCCGCCGTTGAGCAGCTTGCCCACGGCGATCTTCAGGGCCGCGCCTTCCAGGTCGGTGCATGAGGCGTCGATGATGCAGGGCGACTTGCCCCCCAGCTCCAGCGTGACGGGCGTGAGGTTGCGCGCGGCGGCCTCGGCCACCTGCCGGCCCACGGCCGTGGAGCCGGTGAAGAACAGATGATCGAAAGGCAAGGCGGAAAACGCCGTGGCCACGTCCACCCCGCCGGTGACGACGGCAAACTCCTCCGGCGCGAAGTGCTGGGCCACCAGTTCGGCCAACAGCTGCGCCGTGTGCGGCGTGTGCTCGCTGGGCTTGAGCAGCACGCGGTTGCCCGCCGCCAGCGCGGTGGCCGCCGGCCCCAGGGCCAGTTGCAACGGGTAGTTCCAGGGGCTGATGACGCCCACCACGCCCAGCGGCTGGCGCAGCACGTGGGCGCGCGCGGGCAGCAGGTGCAGGGGGGTGCGCACGCGGCGCGGTCGGCTCCAGCGCGCCAGGTTACGGCGCAAATCGGCCAGCACGCTGTCGAGCACCAGCGCGTCGGCCAGCTGCGTCAGGCGCTCGCCGCGCAGGCCGAAGTCCTGCCCCACGGCCTGCGCCAGCCGGCCTTCGTTGTGGCGCCACATCGCCGCCAGGCGCTGCAGGCGGCCCTGCCGCAGGGCCAGCGGCACCTCGACCTCGCGCCGCGCGGCCTGCTGCTGGCGCTCGAACAGGTCCACCAGGCTGGAGGTGGCGGCGACGGCGACCAGGGCGTGGGTGCTGGCGTTCATGGAGGGCTCCTGTGCGGGCTTGCGGCTGCGCCCTTCGGGTAGCTTACCCCCATCCCCGCCCGCACATCCTGCTGGATACCGTACTGGGCAAAGGGGTAGCGCAGGCCGTTCTTGGCCAATGCCGCCATGCCGGTCAGCGACCTGTCCATGTCGGCAGGGGTCAGGGCCATCAGCATCTCGTCGTCCAGCACGCCGCCGTAGCGGCGCTCGGCAAAGCACGGGATCGACAGGCTGGGCTCGCGCGTCTTCAGCGCCCGGCCCCACGAGTCGGCACAAGACGACTCGCCCACCACGCTCCAGTCGAAGCGCTGGTAGCCCGCCCACTGCAGGCCGTTGATGAAATAGATCATGGCACCCGGCGTGGCATAGAAAAGCGCGATGTCGGGCTGGTCCAGCCCCGCCCCGAAGCCCGCCCACTTGGCCAGCGGCGCGACGACAAGCGCCTTGTACCTGCCCACGGGCACCACGTTCATCGCCGCCTGGTGCCGGGCCGAGTCTTCCACCGTGGCGTACCACACGCCCGCCATCTGCTGGCCCGAATACCACGCCGCGTCCTGCCCACCCAGGCCGATCACGGCCTGGCACTGCGGGCCCACCAGGTCGTCGCCCGTGATGCCCATGGTCCAGCCCAGGCGGGCCGCCTGCGCGACGATCTGGTCGGTGGTGTGCACCGCCTGCGGGCGGCGCAGCCTGGGGATGCACTCCAGCACGTCGGTCGATTCGAACAGGCGCATGCCGATGGGCGGCACGCGCAGCTTGAGCGTCTGTTCCAGCTTCTGGGTGCCCGGGGCTCCGTAGCTGAAGCTGAAAGCCCCGCAAGATGGACATTTGCGTGGGCTGGGAATGCCGTAACCGCAATAATGGCAGCGCAGCTCTTCGGTGTCCCGGTGATAATACATGCTGATATCGCAAGACGGGCACTTCACCGGCACTCCACATTTGTGACATTGGATGTAGGATGAATAACCCCGGCGGTTTTGGAAAAGGATCACCTGCTGATTGTGTCTCAACCTATTCTCGATGCCCTCCAGAAGCGGCTGGGAAAGCAGCTCTTCCTGCTCTTCCTCCCGAAGGTCCACCACTTCGACCGAGGGCATGGCAATATCGAAGGGCCGGTTGTCCAGACGGTGGAGGCGATACTTGCCGAGCTGCTGATTGTGCCAGGATTCCAGGGCCGGCGTGGCCGAACCGATGATCACCTGGGCGCCGCTTTGCATGGCTCTCACGATGGCCATATCCCGTCCGTGATAGCGTGGCTGGCTTTCCTGCTTGTAGCTTTGCTCGTGCTCCTCGTCCACAATGATGAGTCCCAGCAGGGGCATAGGCGCAAAGACGGCGCTGCGGGCACCCACCACGATGCGTTTTTCACCGCTGGAGATCAGACGCCACTGCCTGAGCCGCTCCCGATCGGACAGCTTGCTGTGGTTGATGGCCAGGATAGAGCCAAACTCGCTGCTGAAGCGCTCCACCATTTGAGGCGTGAGCGCGATCTCCGGAATCAGGAAGATGATGTTTTTGCCCGCTTCCAGATAGCGGCGCATGATATGAATATACACCTCGGTCTTGCCGCTGCCGGTAACACCGTAGAGCAGGTTGACCTCAAAGCGGCCAAAGCCCTCTGAGATGGAATCCAGGGCCTCCTGCTGCTGTGGTGTGAGCGTTACATCCCTGGGCGCCAGAGGATATTCTTCATAGACCGGTGGAGCGTCCACCCGCCTGGGTGTGATGGCCACCAAACCTTTGGAGGCAAGAGCCTTGATCACGGCATAGGAGAAGGTGCCGCTCAGCACCGCCATGGCCATCTCGCCTTTGTGGGCAATAAGCAGATTCATGGCTTCGGCCTGACGGGGAGGGAGGTCTATGGGCTTGGCGGCAACGGTATTAACCGTCACGAAATTGGCAAAGCGGGGTTTGTCTCTGGGGCTCACCTTGCGGTCCACTTCGATCCCGCCATCGGCCTCGGCAGCTTCTATCTGCTTTAGTATCGATGTTTTAGGAAGAGCTGACCGGAGGTCTGCCAGGGAATGCCAGTTACCGTCCGCCAGTAGATTTGCCAGGGCCGGATCGCTGATGATGCCGCCCTCTTTTTTTCTCACGGACGCGCTCAGATCGGGAATCAGCCTGGAGGGCAGCATGGCAAAGAGGCAGCTTCCCATCGAAACCTGATAATAGCCGCTCATCCATCTGGCCAGTTCTATGAGAGCGGGTGACACCAGCGGGGTTTCATCCAGCACTTCCAGCACGGCCTTGCATTTGATGCCAGAGGGAGGATTAACCACTCTCGGTCCGCTGATGCCGATCATATCCCTCCGGTTGAAGCTCACGAGCACCCTGCAGCCCGGCTGAACAGAAGTCTGGCTGCTGTAGGTGAAGTCCTTGTTGAGGCTCACGGGAAGATAGATCACATAATGCACGCGGCTAGGATGGGTGAAACGGGGATATTTGTCAATACAAATCGCCGACCCTCCTGGGGAACTGGCGTTACCAATTCCTTCTACGGGTGCTCTACGGGTGCTCTACGGGTTCCACCCGTAGAGCACCCGTAGAGCAGATCGGGAAGTCTGGTAATACTCGCTTCACCTCAAGGTCCCTTGGTGCTATCAAGCTATCATCGCAGTACTTCACCTGAACCAAGAGCCATAAATGGCTTATGGGTGAGGGATGCTCCACCGGTGATCTGACTATACGGTCTAGTGTCGCTGGGATGGACCGCCTTCTCTGCTTTAGGTTATTGGCACTGCGATAACCCCGCACCGACGCACAAGATGAAAGAGCAAAACTGCGCAAAAACGACAAGCCCTCCCGTTGAGGAGGGCCTGCTTTGTATCTGGCTATTTTTTGAGGGGTTTAGGATCCGAATCGCATGGTGAACTGGTAGTTGAAGGCACCAGATACACCGGACATCGACCAGGACTGCACTGCCCGCTTGATGTCCTCAAGGAAGGACGTGGGCAGGTTTCCTGAAACGGGAGTCACCTGAACGGCTTCGATCCGGCTGCCATTGCCGAAGATCCTGATATTGACGGATCCCCCGCTGTTTTCGATGGCGGCCGCCTTGCGATACAGCGCCGTGAGCTGGCTCTTGCGGCTGTTCACCGCGTTGCGCAGGGCTTCGAGATCGGACCGGGCCTCTTCAGGCGCGGTAGCGATGGTGTTTTCGGTAACTGCCGCGGCCTGTTGTGAGATCCTGCTGATCACAGCCCGGTCTGCACTCGTAACGGCTACGGGTTTGTTAAGAGCGGCGATCTCCGCCTGGCTGACGTTGCCGCGCACATCCACGTTGCCGGTGGGACGTTCGGAGCTGCCTTTGATGCCGCCGGTATTGGAAGCGGATGAGAACTCGCTCTGCTGGTAGGAGGATATGGCGTTGGGATCGAAAGAAGAGGCTATACCGCCTGATCTTCCGCCACCGCTGCCAGGGCCTCCGGATCCGCCGCCAGGACCCGTGCCTCCACCGCCACCGCCACCGCCGTCGCGGGACGCGGCGACGAAATCGCGCGTGGTGGTAATGGCCACTGGGTTTCTGACCACGGCATTGGGATTGAACTCACCAAACAGCGACGCGGCATTGGTTCCTGTGCCACCGGGCCTTCCAGTGGTACGGCCGGCTTGAGCTGTTCTTGCGGCTGCAGCAGCGGCTGCAGCAGCGGCTGCTTCAGCTTCGGCGCGAGCTCTGGCTTCGGCTTCTTCGTCTCTGGTGCCTGCCTGCACTTCCTGGGGCTTGTAGGTTTCCACCCTTTGGGCCCGGCGGAGCTGAGCAAGGCTGGCTTCCAGAGTGCCGGCATCGATCGTATCGGGTTTGAGTACCAGATCATAAATCAGCAGGAGGGCAAGTGTCAGGAAAAGAAACACCAGGATCATGGCCCGGTTGAACTTCTCCTCTTGCGTACCTTCGGCCCGACGGGAATACTGCGCCACGATCTGCCGTTCTTCCTCGGTGAGGATGTGTACGTAGGGTTCAATGAAACGGTAGTGGATCTCCCAATCTGGATTGAGGACCAGCGTGCCTGTCATATCGTTGCGGAGCTGCAGTTCGTTGCCTTTGAGCAGTCCGTTGCTTTGCAGGAAGGCCTGGTCCACAGGTTTTCCGTCTTTGGAACAATCCAGCTTGGCGCCAGGAACGAGTTTCATATAGAATTCGTTGCCTTTTTGGGCGATGAGCTGGTGCTTATCCGGGAAGGCGGGATCCAGCACCTGCCAGAGCAGATACTTGTTTGATCCGACAAACCATTTGTTTTTAAACACGCCCTGGCCGTGTTTGATATAGTCCAGGACTTTCCCTTTGTAGCTTAGCTCTAGGTTAAGTTGCGTTTTTGCCATTTCACCTCCCTATAGCCGCGCTGTTTGAGATTTTTCCAGCCATTGGGAATCCTTCAGAGTGCTGAAATAGACATACTTGTAGTATGAGCCCGTGCCCACCTCAACGATGGCCGTGATCACCTCAGTCGGGATGATCTCGTCTGCCTGAACGAGCAGACAGGCCTGGTTTTTCGCGGGGTCCTTTTCGATCATATCGGATTGGATCTTGAGGAACTCATTGAGGTCGGAACGTTTCTGAGGATCAGTCAACAACTGTCTGGGTGTGCCAAAATAGGTGTTGTCCATGCCCACCAGGATGCGATCGGGATAGACTTTCACTATCGTGGTGCCCATGTTTTCTTCCAGCTGCTCGGTGGACATCGTGGTGGGAAACACCATCCTGTCCGGCACGGTGAGCTTCTGGGCTTCCATCGATACATTTTTGATGAGGAAGACCAGGATGATGGTCAGCACATCAAGCAGAGATGTGATGGAAAGAGGTTTTATCTCAGCCGCAATTTTACGAGTGCGGCGAACCTCTTTACCGGTGGATTTGGCTCTTTCCTTAATTTTCATAGTTATCTCCTAGAAGTAGCCAACCCCGGTGGGTTTGTACATCACGTTTATAAAAGCGTTGTTCTTGCACAGGTCGATGGTTTTAATGAGGGGACCATACAAAACGTCCGGATAAGGGCTGACGTTGATCTCACGCTGCTCCGGGTTGCGGGCACGGATTTCCTTGAGCACCTGATCCAGCCTAACGAAGTCATAATACCCGTTGGTAAAGGGGACCTTCACGGTTTCCTGGCCAGGCTCGCGGACCTCAAATCCACGGAACAGACCACGCTCCGGAGCATCCTGATTCATGATATAGACTTCGATCTTCTTTTCCTGGACTTTGTCGCCACCGGGGCCTTGACCTCCCCCACCTCCACCACCGGACGGAGCGAAATTGAGAGCAACCAAAGCCAGCTGAGCGATCACCAACATGTAAAGCATAAACGGAATGATGGTGATGAACAGGTTCATGATCGGCACCAGGTCCGGTTCTTTCGGACCGCCGGCCAGCCTTTGGTTCCTTCCGGCAGAAGGACGGTATGGCATAATCCTATCCTCTGTTTGCAGCGTAGCTAAGGTAGTTTATGATCTTTACGGTGTGTTCGTCGATCTCTGCAAGGATCTTTTGGGCGCGGCCATAGAGACCACCGTGGATAAGGGTGAGCGGGATGGCGGCAATGAGGCCCATGGCTGTGGTTCCGATAGCTTGGGCAATACCTTGTGTCAGAAGAGTGTTTCTTTGGTTTTCAGGAGCGTTGGCCATACCGTCGAAGGCGACCAGCAGTCCCCAAATGGTTCCCAGCAGCCCAAGGTAGGTGCAAATCTGGGCCAAGGTCGTGAACCAGGAAAGCCCGGCGTCGAGTTTGTGAACGGTCTGCAGCACGGCTTCTTCAAAACCGTTTTGCACCGCGCGATCCAGTTCCTCGCCTTTTTTGTTGGCTTTGCGGGTGTCTATGTAGATCCGCAGTCCGCTCCAGAAAATGTAGCCCAGAGTGGTACCCTTGAAGCTTTCGGCGATCTTGGCGGCTTCGTCCACCTGATCATTTTTAATATAACCTTTGAGCTTGAGATAGAATTTCTGCGCGTCGATCTTCTCGCGTTGATAAAGCTGAAGATAACGCACGACACCATACACAATACCTATCACGA
>OFJB01000332.1_pt1 | contig 23956 bp, 37 predicted proteins | sample 1775081 | NCBI WGS metagenome assembly OFJB01 (sample SAMN08195771, study PRJEB24354) | sludge metagenome | isolation source: initial sludge from phenol fed wastewater aerobic bioreactor | place: India: Nagpur | collected 2016-06-05
CAGCATGTCAGGCCGCCGCAGATTCCGAGTGACGCCGCGCCGCAGGCCGGCGTGAATATCCGCCTCTCGCATTCCGAAGATTAACCGCCTCGTATAAGGAGAATTGCCTTGAAATTCGGCAAAGCCAAAGCTCGGCCCAAGGCTGATACAAACGTATCATCCGACGTGCCGCAGAAACCCAAAGACCCCTATGTTCTGGCTCGTGAAGAGTGGAACGACCGCTATGGCGATTACATCGCCAGCGCCAAGAATTGGCGCTCGGTCGCCATCATCACCAGCTTGGTCGCCCTGGTGTCGGTAGGCGGCCTCGCCTACGTCGGCGCGCAGGACAAGTACATCCCCTACATCGTCGAAGTGGACAAGCTGGGCCAGGCGGCCAATGTGGGCTACGCCTCCCAGGCGTCGCCGGTCGATCAACGCATCTTCAAGGCATTCCTGGTGCGCTTCCTGTCGGACTTCCGCAGCGTGACGCCTGACGCGGTTGCGCAGAAGGCCGCGCTCGACCGCCTGTACTCGATGGTGCCGACCGGCTCGCCGGCCTTGGAGAAGATCAACACCTTCTACAAGGACAACTCGCCGTTCATGGTGGCGCAAAGCCAAACGGTCGCGCTGGAAATCAACTCGGTGCTGCCTATCTCCGGCCAAACCTGGCAAATGGAATGGACGGAGACGAAGCGCAACCTGTCCGGCCAGATTCAGAGCCGGATTCGCTACAAGGCTTCGCTGACGGTCGCCTTGAATCCTCCGCAGAACGAAGGGCTGATGCTGGTGAATCCGCTCGGCCTCTTCGTGATGGATTTGAACTGGTCGCAGCAACTTTAATTTCGAGGATTTGAGACATGAAAAAAGCATTCAGCCTGGCCGTCCTGGTCGCCCTCTCTGGCAGCGTGTTCGCTGCCGACCCGCAACCCGCTCCGGTGCCGAACCTGGCGAAGCCTGGCGAGACGATCACGCCGGCTGCTGCGCCGGCTCCCGTTGCCGCACCGGCCAGCGCGCAACAGTGCAGCGCGGCCGCTGCGGCCCCGGCCTGCGTCGAAGCGAAGGCCGTGGAAGTCCCGAAGCCCAGGCCCGTCGTGCAACGACGCGCGCCGCGTCCCGCCGTCGAAAAGGAGTTCGCACCAGCGCCGGCACGCATGGCCGTCGCCAAGTCGGCGTCTTGGGCCGATGACCCGCGCGCGCAGCCCGTGATGGGCGAAGAGGGCAAGGTGGTCTATGTGTTCGGCGAATCGCGGCCGACCATCGTGTGCGCGCCGCTGCGCGTATGCGATGTCGAGCTGGAGGCCGGCGAGACGGTGAACAATGCCGACGTGGGCGACGCGGTGCGCTGGAGCCTCAAGCCGTCGATTTCTGGCGCGGGCGCGGACAGGACTGTTCACGTCATCATCAAGCCGAAGGACTACGACCTGGACACGAACGCCATCATTGCGACCGACCGCCGCACGTATTACCTGCGCCTGGTGTCGCCGCGCGAGGGCATCAACGCCTACACCACGCGCGTCGCGTTCTACTACCCGGAGAACGAGCGCAAGGCATGGGAAGCGCAGCGCGCCGCGATGGTGAAGGAAGAGAAAACCGTCGTGTCCGATCTGCCGCCGCTGACTGCCGACAAGCTGAACTTTGGCTACGCGCTGGACGGCAAAGACCACTTCAAGCCGGTGCGCGTGTTCGACGACGGCGCGAAGGTCTACATCCAGATGCCGATGGAGTTCCAGCACCGCGAAGCCCCGGCGCTCGTCCTGGTGGGCAAGGATGGCAAGGAACAGCTTGTCAACTACCGCTTGAAGAACGACTACTACATCGTCGATAAGCTGTTCAGCAAAGCCGCGCTCATCCTGGGCGTGGGCGACGATCAGCGCCGCGTGACGATCACGCGCGACGAGTGCAAGAAGCGCGGCTTCTTCGGTAGCTGCGTGGAGTAACGGCTATGTCGAATAACGATCAAGAAGTGAAGTCGCCCGACAAGCTGGAACTGCGCGGCAAGCCCACGACCGGCGTGCGCTTCGGCAAGAAGGCTGGCTTCGTCATCGCCACGGTGGTGTTCACCGTGCTGGGCCTGGTGCTCTACGGTATCGCCACGCGCGAGCCGGCAGGCACCGTGCAGGAAGGCGCGGACGGCCAGCCTTTGGCACCGGGCAAGCTCACGGCGGCCGGCGCGGATGCGGCCGGCAGAATCTACGCAGGCGTGCCCGATGGCATGGCGGTTCCGAAGCCCGAGCCGGCCATCACGCCGGCCACGGCGAGCACGCCGGAAGCGCCGCAGCCGACGCAGGCAGCGGCCGTGCCGAACCTGGGCGCACAGCCTGCCGCAGCAGCTCCAGCAGGGCAGGGCGGCCAGCCGCCGCTGACGCCGGAACAGCAAGCCGCCCAGCGCCTCAAGGAACAGCGCGAAGCCGAGCGCCAGAAGGCCATGATCGCCGAGGCGGCCGTGCCGAACTGGAGCGGCAGCGCCGGCAATACGGTCGTCACGGGCCAGCCTGGCGGTGCGAATCCCGCGCTCGCCCAGCTCCAGGCGGCCGCACGCGGCCTGCAAGGCACGCCCGGACTGGCCCAGCTCGCGCAGGCCCAGGGCGGCGGTGATGGTGATGACCAGAACAAGCAGGCCCGCAAGGAAGCCTTCCTCACGAAAGCGTCGTTGCAGCCCGACACCGACTACCTCAAGGCGACGGTGAAGGAGCAAATCAGCAAGTTCGAGCTGAAAACGACCGCCGTGATTCCGGCCGTGCTCATCAGCGGCATCAACTCGGACTTGCCCGGCGACATCAGCGCCCAGGTGACGGATGACATCTACGACACAGCCACCGGCCGTTTCCTGCTCATCCCGAAGGGCACGACGATCTATGGCAACTACGACAGCCGCGTGGCCTTCGGCCAGGAGCGGGTGCTTGTTGCCTGGTCGCGCCTCCAGTTCCCGAACGGTTCGACGTTGAACCTGGAAGGCATGACGGGCGGTGACGCGGGCGGCTATGCCGGCTTCCATGACCAGGTGAACAACCACTACGGGCGCTTGATCGGCTTCGGCATCGGCACCGCGTTGTTCTCGGCCGCGTTCCAGTTGTCGCAGCCGCAGCAGTCCAGCACGAACGGCACGCTGTCTGCGCAGCAGACGACGGCCGCAGCGGTCGGGCAGCAGCTCTCGCAGCTTGGCATGCAAGTCACTTCTCGGAACCTGAACATCCAGCCTACGCTGGAGATTCGGCCGGGATACCAGTTCGTGGTGAAGGTGAACAAGGACGTTGTGTTCCCGAAACCCTATAAGTGAAGGTATCCTTACACGATTTGGTGACAAATTGAGAGGTTGCCTACATGCCAACGACACCAGACGACGGGAAGGTCGTCTGTCTACGACTTAGCGTTAAAGCAGATGACTTGCTGCGCGAACATCTTGTAAGAAAAGGCGACGTGTCGCGGCGCGTCAACGAGGCGGTGCAGGGCACCGACTTGGAGCACGTCGCGGTCGTTCCACGAGGAAAAGCGCCCGGTTCGGGGCGCGAAACGTTCATGAATACCTCGGTGAAGTTCTTGCCGGGGGTTTATGAAGAAGCGGCGCGGGTGGCTAAGGCCAAAGGGGTTTCGGCCTCCGCGCTTATTGATGCTGTCTTAGTACAGTTCTTTTCACAGCCGAGAGCGGCAGAGGTAAATTATGTCGAGAGCGACAGTAGTAACGGTGACAAACCAAAAAGGAGGCGTCGGTAAAACGACTTCTGGCGTGCATCTGGCCTTCGGGCTGCGGGACATGGGCAAGAAAGTCCTGCTGGCCGACATGGACACCCAGGGCAACGCAAGCGCCATTCTTTCGCGTGACCCGCGAATCAACACCCGGCCCGGTGGCGCTGAACAGCTCTTTCAGAACGTGGCCGACTTGAAGGGGGTCGAAACCCCTTCCGGCATTGACCTCCTTCATGGTCATGCCTTCCTCGAAGCACTGGACAAGGAAGTGGCCGTAGGTGACACGGCCCAGCTCCGCGACTACGTGCGTTCGCTCCCCTACGACTACATCATCTTCGACACGCCGCCCGCCCTGGGCGTGCGCCAGGTCGCGCCGATGCTGTGGGCCGATCACCTGGTTGTTCCCGTCGAGCCGACGCCGCTGGCAGCGGCCGGCCTGGCGGCCACCATCCGCGTCATCAAGCGGTTGATTGATTCCGGCCAAAACGGCGAATTGAAGTGGAAGCTGGTCGTCAACCGCTACAAATCGACCAGCAAGGAACAAACCGCGCTCGTCGAGCGCATGCGCCAGCAGTTCGGCGCGAACTTCGTGCAATTCACCTTCGGCGAGCGCGTCGGCCTGACCGACTGCCTCGCGCGTGGCGTGCCGATCTGGGAATACAAAGGCACGCCGAAGGAAGTAGGCGAAGCCTGGCGCGCGCTGCCGTCCGCTCTCGGCCTGGCGTGAGGTGGTGAATATGGCGACAACAACTAAGAAATCATCCGGCGCAGTCATGGACTTCCTGGGCGGCCTCGGCGACGAGGCGGCCAGCGACGCGCCGCCCTCGATGTTCGCTGTGACGGCCATCCGGCCCGACCCCGAACAGCCCCGAACCGAGTTCGACCAGGAACGGCACGACAACCTGGTGGCGTCCATCAATGAAATGGGCGTGCTCCAGCCGCTGCTGCTGCGCGAGACCGGAGAGAACCCGCCCTACGAAATCATCGCCGGGGAACGGCGGTGGCGGGCCGCGAAAGCGGCCGGCCTGGCCGAAGTGCCCGGTTTCATCCGCAACGACCTGACGCGCGAACAGGTAGAGCTGGCCCAGGTGGTCGAGAACACCCAGCGCGCCGACTTGACCGACGTGGAGCTGGCAAGGCGCATTCAGCGCCTGCTGGACAACACGAAGATCAAGAAGAAAGACCTGGCCGCGAAGCTCGACCGCAAGCCCAGCTACATCAGTCGTCTCCTGGCGATGCTCGATGCCGAGTGGAAACCGCTGGTGGACGAGGGCGTCATCACGTCGGCCGGCGTGCTGGAACGCTTCAAGGCGCTAGGCGACGACGACCGCGCCGCGCTGCTCGATGCAGCGCGCGCCAAGGGCGCACCGCTCGGCCGTGAGGACATCGACGCGCTGGTGGACGCCAAGAAGGCGGCCGCCGCGCCGACCGTGGTGCCAGATCCCGCGCACCAGGTCGGCGAGACTGTCACCACGGGCGACACCGGCACGGCCACGGCCAGCGAACCGGACGCCGGCAGCTCTAGCGAAGGCGGCGGCGACGGCCTCGGCGGACTGGATTCACTCGGCGGCTTCGACGGCGAGCCAGGCGCAGGCGGCAGCGCCGACGATGCCGGCGACGGCGGCCTGGACGGCAGTGGTGCGATAGACGGCGGTGACAGCAGTAGCGAGCCATCGACCGCGACCGCCTCGGGCGGCGAAAAAGGCGGCGGCACGGCCAGCAAGAACGTCTCGTTCAAGATGACGGTCGAGGACTTCGAGCGCCTGATTCCGCACTTCGTGGACAAGTCGGCCGACAAGGTGGAATTCCGCGTCAGCCCTGACCTGGCCGTGGCCCTCATCGAGAACCTGGGCGGTGCGGTGCCCGACGAGGTTGGAGAGTACGGCGCGAAGATCAAGGACTTGATGGCCTAGAACGCGCCACACAGCGTTCAAACCGACAAGGGCATGCCGAGGCATGCCCTTTGTCATTTGCGGCCCGTGTAGGCCCGCTACGGCGGCCGCAGCAGGGGGTTTGCCTCTTTTTCCCGCCCAAGGGGCGGCGGCGGACAGTTCCGCAAGGCGTGAGGGTGGCTACTGCCTGTGCTGCTTGGGTTGAAATCCTTGCGGCGGTGGTGAGCTGGCCAGGTTGCCAAGGGGCAGGGCGGTTGTGCGCAACCGGGCGCGCAAGTGCGCGCCCTTCGATAACCCTGTGAGCGTAGCGAACCGCTTATCGGGGGGAAGGGGGGCCGCGTAGCGGGGGAACCCCCTCGCAGGGGGTTCCCCGGCCGTTAGGCCGCCATTGTGAGGACGCTGCTCGCGCTTGCGCGAGCCACTTATAGCGGGTGGGTGGGTACGAGCCGCAGGCGGCGCCGGCCCATTGGCCGGCTTGGGGCGTAAGCGATCTGGCGTTAAAGCGTTTAAAAGGAAATCGTTAAGAAACGCGCGCGTGTTACGGTGTCGCAAGTCCGCGCCAGTATTGGGTTTTCGGCGGTTTTGGTGGCGGGATAGACGAACTGGCGGTGGTGCGATAGACGACTTTTCGGTGGTGCGATAGACGGGCCTGAGTGGTGCGATGGACGACGGCCGCCAAGTTATCCACAGAATTTGCCGTCCGGTGGTGCGATAGACGTTGCGCCAGGCCGGTTTCATCGGCCGGCCAGGTCGCCGGATTTTTCACGCGGATGGCATAAAAGCCTTGTGCCATCAGGCTTTCCGCCCGGCTGTGGATAACTTAGCGGTGGTGCGATAGACGACTTTTCGGTGGTGCGATAGACGATGACGCCGCGCATCGTGACCGCCCTTGGTGGCGTGATAGACGACGCTGAGGGGTGGCGGCTCGCCGGCCAGGCCACGGCCTGGCTACGCCGACGCGGGCGAGAAAGCGCACGGATGGGATGGAAAGGGCAGGCTCGGCATCGTAGATGCCGGCGTGCGTGGTGACACTGCGGAGCTGGCCAGGCGCAGGGCCTGTCACCAGCCTAGCGGCGACCGCGTTGCTGCGCCTGGATGTCGAAGCCGGGCAGCAGCTCGCTCAAGGGCTGCGCGCCGGCAGTGCGCGGCCGCAGGGCGGGCGCTGGCGGTGGTGCCGGCGACTTCGCGGCCGAGCTAGGGGGGAAGGTGCCTTGTTCCACCAGCCGGCCATACCAGCCGGCCAGGTTGCTCTTTGCAAGCTCGGCACTGAGCTTGCGGGTGTCGCGGGTGAGGTAGACGACTTGGGGCGGCTTGGCCGCCTCGTCGATGGCGATGCGGTAGTCCGGCAGCGCGTCGTCCTTGATGATCTTGACCAGCTCGCGCCGGAAGTATTTGGTTTCCTGCTGGCTCCCGGTCTTTTCCTTGAGCAAGGGCAGGTTGATCTTCCAAAACGCCTTGTCGCCGCAGTGCTTGCGGCCCAGCTCGTACAGCCGGCGCTCCATCGGCTGGGCGAGCGAGAAGTATTCCGGGTTGATGGTCAGGATGTCGTACTCCTGCACTGCGCGGTAAAGCCACTCGGACAGCAGCAGCTCGACCTGGAGCGCGCCCTTGCCGTTCTTGGTGGATTGCGTCACCTTGTAGTCCTCGACCAGCCCGAAGCCATCGGTGCGCTCTTCCTCGGTCGTCTTGACGTTGGTTTCGATGGTTGTGCCGCGCAGTCGTCGGCAGGTGTCTAGGGCGCGTTCGTAGGCCGCGCCGCCCGTGCTGCGACGGGTGCCGACCAGGAAGGGGTGAATGTCGAAGCGCACGCGCCTGGTGGGCGTCTTGCCGGCCTCGACGGCTCGCACGATCTTGGAGACGGCGTAGATGAGGATGTCCTTGTCGAACACCGTGGCCGCCCCGATCACGCTGGGGATGATCTTCACGTACTTGTCGCCGCGCTGGTAAGTGCGGATGCGCAAGTCCTTATTCTTCGACAGGCTGAATATCGGGTATTCCATCGAATGGATGTCGTCCTTGACAGGCCAGTCTGCGACGGCATCAAGCAAGGTGAACAGGTCGGGCTGAATCAAGCCAGGGCTGTCGTCTTTTTTTGTCATTCGAGGAATCCTCTCAAGCTCTCTTGAGTGATACAAATGCCGCACATTTTATCAGGCATTTGTGCCCTTGTCGCGGTTTTCATGGTGACACTTTCCGGCTGGCCAGCTCCTGCTGTAGCTCCATCAACGCGGTCAGCAGCCACCGCCAGCCCTCCGGCCCGAGCGTGATGCGCGCGCGGGCGTTCCGGTAGCTGCATACGAGCTGGGCGATGCCCTGCGAGCTGGGCGGCACCCAGGCGGCGATGCTCTCGCGCGAGCCGGCCGGGCTGCGATAGTCCATTGAAAACACGCGCTCCGGCTGCGGCGCGTGGCGCTCCACGATGTCGAGCGCGTTGGCGGCCACGTCGGCCGCCTGGTGGATGCAATCGCGGTGCAGGTAGGCCGTGACAGTGGTTTTTCCCGCGCCCAGCGTGACTACGCCATGATCGCGCGAGCGCGGGCGAATGGCGACGGTCAGCGTCCACACGGTCGGCACGCCGGCCGGCGAGTAGCCTTTCTGCGTCATGGTTCGCACGAACTCGGCACGGGCCATGCGTCAGCCCTCGCTGTCGTGCTGTTCGTCCTGGAGCTGCTGCGCCACGCGCGGCACCAGCTCCAGCCACGCGGCCCCGGTGCGCTTGATGGCGTCGGCCAGGGTGTAGCCCATGCCGGCCAGCCAGTCGGCGCGGTTGAGCACCAGGGCGACCGCGACGCGCTCGCCCGTGGATTGCACGGCCCAGGCGTCGCGGCCGCCCTTGGCGGCGTCGCGGGCCTTGCGCAAGAGGTGGTTGTATTCGGTCATGTTCATGGGGTCGCTCCTTGGGTTGTGGTGACACCTGGCGCGGCTCGATCGCGCACGGCTGTCGCCATTGCATGGTGACAATTCAACGACGCCGGCGAGCTGCTGGCGTCACCAAGCCAGCCAGCGGCCGCGCTGGTGACAGGCCCGCGCCTTGGATCTCGGCCAGGCGTCACCATTTGCGCTTGCCCGACAGGTAATCGACGGCCGACGCTAGGCGTTGGCCGCCTTCGTACAAGGTCGCCTCGATCTGGCGCGCGCGCTCGGCCAGCGCGTCGTAGTCGCGGGCGCGGGCAATCGCGTCCTGCGCCGCCTTGATCTTCTTCGGGTCGGTGCCGACGTACTCGCGCTTGCGCTCCCCGTCGTGCTGCGGATGCACCAAGTACAGATAGCGCCCCTCGCGCCAGTGCTCGGTCGCGTAGACCAGGCCGGCCCGCTTGAGCTGGGCCATGCGCTTCTGCGCGGTCGCCAGCTCGGCGTCGAGCTTGGCGATGACACCGGGCAGGGCGGCCGCCAAGGTGTTGAGCTGTTTCACAGTGGCGTTAGCCATTTCCTCTTACCTCCACATGCTTCGCCGGTTTGATCTTCCGGCGTTTGATGAACCGGGACAGCGTGGCTTTCGAGACTTCAAGCCGCGCGGCCGCTTTCGTCAGGGACAACCCAAGGGCCAGGTATGCCGCCACCTCGTCCGCGCGCTCGTCGAGCTTGAGCGCGGCCGCCTGGCCCGGTGGCCTGCCAAGGCGCTTGCCGCTCGCCTTGGCGACGCGCAGCGCCTCGGTGGTGCGTGCTCGGATGAACTCGCGTTCGATGCGCGCGGCCAGGCCCAGCACGGTCGCCATGATTTCGGCCTGGAGCGAGCCATCCAGCACGATCTTCTGTTTCGTGATGTGGACGGCGACGCCCTTGGCGACGGCCTCGGCCATGAAGTCGAGAACCTGTAAGGCCGATTCGCCCAGGCGCGAGATTTCCGGCGACAAGATCACGTCGCCGCGCTGGGCCTCGGCCAGCACGTCCGCCAGGGCACGCTTGCGCCACGACTTGGCACGGCTGCCGGTTTCCTCGACGATCTTGAGCGGCGCGAACCCGTGCGCGTTGGCGTACTCCAGCAGGCCGAGCTTTTGGTTCGCTGCATTCTGGTCGTCGGTCGAAACCCGCAGGTATGCGAAATACCTGTGCGCGGCGGCCGCGACCGTTGGCGTTTTCCTGGGCTTCATGGGCTGTGTTTCGCATAAAGGTATAAAGGGCCTTAAATAATACGCTGATGGAACAAAATAAACGGGTCATTAATTAGCCGTTTTCATACCGGCGAAATCATGGTTTTTTTGAGCCTGGTCACGCCGGATAAAACCGGCTGACCATCTGCTGGCCGCGCTGCTCGAAGATCACGACGCCGGCCTTGACCTTGATGACCTTCGGGCGCTCGATGACGACGACGCGCGCCGGCAGCGTCGCCGGCAACGCCTGGGGCGGCTGGTGGTGGCCGTTCAGCACGAACAGGCCCAGCGCACCGGCCACGACGTTCGCGGCCAGGGCAGGCGGGGCGAAGATCGCCACGGCAAAGAGGACGACGGCCAGCACGAAGTGCGCGGGCTTGCTGCGGGTCTTGATGGTCATGTCTTGGTTCTCCTGGTGGTGTGCCTGGGCTGTTCGGCCTGCCGGACGATCACGACGGGGCACAGGTAGGTTTCCCCGTCGCGTCGCACCAGCAGCCAGTGCTGGCCGCCCTCGACCGCCTTTGTGTCGGGGTCGGCCTTGCGCCACTCGGCGCGGGTCATGGTCAGCGGCTCGCCCTGTTGCATCGGTCGGCGACCTTGGCGATGGCGTAGTCCGGCACGATCACGCGCCCCTGCGGCTTCACGGCCTCGACGTAGCTGATGCACAGCGCCTGATTGGCGAACGTGCCCAGCAAGTGGCCGCCGCGTGTCTCCAGGCGCACCGGCCGCATGGTGTCGGCGGGGTCGATCACCAGGCGAGCGACGACGCTGCCCTGGCCGTCACGAACGGCCGCGGCCTCGATCAAGCGGCGAAAGCCCTTCTGCAACCGCGCCGCGCGAGCGCGGATAAAGGGCACGTCGGCCACCTTGAAGCGCCCGGAAATAGGCGCATTCGCTTCCAGGGCGTCGGCGTGGTCGATGAGTACGCCCATGCGTAGCAGGGCGCGCTGGGCCATCTCTCGGAGTTGCGGGGCAGTGGTTTGCATGGCGTCGATTCCTTGCGGTTGAGAAAGGGCATTAATGCCCTTTCTGTGGCAAAAAAATTAGTCCTCGTCCGGGAACATGATCGTGATGACCGGCTCGGCGTTGTCGCCGGGGCCGACCGTCATCTTGAGCTTCACGCGCTGCGGCATGCGGGCGCGGCCACCACGCGGAACGCGGTACATATCGAAGTACAGCAGGGTGCCGCCCATGCGGGTCGCGCGGCTCGCCATCCACACGACATCCCACAGCCGGCCGGCCTGGTCTTGGCAGGTGCCTTGCCGCTTGTTGTCCTTGCCCGTCCACTCGATGCAGTCCGACCACACGGCAGATGTGCAGGCCACGGGGTAGCGGAAACCGGCCTCCTTGGCCGTCTCGCTGATGTCCACCAGCACGCCGTCGGCGATGGCCTGGGCGCGGGTGTAAGCATGGATGACCGGGGCATCATCCCCGAAGAGGTCTGCAAAGAGGTTTGCGAACATCAGGCTCTCCTTAAAGTCGCTGGTTGACGATGGTTCTATTATAAGGGCATTTGTGCCCTTATGCAAGCGTTCATGGTGACATTTTTTCTTGCCTGGTGCGCGGGCCTGTCACCATTCAGCCCGGCACCTTTTCCCGCCCAGGTTGCGGCGCGGTCACGCCTCGGCAGGCACGGCAGAGTAGCCAGCGCCGCAGGCCCTGCTGTAGCCGTCGTCGTGAGTCACGAACACCTTTGCAGCGGTCTTGCTGTGCTCGACCTTCATGCGGTCGCTGTTCTTGTAAAGGGCCTCGTTCACGTCGGCCATAACGCTCTGATTTCCGAAGTGATGCAGGCCAGGCAAACGGACATCCCACAGCTTGCCCTTGCGCCATTGCTCCACGGTCGGCTTGCCGATGCCGGCCTCCGAAAAGTTGCCCGCGTAGCGGCGGAAAACGCGATCAATTGCCGCTTGCACGGCCGCATCCGAGTAGCTGCGCTCGCAGTTGATGTAGTCGGCACCGAAGCGGATTTGTTGGCCGTCCAGCATGTGGTAGATGGAGCCTTGATAGTCGATGCTCCCGTCAAAGTAGGACGCCTTGAAGTGGCCGGCCACGGCCTCGACCTGGGCTGTATTCGGGCCATCCAGCCATTCAACACGCATCGAAGCCCCGCCGGTGTACGTCTTGCCGCGCACGCTGAACTTGACGCCAGGGAAGGCTTCCTTGAGGGCTTGGCGCACCAGCTTTGCAGTCTCGGCGCAGGTCAGGTACTTGGTGCTCATGGCTTCGTTCCTCTTCATTTGTTGATGGCTCTATTATAAGGGCATTTGTGCCCTTTTGCAATGGTAGATGGTGACAAATTGCAAGACCATACGGCGGCAACTGTCACCAACGGGGAAGGATTCCATTTTTCCCGCCCGAGGGGCGGCGGCGGTTCTCGGCTGATTTTGCGTAGCCGGATAGATGATGCTCCGCGTAGTGCGACGTTATTTTATCCGTCTAGCTGGCTTGTTTTCTATCCGCGTAGTCGGATAGTTTTATATCGTTGTCCGACGTGTATTTTCTATCCGTCTAGACGGATGGAATTTAATCGCGCTAGAGCGATTGCATTTCATCCGATCATCGGCTAGAATTGCATCACGTTAGCGGGATGGCGTTTTATCCTGCTACGTTTGCACCAGGAGAACCGTCATGCAAATCCGGGAACAAGGCAAGAAACTCCAGTTCATCCGCTCGACCTACCAGCCCGAGCTGAAAAGATCGACCAGCCAGCTCGTGGCGACGTGCTCGAAGTACGCGAGCGCGCTGCCGGCTGACGAGGCCGCCAAGCTCCAGCCCGAAGAGCTGGAGCAGGTCAAGGCGTACTTCGAGAAGAAGGCGGCCGATCAAGCCGCCTGGCGCGTCAAGTACGCCGTCGATGGCCTTCCGGCCACACTGGCCCAGGTGGTGCAGTACCTGGGCGACGGCGGCGAACTCACGCCGGAGAAGGCCGGCGAGATTTGGGCCGGCCTGGCTGTTTTGCAGAAGGCTTTGAAGAAGGCGGGCCACCCGCGACCGGCAAAGCCGAAGGGGCCGCCCAAGCCTATGCCCGGCCAGGTTGGTCTGCCGCTGGAATCTTGATAGCAGGGCACAAATGCCCTACAATAGAGGCATGTTTAGACCCGACCATGAAGGGGCACAGAATGGCTAAATCACTGCTCGACAAGATCGGCCTGGAACGCTCGAACAAGCTGATGCGTGAGGCTACGCACCAGGCCATCGCCGACGCGCACGCGCACGGCCTGCCGGTCACGGCGGACGTGGGCGGCGTGCTCTCCAAAATCTTTCCTGACGGCCATGTGGAACCCGTGAAGCCCGCGCCGGCAATCGCTAAAAAAAAGACCTTGGCCGCATGACCGAAATCCCCCCGCAGGAAGTAGAAGCGGGGCCACGGATGATCGTTTTCGCTGGGCCGAATGGCTCGGGGAAGAGCACTGTCACGGATGGCCTCAAGCTCGATGAAGAGTTCCCAGGCGTCTACATCAACGCCGACGACATTGCGCGCACCGAGCTGGGCCACATCCCCGATGTGACCCAGCGCAACCTGGATGCCGCGAAGCTGGCCGAGCAGCGCCGCAAGGATGCGCTGGACAAGGGCCAGCCCTTCGCCTTTGAAACTGTCATGTCCACGCCTGGCAAGCTCGCCCTGCTTCAAGAAGCCAAGGGCAAGGGCTTCCAGGTCGAACTGGTGTTCGTCACCACGCGCGACGCTGACATCAACATCGCCCGCGTATCGAACCGGGTGGCCCTCGGCGGCCACCAGGTCGAACCGGACAAGGTGCGCGAGCGGTACGAACGCGCAATGCAGCTCCTGCCCAGCGCGGTCGAGCTGGCCGACACGGCCGACGCCTTCGACAACAGCGGCACCGAGCCTGTGCATGTGGCGATGAAGCGCGACAAGGCCCTGGAGCTGCTCAACGCGGACAAGGCTCCGGCCTGGGTCGCCGAGCGCCTGGCCGAGCCGTACCGCGAGCGGATGGATTCCCGTGCGCAGATCGCCGCCGCATTTCAGCAGGCCACGGCCGGCAGCGCGGCCGGCCTGCCGCCCGTGCTCAAGGATGCGGAAATCGGCCACGGCAAGACCTACGCCGGGCCGGTGGTCGAAGTGACGAAGCACCACGCCTTGCAGAAGGCAGGGGCGAACGTGTACGTGGTTCACGACCGGGCGCTGTGTCCACCCGTGAGCTTGGAAAAGGGAAAAACCGCGACGGTCGCTTACCAATACGAGAAGGGCGGCAAGCACGTCGAACCGGCCCGCAATGCGGGCCAGAAGAACGAGATAGGACGATAAGGCCATGCCAGCAAAACCCACGACTGACGCCCGCAAGGCGGGCGCGAACCGCCGCGTTTTCCGTGCGCTGCTGACCACGCACGACCTCATGCTGAAAGACAGCGCCGAGCTGATCGGCATGCACACTGGCCGGCCGTGCAGCTACCGCACGGTGAAATCTTGGATGGCCGACCCCGACGAAGTAGCGACGGCCAGGCCGTGCCCGGAATGGGCCGTAGAGGCGCTGCGCGCGGCCGTGGAACGGCCCGAACTGCTGGAGCGCATCCGCAGCCATGCGGCCGCGTAAGGGGGCCACCATGAGTGATGCCAGCGTGAAGGTGAAGCCGGTGGACGTGCTGGGTTCCTGGGTCACGGTGACGTGCCTGGTTATGGCCCTGGGCTTCGCCGCCGTCATGCGCTCCTGGTCGCCGCTGGTGTTCTTCGCGGGCTTCCTCCTGGTGGTCAACATCGTCCAGGCCAGCGCCTCGACGCTGCTGGCCGTCCGTGCTGGTCGGCAGTCCTGGGACGCCTTCACGTCCGTGCATGTGGTGGTCGCGGCCTCGGCCGTGGCCTTTCTCTTGGCCGGCGCGGCTGCGCTGGGCGAGCGGGTCATCTGGTTCAATGCCACCAGCATCCCGTCGATGCTGGTGGCGAAGGATTACGGCGACCGCTACAGCGCGAACAAGCACCGCATGTTCAAGCTGGCTTGCGAGACGCGCGGCGGCGGGCCGATGTTCCTGCGGGACATCGACGGCCGGATGTATGCGCGCTGCGGCGAGTGGTATCCGCAGGTCTACACGGTGGCGGCCACTATGGCCGCTTTCGAGAAGGCCCAGGCCGAGACGGCCGGCGACAAGCCTGGCATGCCGTTCATCATCGAGCGGGACGACGAATAGCCGCCGCGCCCCCTGGGCGAGAAAAGGACAGCCATGAAGGTCTATGGTCGCTATGGGAGCTTCACGCCGAAGCCGCAACAGGCGGGCTATTACGCAAAGCGGGCCAAGCGACAGCAGCAGGAGCGCCAGGCCCGCGCCGTGTCGTTGCAGGCGTGGCTGGAACGGCACAAGAGCTGTGCGAATGGCTGCGGTCAGCCGGTGGCGTTCTACGACACCATCCATTACAGCCTGCGGTATGGCGGCTGCTGCTCGCAGGAGTGCGAGGCGGCTTTAGCGGCGCAGCGCGAAGCCCAGGAAAGCGAAGGCCCCTGACCATGACGGCAGGGGCCTTTTTCTTGGGCTGGTGACACCTGGCGCAGCTCGATCGCGCGGGCCTGTCACCATCGGCAGCGTGCCGGATTGGTGCCGTGGCCAGCTCGCCGGCGCGGTCGATCTGTCACCATCTGCCCTAGACCTTCTTGCTGGTGAACGACTGCTTCGGCGGGGTGTACTGGCCGCTGGCGACGCGCACAGCGTACCGCTCCACGGTCAGGTACTCATACACCTCGTCGAAGTTGATGTAGCCGGCCGCCTTGGTGCGCTCCTGCAAGCGCCGGTAGGCATCCTTGTCCACCGGGTCGTAGTCGGCCAGCTCCTGGTCGATCAGCTCGGCCCAGCTCGCGGGATAAGCCGACTTGCGCAGCATGTAGAGCCATGCGGCGATGCCGGCAGCGACCGGGAACAGGCCGATGACCTGGCGCAGCATGGCCGGGGCACCAGGCACGGGCAACAGCCCGGCCTGCTCGGCCAGATAGGTGAGGCCGAACAGGCCGACAGCGACAACACCGCCCGCGAGGGCCGCGCGGCCGCTGCGCGGGCTGCTGTGCGCGTTCCTGGCCTGTGTCATGTGCATTTCCATCCGGCGCAGTTGCTTGTACTTCTGGCGCACGGCCTCCGGGGCGAGCGTGGCGGCTTTGATGCCGCCGTCGATGACCTGGAACATGGCTTAGGCTCCCTCGGTGGCTGACATCAACGGGTCGGCGTTGCCGGCTTCCACAAGCGCCAGGAAACCGGCGTCCTCGTAGTAGGGCAGGGTGGCCGCGCGGATGGGCCTCGCGGCCGCGCCCAGGATGATCGCCTCACGCTTCCCCAGGCGCATCAGTTCGTCGGGCGTGATGGGCTGTTGGCGTTGCTCGGTGCCGGCCTGGCCGGCCCGCGCGACGATGCCGGCGATGTCGTCAGCGACGACGGCTGCCGTCTTGAAATCGTTGAGCGGCAGCACGGTACGGATGGCGCACTGTTGCCACAGGCTGTTTTCCTCGCCGTAGGTGCGGTTGAGCTGGGTCAAGCTCTGGATGGTCAGCAGCGGCTTGATGCCGTAGCTGGGCAAGTACGCCAGCGAGCTTTCAAGGAAGGGGAGCCGGCCCAGGGCGGCGAAGTCGTCGAGCACCAGCAGCAGGCGACGCGCGGCAGGCTGCTGGCGTTCCTGGGTGCCGTGGCGGACAACTTGCGCCAGGAAGGCGCGAATCAGCGGCTGGAGCCGGCCGAGGTCGTGGGGCGCGAAGGACAGGTAGAGCGTCATCGCAGCCTCGCCGTCGCGCAGCTCGGCCAGGTCGAACGAACTGCGCATGGTGTTCCGGGCCACGTCCGGGGATGCAAAGATGGTCAGGCTGTTGGCGACCATTACCCGCACCGCCGCGCGCGCATTGTCGGCCAGCTCGGCATAGGCCATCGCGGCGGCCTTGGCCGCGCGGCCCAGCTCGTCGTCAGGGATGATGTCGCGGAAGGTGGCGAGGGTGGAACCGAAAACGCCGTTGTCATTCACCGCGCGCTGTACATCATGCAGGCTGGCGACGAGGCTCTGGCGCGTGGCGATGATGAACAGGGTCAGCAGCGATTGCGCGTGGTGGTGCCAGTAGTCGCCGCCGTCCTGGTCGTCACCCAGCAAGGCGGCCGCCAATGCCTGGATGTCCGCCAGTTCGCCCGCCGTGCCGCGCGGGATGGCATCCAGGAAGTTGAAGGTGTCCGGGCTGCTTGGGTCGCCGAAGGCGAGCCTGCGCACCTCGTTGTGCGCGCCCGTGCGCCGCCAGTGCTCGGTGATGCCGTGCAACTCGCCATGCACGTCGGTGACGATGGCGCTTTCGCGCCAGGTCAGCAGCGTGGGCACCACGATGGTCGTGCCCTTGCCGCTGCGGCACGGGCCGAGCACGGCCACCGGGTTCATGCCGGCGTCGATCAGCGGCTGGCCGTCTCTGGCCCCGATAATGACGCCGGACGTGTCCCGCGCGACCGTCTTGAGCGGCTGAGTGTCGGCCCACGCTGGGTTCTGCGTTGTGCCGAACAGCTTGGAAATGAAGGTGTTGAATGCTCCCATTGCGTAACTCCTGGTAGGTTCAGCGTGGCAGTTGAAGCTGCGCACGCACGTCGTCGTAGATGCGGTTGGTGCGGCCGGTTCCCTGCCAAAACACGCGCTGCTCGTCATGCTGCGGGCTGCTGCCCTCCGGCATCGCCGTATCGCGCAAGCGGCACAGGAATTCGTCGCTGGCGTCGAGCCAGTGAACCAGGCCGAAAACCTGCTGGAACAGCTCCGGCCGGTGGTCGCGGACAGCTTCCGTGATTTCACGGATCTCGTCGATGCGCTTGTAGACGCCGCCGAACCCGTTGAACGGGTCGAGCACGTCGTAGATGGCCCGGTACGCGGCCCTAGTGGCATGCAGCTCTTCGGCAAGCTGGGCGCGGTGCGCGGCGATGGCGTTGCGCTCGCTGACCAGCTTGCGCAGGCCGTAGGCCATGACGATAAGCGCCAAGGCCAGGGCGACAATCAGCGCGGTCATCGTTCCACCCCCTTCTGCTGCTCGCGTGCCGGCGCGCGCGCGACCACTTGGGCGCGGCCCTGCTGGTACGCGACTTTGACGGTTTGGCCGCGCTCCGGGAGCTGCTGGCCGAACGCGGCGCGGTCGTGGCGCACGATGTTGTTCCGGCCCAGCTCCTGGTAGACGTGCTTGCCGTCGATGTCCACCACGCGGCCGCTGTGCTCCTTCTGCTGGTCGGCGGGCTTGGCCTGGCCGAACAGCGGCGAGGGTGCCGGCTCGGGCTGCTGGTACAGCTTCGCCGTGGCGGCCTCGATGGCGGGGTGCTTGGTGCGGGTCTGCGCTTCCTGCGTCAGCTCCGCGCGCAGGCGCGGCACGGTGGCGTCCTGGAAGTCCTTGAACCCTTGCGACAGCTTGCCGCTGTCGGCCGACGTGAAAATCTGGTGCTCGATGCGCTGCTGGAGGAACTTGCCGTCCTCGGCCGGCAGGCGGCCGGTTTTCACGCCGTGCTCGATGGCGCTGCCAATGAACGCCAGGTGATTCACCAGGCGCTCTTTCAGCTCGCCCTGGCGGTCGTTGGGGGCCATGCTGGCGTAGTTGCTGCGCTGGCTGTCGATTTGGAGCCGGCCCCGGTTCATGTAGCCATCCATCACCATGTCGCCGACCAGCTTCTTGCCCTCGTTGACGAGCTGCCGCACGTCCTCGGTCTGCGCCAGGCCGCGCGGAAGGTCGATGTCCAGCGTCTTGCCAGCCAGCACCGCGCCCAGGCTGTCGGCGCTGCGGCCGAACGTCTTTTGGATGGTGTTGCGGCCGGCGTCGATCATGCGCCGGGTCAGCTCCTGATTGCCGGGCAGGCCCAGCTTGCCGGCGATGGCGGTGGTCGGCGCGTTGTTCAGCACGGCCGCCTTCATGACGGCATGCTCCAGCGCCAGGCGCGACGCGCCCAGCTCTTTGCGGGCCTCGGGCATGCTGACACTGGCGAGCGCGCCCATGTTGCGCTCGAAGGCTTGGCCGAAAGTCGCAAAGATGCGTTCCTCGACGGCCGCGCGGTTGGTTTCGATGGTTCCTACCATGTGGATTTCCTCCCGAACTCGTCTATCACGCCACCACGGCGGCCGAAGCCACCAGGCCGTCCAGGTACTGGCGCGAATCGCGCACCAGCTCGGTCGCCTCGCGGCCGGCCGCCAGGGCGGCGTCGAGGTCGTCATAGCGGCCGTTGTCGCGCGCCCACTTCAAGGCGCGGTAGTAGGTGAGGGTGTCGATGCCGGCGTCCAGCAGGCGGCCGTTCAGCTCCTGGAACTGCTGGGCGGCATGCGGGTCGGTGTCCACCAGCTCGAACGCCCAGCTCGTGGGGTCGCCCACGTCCTGCGGTTGCATGGCCTCGTAGATCGGGAACGCGGTATCGCCGCTGGGGTCGCCCAGCAGGTCGTAATAGGCCAGGCCGGACGGTGCGACGACGCCCAGCTTGCGGAAACCGCGCATGGTGTCGGTGATTTCGATGATCGCCTCGGGCGGGAACACCGCGAACTGCATGGTGGTCGGGGTAGTGCTCATGGTTTTCTCCTGGTGGATGAACGAGGGTCAGCCCGTGCGCCTCCCGGCGCGCGGATGAGTGATGCAAATGTATCAGTTGGTCATGCGCGGGGCCACTCTGGCGTGCTCGCGCGCGCCGGCCTGGTCGTGCCGGTAGTCCCACGGCGGCACCGGGTTGGCGTCGGCCCACAGGCCCAGGCGTGCAGCCCTGGCGGCCGCCTCGGCCTCGTAGTAGGCCGGCTCCTGGTTGTAGCGCCGGTAGACCCAGGCCATGCCGCGCGCAACCTGCTCGCGGTTGATGTCCACGCCGGCCAGCGTCAGCCGGCAAACGGCGCGGCCGTAGCGGTCGGTGTCCACCACGCGCACGTCTAGCGTCTTGCGATAGGTAAGGTCGGACAAGACTTTCTTGGACGCCTGGCCGAACGCCTGGCCCTTCTCCGGCGCGTCGATACCGAACAGGCGGCAGCGGGTCATCTTGCGGTCGGGCGAAAGGACGGCCACGGTGTCGCCGTCGAGCACGCCGACGACTTCGGCCGGGTCGGCCCAGGCCAGCGCCGGCAGGATGAGAAGCGCGGCCAGCGCCGCGCGCAGCATTGTCATGATGGGTTCCTTTCGGTGGAGGGAGTCGGGACGCATCCCAGCTCACGCGGGCCGGCTAGGCGTGCGGAGAACCGCGCGCCTCGTGGCGGGCGCTTGAGCAGGTTGCGCTTCACGCACGCGATGGCGGCCTCTGCCGTTCTGGCGCGCGCGTAGTGGGTCGTGCGATACGTCGGGCGTTTGGCCGGGCCGGCGATCACGTCCACGGCCCATTTCTTCCATTCTTGGCCGCACCAGTAGGCCACGGCGTCGGCCTCGTCTCCGAACAACAGGCGGCCCTGCATCATCGCGGCGGCCTCCTGTCAGCGACGAGACACGGACACGTCCGCGCCGTCGTCGATGTCGAACTTCGAGAAGGCGGCCAGGCGGGCCGCGTCCTCGGTGGTTTCGTTGACGGTGCCGACGTAGCGGCCGTTGACGTACACGTTCCATTCCTTCATGGCGTCGGCCTCGCTTAGTGACGGGGGCAGGCATCGTCGAAGTTCCAGCCGCACACGCGGCACGGGCCATCGCCGTCCTCGGTCAGCGCGAACTCTTCACCGCACCGCGCGCACTTGGCTTCCTCGACGCATGCCGCGCATTGCGTGTAGTCCTCCGGTTCCCAGCGCGTAGCCGGGGAGTGGGTGCCGCCTGCACCCTCGCAATGGGTGCAGTGGCCCGGCCATCGTGCTTTCCAGGCGCTCGCCGCCTCTTGGACGGCCTGGTATTCCCGCCGCTCGATCACCTCGGGGTCGGCGTCCTGGTCGCCGTCGATGAGCACGCGCTTGGCGGTCGCCAGGGTGCCATAGCGGGCCAGCAGGAAGGCAACGTAATCAGCATCGTCGGGGATGCCGGTTTCTGCCCAGGGCTTGCGGCCCAGGCACTGGCCCAGCTCGTCGAAGAAGGCGAGGAAGGAACCGGCCTCGTACTGCACGCGGACTTGTCCCGCGACCGGCAGGCCGGGGGAAAGAACCGTGCTCGTGGTGGTGTTGGTCATGGTATGAACCTCCTTGGTCATCATGGATTCATGGAAACGGAAACAGTCGCCGGGTCGTATCCGTTGCCCTTGGCGATCTGCGCGCGGGCCTTCGTCAACGCCTGGCGCTCGGACTTGGCCAGCAACCAGAAAACCGGGCTGACCCGTTCGCCCGTGCGCAGCGAGCACGCCGACACGGCGAAGCGGACAGCCGGCGCGGCAGGCTGGGACTTCTGCACGCGGAAGCCGCTGCCCTTGCAGGCGAAGCACACACCGCCCAGCACGGTCGAATGCTGCGCCAGGCGGCCGGAACCGCCGCAGCGCGGACAGGTGACGCGGTAGCCCTGCTGCATGGCGCACGTCACGGGTTCACCCGCCGCAGGCCGGCGAGGCCGTAGAAGCCATCGCGCCCGGTGACGCCACGGCAGTAAGCCGCGAAGTCGCCAAGGTGAGGGCCGCTCGGGAACTCGCAGTGCCAGGTGCCGACCAGGCTGAACCGCAGTTCCTCGGTCGGACGCTCGAAGTCGGCCCGGTGGTGCGTACCCTTGGCCGGGCCTGTGAACACGCTGGCGCGAACCTCGATGCGGTCGTACACCCAGGGGCGAATGCACTGCTGGTACGGGGTGGCTTCCTCTACGCGAATCACGGGCCGCCCCTTAGAAACCCTGCTTGGTCAGCTCGGCCGTCAAGGTCTTGGAGACGATGGCGGCTTGGGCTTCGGTCAGGGTGCCCCGGATGTCTTGCAGCGCCTGAGCTGCGGCCATTGCCTTCGCAAAGTCGGCGCGCAGCTCACGCACTGCATTGGCCTCGCCACATTCGGCAAAGCGGCGGTAGATGTTGGCCCACTCGCCCCAGGTGGGAGTGATGTCGATGGTTCGGGACATTGCGGCTCTCCTTCAATGTTCGTTGATGATGGCTCTATTATAAGGGCATTTGTGCCCTTGTGCAAGCGATCATGGTGACATTTTTTCTTTCCTGGTGCGCCTTACTGTCACCAATAGAACGGCCTGGGTGTCTCCCTTTTTCCCGCCCAAGGGGCGGCGGCGGTTCAAGGATGTTGTTAGAGGGTTAAAGAGAAAAGTTAAAGAACCGCGCGCGCGTGTTACGCAACGCGAGAGCCAGTCCTGGCGCGGCTTCCAGCGCGATGCGGTGGCACGATGGACGAAAGCCCGGTGGCGCGTTCGACGCCAGCCGGTGGGCCGATAGACGTCCTGCCGTGGCGCGATAGACGCCGGCAGGGTGTCAGCGCCTTTTCAGCAGCGAGCCGATAACGAAGAGCACCAGCACGGCCGCGCACAGTTGCGCGGTCTGCCAGCTCCCGGTCAACGTGAACAGCCCGTACAGCGTGCCGGCGACGGTGAAGAGGAAGCCACACGCGGCCGATGCGTAGTCGATCAGCACGCGCGACCGGCCGGGCGGCACATGCCGCAGCGCGAGCATGCCGAACAGGGCCGCGCAGCCCGTGACGATCAGGAACGGTCGCCATGAGTGCGTCGCCAGGAACTGGCCGACCGCTGCGACATCGACCAGGCCAGCGACCGCACCGCCCAGCTCGGCCGCGAAGCGCCGCAGGGCGGGGAAAACCGGCCACCAGCGGCCGGTCAGCAGCCGGTCGGCGATGAACACCACGCCGGCCGCGATTGCAGCGCACAGCGCCAGGCGTGCGCCCAGCAGGGCGCGGGCTTTGGTGGTGGTGTTCGTCGTCATGGCATGGCCTCCTATCTCTGTCCGTCGTAGTAACCCCGCCGCTTCTCCAGCTCGGCCGCGTACAGCTCATCGGCGAACAGCGGCACGTCTCGGGCCAGGCGCTTCGCCAGATTGCGCTGCCGCACCCTGGCGCGCGCCTCCTGGCTCCACTGTTTGACCGGGCCAGCCTGGGGGAAGTCGATGCACACGACGTAGCCGGTGCCCGGCCTCCACAGGTTCGCCACCTCGGGCGGGCACTGCTGCCCGGCCGGCACCTCGGCGGCGGCCAGCTCGTGCGGGCCGGGGCAGGGCCGGTGCGGCAGGCCCCAGCGCAGCGAGTAGCGCCACAGCAGCGCGGCGGCCATCAGCGCACCTCCGAAGCGAGGGCGTGCGGGTAATGCTTCGCCAGTATGCCGTTCATCTTCTCCACCAGGTCGGGCCGCTTGAACAGCACATGGCCGCTTCCCTTCTTGAACCACTTGACATGCAGGTAGGCGTTTTCGGCCTGCGTCTCGCCGCGCTGCCGCGCGTCGGACACCATCAGGTAGAAGCCGTTGCGGTGGTCAGGCTCGGGCTTGCCGTCGAGCACGTAGAACACGCGCAAGAGGTCGTCGAGCTGGTCGGTGGTGCGGTGGTTGGGCGACCCATAGCTGAACAGGTAGTTCAGGATGATGCGCTTGCCGAACTTGAACGGCTCGTTCGTCTTGTAGTTCCAGGACAGGCGGCGGAAGCACTCCAGAACGCCACGCTCGAACATCTCGCCCCGCGACCCATAGAGCGCGCCAAAAGTGGCCCGCACGTTCTCGGCGGTCAGCTCGGGAACGTCGCCCTCGTGGATTTGGTTGTCCCACTTGCTGCGTGCCTCGGCATCCATGAAGGTGCGCAAGCCCGATTCTTTCATCAGGTACTGCCAGGCCGGCCCGTCCACCGTGCGCAGCATCGCGGCGCGCACATCGTCGTCGCGGCTCGCGTACTGGCCGCAGAGGGTCAACGTGCGCCCGCGCAGCGCGTAGTGGTTGTCGATGACCAGACGCGGGAATCCGACGTTCGCGGCTGCTGCCAGCGCCTCGGCCTCGGCGATCAGGCGTGCCTTGGCGTTCTCCACCTCGCCGTCGAGCTGCGCGATGCGTGCGTCGAACGCGCGAGGTTTCGTCGATCCCACCGGCACGACCTCGCGTTGCTCGAGCGCGCGGAGCAGCTTCGCCTGGAGATCGCGCGGGAGCTCGGCATCCATGTGCATATCGGCTCGATGGCGATCAAGCTGGAGAGCGGCAAGCTTGCCAATCGCAGCTTCCTGTTCGGCCCGGACGGCCGGGTGCAGGCGCGCGAGCGGCGCGAAGGCCTCGTCGACCAGCCAGTCGATCTCGAGGTCGGGCAAGGCCGCCGCGGCGTCGGTGATCGCCGGGTAGCTGTGCACCACATCGCCGAGGGAGGAGAGCTTCACGAGCAGGACGCGCATGGCGCCGATATGCCTGCAACGGCGCAGGGAAGGCAATGTCTCAGCCGTCGATGGGGATCGGGTCGGACAGGGCGCGGCGGTGCGACACGGCGGCGATGAGCACGATCGCCGCGCCGAGCTGATGCGTCAGAGCCACGTCGATC
>OFJB01000333.1_pt1 | contig 23947 bp, 20 predicted proteins | sample 1775081 | NCBI WGS metagenome assembly OFJB01 (sample SAMN08195771, study PRJEB24354) | sludge metagenome | isolation source: initial sludge from phenol fed wastewater aerobic bioreactor | place: India: Nagpur | collected 2016-06-05
GTTGCTACAACAGTAAATGCCATAATAATCTTTTACTCTGTATATAAATACAGACTTATACACTACTCTTCGAAAGTCGTTAATATCTTCCTTGTTTTTCTGATGACGCTCCTTATGAGCGCAATGTTCCTGCTTCTGCTGACAGCAGTGTTCCATTTGCAGAACCTTATGGCTATCTCACGAATTACGCTGATCGCCCTCGTTTTGGGCTTTATTACCTCGATCCTGTCTTCCCCAATGCGCAGCACTGCAACTTTTTTCCTGGAGAGGCTTTACGGTGGTAAGACATACGGCGACTACAAAAGCCTCCGGCTTTTCTCGGAAAGCCTGACATCCATCGTCGATATGCAGGAATTGGGCGAAGTCACCATCGACAAGGTGTTCTCTATCTTCAACCTGGAATGGGCTTTTATGTTGGTGAACGACTTTACCGACCGCAATTATAAACTGAATGCAGCCAAAAACTTGCCATTCGGAGACACCATTATCGATGAGCAAAGGCTTTCCATTATTTTGCAGCGCGGCAGCGAACTCGTTCGATATTTTACAACCAAGCCCCAGCAGGAAAAAAAGGGCGAGCTCTACTTCTACGATCCGCAGAATCCCATGAAGGTTACGCTTGAGGATGAACGGCAAAACCAAACCGTGGAGACATCGTTAGTGCTGCCACTTAAGTTCAAGGATCGCCTTAACGGTTTTCTGGTTCTTGGGCCGCAGCTCACCAAAGACTACTACAACCAGTCCGATATGGAGACCATGCAACTTTTGGCGGTGCAGTGTTCGGTCGCTTTGGAGAATGCAATTAGCTTCGAAAGACTCAAGATGCAGCAAAAGCGCCTGCAGAGTATCAATAACCAGCTGGAAGTAAGTAGAAATAAACTCGAAGCTTTCTTTAACGGAATTACCACGCCCATTACCATTCAGGATATTAACTACAACATCATCGAAGCGAATTACGCGGCCAGCAAGTATGTGGAACAGTCTGGACAGCAACTTATCGGCAGCAAGTGTTACAAGATGTTCTTTAATAGAGACCGGCCCTGCCTTGAATGTCAGGCCCAGGACTGTCTGCATACGAGAATGCCATTTAGTACGGAGCGTCAGGACAGCAAGGGAATTCTGACGTTTGCACTCAATTTCTACCCAATCAACGTGCCAGAAAACTCTACCCCCATTTTCCTCGAGTTTTTTCAGGACATTACAAAACAGAAGACATTACAAGAGGAACTCATTCAGTCCGAAAAAATGGCCGGTATTGGAACGCTTGTGTCCGGCATAGCGCACGAGATCAATAACCCCCTCGGCGCAATTCTTGGAACGGCGGATCTCATGATCCCGGAGACGGCCGATAATTCTCGGCTCAAGGAATACACCCAGGACATAATCCGTTACGCGCAGAATGCAGCCGAGGTCATAAGCGAGCTTATGGCCTACTCGCACAAGAATAGGAGTACTCCGGAAGATGTCAACATCGCGAATGTCATGGAAAACTCGCTCAAAATGGCCATGCGGGGAATGGACTTTAGCACCATAACGGTGCGAAAGAACTACGAGCAGACGGATCCGGTACAGGCTAACGCCACAGAGTTACAGCAAGTGTTTCTCAACCTCATTGTAAACTCGGTGCAAGCCATGAATGGAGACGGCATTCTCACTCTTGGTTTAAAACAGGAAGGATCGGACGTGATTGCCACCGTTCAGGACAATGGCGTGGGCATCAAAGAGGAGAACTTGGACAACGTGTTTAACCCATTTTTTACTACAAAAGATCCAGGCGCGGGGACAGGCCTTGGCTTAAGCATAGCCTATCATATTGTGTCCAAGGCAGGTGGACGGATCACCCTGGACTCCAAGGAAGGCAAAGGGACGCAGTTCAGAGTCGTGTTGCCTGTTGCCAACGTCGACCAGAATAGAATTCGATTCATTCATGCCACGGAGCCGCGGCAGGTCGAGGACAGCTTCTATCTGCAAAGAAAGATTCTGGTCGGTGAAAAAGGCTATTTGGAAGAGACCATTCATCGGCAGGAAGACGACAAGGCCTTCCATATTCTTGCTTACAAAGGCTTACAGCCGATAGGTACCACCACCTTGCACTTGAGCGAGGTAGAAGGTTCTGTCCCAATAGAGCAGAATTTCGATCTTTCGCCTTATAAGGACGGAACGTCCTATGCGGAAATAGACCGGCTTGCAATCTCGAAAGACGAGCGCGGAAGCATAATCCCGTTTAGCCTTATGGTGCTTGCCTATTTGTATCTTCGGGGACGCGGCGTCAACAAAATATTCCTCGATGTCTTTAGCGACGAGACCAAACTTGTCAAGATGTACGAAAAGTTAGGGTTTAGGATCATCGGTACCTACAACAAACCTTTGCCTTGCACGGTCATGTTGCTCAACCATGAGTCCGAGTATGTCGACCAGGTCTCGCGGATGGAACATTTTGTGCAGAATTTCTTCTCCCGCCTAACACCGCGTCTAGGTTTTAAAGGAGAAGACTTGACCTTTATTTACAAAGCTATAGATGAAATAAACGAGAAAATACCTGCAAGCCAGACCGCTGCCCAAGCACCTGACGACGACATGGGTGTTGCGGAATGACCCCTGTGGACAGCTTCCGTCAACAGGCTTATCCTTCTTATATGTCTCCTGAAGAATTGGCGGATGGCATCAAGACTATACTTTCGCACTCGCCTGCCTTCCCTGGTTCGAACCTCGTTGTCGATATTATAGCTAACCCTGTTGCTGGCGGCTTTAAACTCAAGCGTTACACAAGACTTCGCGATGCCGAGCTCAAAAAGCTCGTGGAAAAGGCGCAAAAACTTCAAAAACGAAAAGAGTCTGTGGAAGTACGACTCCACCTTACCGAGCGTGAAGGGCACGCCGCCGACATAATGCAGGAGCTCATAGACCTTCCCCCCGGCACGCATCCGGACGCACACCTGCGAGGCGGCGCTCGCCAGGAAAGCAAGCGTCACATCATCATAACCGCGGGCGGAGATGGCACCAGTTTGGAAGCTGCTGAGCGCATTGCTCTGCTTCCTGAGCCTGAAAAAGACCGATTCGGCATCCTGCGTTTGCCCTTGGGGACAGGCAACGACGGCTCCGAAGGGCGAGACCTGATTACGGCGCTCGGTCGGTTTTTAGGGCCGGTCAAGTTTGCACGTCGGCCTGCCGTGCGTTTGACACCTGCGTCCGCCGGCGGAGCTAAGCCACGCTATGCGTTCAACATAGCCAGCATTGGCTTGGATGCGTATGTTGCCGAGATGACTAACAAAGTCAAGGCCAGGATATCAGGAGATTTCTATAAATTCTGGGTCGACATTGCCTCTGTTTTCTACGACAAAGTCTACAAAGTGGCGCCAATGCACGTAAAGCTGTGGAATAATCTGGGTAAGCTCGTTCGGGACGAAACTAAAGAACAGCTCCTGGTGGTTTTTGGGGTCTCCGGATACCGCCAATACGGATCCAACAAACCGATTTTGCCATCAAAAGAAAATGTCGTCCTTGTGTCGCAGACGAGTCTTTTGAGGAAAATGTCGATAAAAACACCCATTGAAACCGGCAAGTACCAGGGGTTGCCTGAGGTTGAAAGCTATTCGGCCTCTAGAGCCGAGGTCGAATATGACAAACCGATCTTGCTCCAATGTGATGGTGAGACACAATTGTTGACGCAGAAGGATTTTCCTCTTACCTTCGAAGTGGTCCACGACCTATACAATGTTGTGGTACCAGAGAATTCAGTGGCGCCAGCAATCTAGTCTGCTGGCGTGGCGCTAGTTTGTTGGCGTGGCGCTAGTTTGTTGGCGTGGCGCTAGTTTGTTGGCGTGGCGACCGAACCGGTGGAGGCAAAGGAATAGGCTCGCACAAGCATGTAGCGCGGACCGTGCGGCAGCAATTCTGATTCCATAAGATCGAAGGTCTTGGGCCGGCACGAGATGTGTGGTACTGCTTCCGGCTGGGTTGTGTGTTCGGATGCAAGGGTGGCCGCGTTTGCAAGGCCGCTGCGAGAATAGCCGTCTTTAAAGCGCGCGAGCGTCAGGTGCGGCGTCCAGGGTCGAAAATCTGGCATAAGTCCGATCGTAGCGGCTGCGCGGCGGGATTCGGCTACGATAGATTCAATCGATTTGCGAAGAGCGGGTGGCTCAATTCCAAAGCTGACACACAAGGTTCTTGGGTTTTTTCTGTTGGGCAAAAACCGCTGCCCTTGGGAGACAAGGGTTGGGGCCTGGAGATTGTGTTCGAGATTTTGAAACTGTCTGCGTATCACTTCGAGGCCAGCCTCGTCCACTTCCCCAAAAAAGTAAAGGGTGAGATGATAAATGTCAGGGTTGACCCAGGTTGGAGAACGCTCCTGAAAGAAGGGCTTTATAGCAGCGGCGTAGTTCGATAAGAGGTTTTTTGTGGCCTCGTCAAAATTGAGAGCGACAAAGAGTCTGTGCGTGGCAGTGTGCATAGGTATCTATTGTGTGCATCAAAGCCGGTCGCCGCAAGGGTATTTGTGGGGCTCGATGGTTATTGTGCCTTGAGTGGGCCCGCGTGGGCCGTGAGTGGGCATGAGGCGGCCCAGCCATGGGCCGTGAGTGCGTGAGTTGGGTGAATTTGCAAATCATCAGGTACTGGTAAGCGGTTCAGGAATTGAGTAATACTATGTTCACCGAGTGAGTACTTGAGCAGCGCGTTCCATTTGGACTATGAGAACAGTCCAGGTGGTGCAAACGGTGCTAAAACTGCGCACAAGGCTGGCTGAGCGCACAACTAGCTAGGGGTAAAGCGCTGCCGGAGCGCGTAAGGCGGATTGAGGAGGGTTGTGATGGTAAGTGACATACATCCAGACGAGGCAATTGCACTCGTTATAGCCACAGCGGTCAAGGTCTGTCATCAGCCGAGGACCGAGAAAGTGAGGCTTGATGCTGCGCTTGGCAGGCGGCTTGCGCGGCCGTACTTTTCTCCGATTGACCATCCCCCATTTACCAAAGCATCAATGGATGGCTTTGCATTCTCAAGCCAAGCACAAGAAAACGCAGCAAAAGCCGGTACCTTACAGGGTAATGTGCATAGCGTGACACAGACCATTGCAGCTGGGGGGCCTTGGCCGGAACCTGTTTCTGGTACCGACGTGGCGCGCATCATGACAGGAGCGCCGCTACCCCTTGGAGCCGATGCGGTTCAGAGGATCGAATGGACCGAAGAAGCAGGGAAGGACGCCCAAGGACGACCACTTGTTCGTTTTACGAGGCAGGAGACGGCACGAAATGTAATCGGACAAGGAGAAAACCTTAAATCGGGGCAGTTACTTTTAAGCCCGAGAGTACTTATGCCGCAAGACATCGGCATCCTGGCGGCGGCGGGGATAGCGGAGCCTGAGGTGGCAGTGCGACCGCGCGTCGTGGTGGTGTCAACCGGTAACGAGGTCGTCGGGGTGGGGGAGGAACGCACAGCCGCCGCGATTTATGATTCGAACGGCCCACAATTGCGGGCGCAGGCGCAGGCATTTGGTTGCCTTGCCGAATATTGGGGGATTGTGCCGGACGACCGCGAGCTACTGACCACGACGTTGGGCCGGGCGATCGGCGCCGCGGATATCGTGCTGATTTCTGGTGGGGTATCGATGGGAGACTTCGATCTTGTACCCTCTGTGCTTAGCGGCTTAGGCGTAGAGCCAGTCTATCACTCTATCAAAATTCGGCCAGGTAAGCCGAGTTATTTTGGTGTGGCGGGAAGCACGGCAGTGTTCGGTCTACCCGGAAATCCGATGGCGACCTTTGTTAATTTTGAAATTTTGGTTAAACCATACATCCGTGTTATAACTGGAGCTCAAGAAGGAGAGGGGAGTTTGGTTGTACCTTGTCGCTTAAAACGGGAGCTCAATCGGACGCTGTGCGATAGAGTCGAGTTTTGGCCGGCAAAGCTCACTATAGGAGCGTATGCAGGAGAAGCGTATGTAGGCGCCGGTGGGGAAGTATCTGCAAGTAGCTCAAGGAAGGACCCGACGCTGTGTGCGACTCCACTTGAATATGGTGGTTCCTCGATGATCAATATTCTGTCAGAAGCGAATGGCCTTCTCAGAATGGAAATTGGACAGACCGAACTAAGGTCTGGAGAGATTGTGAATGCAAGACTCATACGGGCGTGAAATCTCATATCTTCGCATTTCGGTTACAGACCGCTGCAATTTGCGTTGCCGTTACTGCATGCCCGAAGAAGGTGTTCCACTTATTCCTCATGAACAGATTCTGAGGTACGAACAGATAGCCGAGATTGTTCGCGAAGCGGCAAAGCTGGGATTTACGAAGGTCCGCCTGACTGGTGGAGAGCCGCTCGTGCGCAAAGGCATTGTAGACCTTGTTAAGATGCTGTCGGCTATCGACGGGGTCAAGACGCTTGCGATGACGACAAATGGTACGCTACTTGCCGGGTATGCAGAGAGCCTTGCCGCCGCGGGGCTGCAAAGGGTCAATGTGTCGCTGGATACGCTGGATGCGGAGCGGTACGCGTTTGTGACCCGCGGCGGCGAGCTGCGCGACGTGCTTAGCGGCATAGAGGCTGCGCGCAACGCGGGGCTTCTAGTAAAGCTCAACATGGTGGTGCAGTCGGACACTCAGGCGGCGGAGATTGCCGCGTTGCGCGCGTTTGCCGAGGCCAACGGTGCCACCCTACAGACTATCGCACAGTACTCGCTCAGCGAAACAAAAACCGATGGTTACGGCTGTGACCGTCCGCCAGACTGTGCTTCCTGCAACAGGCTCAGGCTGCTTGCCAACGGTGTACTCCGGTCGTGTTTGCATTCGGACGTCAACACACCAGTCGATTTCTCCGATATTGCAGGAAGCATTCGACGTGCAATCGCTGCAAAGCCTTTTCACGGCAACGTCAGTTCAACGCTCTCTTTGCGGGAGATTGGTGGTTGACTTGGATCTGGAAGAACGATTCATAGATGAGGATGCATACAAAGAAAAGATGAATATGAAGATGGAGACAAAAATGAATGACCAGGCTGATAATTCTAATCAGGTTGATAATGCCGATCCAGGCTTTTCCCACATCGACGAAAATGGCGATGCGCGCATGGTAAATGTTGCCGACAAAGGCCGGGTGCGCAGAACCGCTACTGCAAGGGGCAAAATACTCCTGGCACCTGCCACCATTCGCGCCATAAAAGAAAATTTGATTGCCAAGGGCAGCGTGCTCGCCACCGCGCGTGTCGCCGGTATCATGGCTGCCAAGCATTGCTCGGACCTCATTCCCTTGTGCCACAACATCGAGATAGAACACGTCGAAGTGAACTTCGAGGTTCGCGAAAGCGAAATCGAAATTGTCTCGCGGGCTATCTGCACAGACAAGACGGGCATAGAGATGGAAACGCTCACGGCGGTTAGTGTGGCTGCCCTCACCATTTACGATATGTGCAAGGCTATAGACAAAGCCATGCGGATTACCGATATCGTCTTGGTGGAAAAAACGAAGGAAGTCCTGGAACAACCACCACAACAACAACCAGAACAAAAGGAATCTCATATATGAGCGAAGCAGTTCAGAAAAGCAACACATTCTCAAGTGATGTTCCGCAGCACGGCGAATTCAGCATTGTGTCGCTCAACGTCTCGACGGACGTCGGAACACGGAAATTCCCCGTGCAGTCAGTGGAGTTTATCCCGGATTTCGGTATCCAAGGCGATGCGCACGCCGGTAGGCTGGTCAACAGGCAGATCTCCTTGCTCGCCATAGAAGAGATTGAAGAAGCATCTTGCAAGCTCGCCGAAGCCCGCCACGACATGGCTTTCAGTCTTAAGCCAGGCGACTTTGGCGAAAACATAACGACGCGCGGCATCGCGTTGCATCGCCTGCCATTGGGGACACATCTTTACCTTGGATCTGTCGAGCTCGTGGTGAGCCAGATAGGCAAGGAATGTCATACTTCGTGCGAAATCAAAAAACTGGTTGGCGACTGTGTTATGCCACGCAAAGGCATTTTTGCCCGCGTCCTTGTGGGAGGGATAATCACCAATGAAGTTCGCTGTTATTACCGTATCTGACAGGGCTTCGAGCGGCACGTACGCAGACAAGTCCGGCCCGGCCATAGTCGCAGTCCTCAAGAGCCATTTTCCGGAGGCGCAAATCGAGGCTGAGGTGGTACCCGACGGCGTAGAGTCAGTCTTGAACGCATTGGCCCGCCACACCGCCGCCGACTGGATCCTCACCACAGGCGGCACCGGCCCCTCGCCCCGCGACCAAACCCCCGAAGCCACCATTCGCTACTGCGACCGCATCATGCCGGGCCTTGCAGAATACCTGCGCGCCCAATCGCTCGCACAAACCCCGTTTGCGGTCTTTTCGCGCGGTGTGGCGGGCATGCACGGTGCTCAATTTGTTGTCAATTTTCCCGGAAGCGTGGATGCCGCCATCCTGCACGCGCAACTTCTGTTACCACTTGTTGAGCATGGCACTGCGATGGCGCGCGGCACAGGGCACACAGATCATGCGGGCGGCAACAACTAGCTGGTCTGGGCTACTTACTCAATTTGATTGTTCACGATGGAGTTCATAAAGGTAGTGAGCACATCCATCGCGCGTTCGTTTTCGCCGCCTTCTGGTATGATGATGTCGGCGTATTCCTTGGTTGGTTCTACAAATTCATAGTGCCCCGGCCTGACGACCGTAAGATATTGATCCACGACCGAATCGACCGTGCGTCCCCGCTCTTTGATGTCGCGCTCTAATCTTCGGATAAAACGTATGTCATCGGGAGTCTCTACAAAGATCTTAAGGTCGATCAGGTCGCGGACTACTTTGTTTGTAAAAATCATGATGCCTTCGAAGATTATCAACTTCTGCGGTTTGACATGAATCGTCTCCGATGTTCGCCGATGGTGAACAAAATCGTACGTTGGCATCTCGATTGGCTCTCCACGACGCAGCGCTTCGAGGTGCTCCACGATCAGATCATTGTCGAAAGCGTCAGGATGATCGAAATTGAAGGCGGTTATATTGGTGTTGGAGACATATTCGGCCGATTTGTAGTAGTTGTCTTGCGGCAGGAACACAAAGTCCGAGACCACTTCAGAAATCTTGCGCACAATCGTTGTCTTGCCGGAGCCCGAACCGCCACAGATGCCGATTACTTTTACAGGGTTCATACCAAGAGCCTATCATGAGCTTTGCGACTTGGTAAACTACGAAACAACCCCACGGGTATCAGTCCACAAGCCTAGAACCAAGGTGTGTCGAAGGCCCCGGAAAAAGCAACTTCGTTCAAATTTTTGCGGGAACGAAGCGAATTCTCAGCCACGCGCAGATTCTCTGGCAATTTTGCTTCGTCTCCCGGCCAGCCCACAGCCAGCACGCAAAGCGGCACATATTCTTGGGGTAGTTTTAAGATTCGGCGCAGTTTTGAAGCAGAGTAACCGGCTAGAATATGCGCAATAAGCTCTTCGGCCTGGGCCTGAATCTGCATGGCCATAACCGCCTGACCAACGTCGAAATATGCGTAGTCGCGCCCTTCGTCCAATCGGCAGTCCAGATGTGCGGCCGTGGCAAACGTAACAAGCACCGGAGCTTCCAGCGCCCATGCATTGCCCTGGTTCAACGTTGCGGCAACAAGTTGATAATGTGGAGTGTCTTGAGCTTTTTCAATGACGATCATGCGCCATGGTTGGTTGTTGAAACAGGAAGGCGCCAAGGTGGCAGCGACCAGAAGACGCGTCAGCACATCTTTCTCTATAGGTTCGGGCGAAATAGCGCGATAAGATCTGCGTTCTTGCAGCTCCGGAAGAATTCCCATTCCCCGCTCCTTATCTTTTTTGTCTGGGATCTCTCTTGTCTGGACGATCGAATCTGGACGATCGAGCACTTAGCCTTGAGAGTTTGACAGCAGGTAGGCTTCGACATCATCGACCATAAAATCTGGAGTCGAAGCACCCGCCGTCAGGCCAATTCTATCATAAGAAAAGACTTCCGGGGGAAGTTCCGCGGCAGTTTCTATATGCCAACAGGGTTTCCCAGCTTCGCGGGCTTTAGTGGCGAGTCTCTGTGTGTTTGCAGAATTCTTTCCACCAACGACAATTACACCTGATACTTCATCAAGAAGTTCCGAAAGGGCTGCCTGCCTTTCTTCAGATGCCGGGCAAAGCGTATCCACTACGAGGCATTCCTTGGCGTCAGTCTTAAGTGCTTTGACGATTGCCTCATACTCGGAGCGTTGGATTGTGCTTTGTGCAAGAATGCCAAGCTTCTGTTCTTTGAGCTCTGGGTGCCGGACGAAAAACTGTTTTGCTTCCTCTTCATTTTGTACGACGAGCGCGCCAGATACCTGGCCAACCAGGCCTGCAACCTCTGCATGATCTGCGTCTCCGGCAACGACGATGCTATAGCCCGCGCCGGCAAGCTCGCGCGCCTTCTTTTGGCTCCGCAGCACCCGCGGGCACGTCGCATCCACCACCCTCGCCCCCGCCCTTTCCAGGTGCTCAAAAACCTCTGGCGGCGCCCCGTGCGCCCGAATCGTCACAATTGCCCCATCCACCTGCGCGTCGAGCTTGCCGGCATCGAACTCTGCAGTATCCAAAATGCCTACCCCGCTTTTCTCCAGCCGTTCAGTGACCTGTCGGTTATGGATAAGTGGGCCATAGCTCAGCACCTTTTTCCCTTCTCGCGCTCCTTCCTGGCCAGCTTCCTGGGCTAACTCCAGCGCGTGTCGTACGCCAGCGCATATGCCGAGCGTCTTTGCTCGAATCACCGTCATACTCTAAGTATACTCTTAAGGTCAAAAGCTGTGCTATTCCCGCTTGCGGCTTCTTCAAATAATGGTATACTAGCGCTTTGCGATTTGAGGATCGCATATAACGACAGCGCTTGGGTCGCGCAGGTGCGGCCCGCAGGGCGGTTCTTCGCCGGTTGTGAGCTCCATATGGGTTTTCTATGGATTCCATATTCGGGCACGCAAGCTGTTGAAGATCGCGAAAGGAAGATAAAGTATGGATCAAAAAACCATTGTGGTGGCGCTCGGCGGCAATGCCATCATCGAAGAAGGTACCGAGGGTACCATCGAGCAACAGTTTGCCAATACGCGCAAGAGCCTTTCTGCCATCGTCGGCATGATCTCCGATGGTCATAAGGTCGTTCTGACCCATGGCAATGGGCCGCAGGTGGGTGTTCACCTCATTCAGAACGAAGCCGCTTCTGCACAGGTTCCTCCTTCGCCCCTCAACGTCATCGTCGCGGACACGCAAGGTTCTATGGGGTATATGATTGCCCAATGCCTTAACAATGCACTCGTCAAAGAAGGTGTAAGAAAAGAGGTGGTCACCGTCGTTACTCAGGTTGAAGTAGACCCGGCCGATCCTTCAATGCTCAACCCCACAAAATACGTTGGACCGTTTTATCGGGCTGAGCAAGTTGATGCCCTCCGTCAGCGAGGCTGGGTTATAAAAGAAGACCCGGGACGAGGCTTTAGACGTGTGGTTCCCAGTCCCACTCCTCTCGATGTTGTAGAAAAATTGACGATCAAAGATCTTATTGACGACGGTAAGGTGGTCGTGGCGGTGGGAGGGGGTGGAGTGCCAGTCAAACGGGATGCTGATGGCACGCTCACCGGAGTGGACGCGGTTATAGATAAAGATCGGGCTTCCGCGCTGCTTGCCAGTCTTATTGGTGCCGATGAGCTCATTATCCTTACTGGCGTTGACAAAGTGGCTATCAACTACAGAAAGCCTGATCAAAAGGTCTTCGATCACATGACTGTGGCCGAATGCGAAAAGTACATGGCCGAGGGTCAGTTCCCCAAGGGTTCGATGGGGCCAAAAATCGAAGCCGCATGCGACTTCATACGTCGCGGTGGCGCCAAGGTGATCATTACCAGTATGGAAAACGCCACTTTGGCAGTAGAAGGTAAGGCAGGGACGGTAATTACCGCATAAAGGCCGGCAATATCAAGTCTGGCCGATTCGAGCTTAACTTGACGTGTCGCCTTATTCCATGCTAGCGTTTCGCGATATTTCCTTAAAGGATAGCGTATGAATGCAATCTTGCAGAACCTGGTTCTTCTTCAGACTGCCCCTGCCACCACGGGCAGCACGAATTCCACAGGGCAGATGATATCCACGATTGTCACCTTTGGCCTTGTTTTTGTCGTCTTCTACTTCCTCATTATTCGTCCTCAGAACAAGAAGCAGAAAGAAGCCCAGAAGATGATCAATCAGATGAAGAAGGGCGACAAAGTGGTCACGATCGGCGGCATCCACGGTGTGATTCAGACAGTAAAAGAGCAGACTGTCGTTGTAAAAGTCGACAATGACGTGTTCCTGGAGTTTTCCAAGTCAGCCATTTCTGCGGTCACGCCAAAGGCTGAAGAAAAGAGCGAAGTAGAAAAAATAGAAGCCGCCGATTCCAAGGCCGACGACAAGTCCGAAGACAAGCCCGAGAGCGGCAAAAAGAAGTAAGGCTTCTCGTTTTACAGCCTTTGCAGCTCGAGTTTTTCGCGTGCTCAATGCGCCTTATTTCTTAGTGTTGTAAGTTTGTTTGCTGAGTTTGCTGAATCGTAAGTGCGGAACCTAATGTGTGATTTTTATACTTTGGAGTTACCGGAATGAGTAAGACTCGTCGCCTGATCATCGTTATTGCGGTACTGGCAATCTGTTTTGCTTTTCTCTATCCATCGCTGCAATGGTACTTCTGGACCCCGAAAGAGGACCAGGCTATTGCGGTCGGATCCAGGGAGCAAATTCGTGAGTACTCACGGCGAACGGCGTATTCAATAGTTGGAGATTTGAAAGCCAAAGCTGCAGCTGGTGATACAACAGATCTTTCCAAGGAATACCCTCTCGAGATCCAGTTGGCCAAAAAGGCCTACAAGGATTCAGGGCGTCCATTGCCCAAGGTGTGGAATGCCGAAAGTATTCTGGGAGCCTATCAGAACGAGAAGGCTATCTTCGACGCCATAGAGGCCAAGTACAGGGAAAAGATGCTCGGCCTAAAAAGCGTTCACGGTCGTGCCTTGCAACTCGGTCTGGATTTGGCAGGCGGCATGTCAGTCGTCATCCAGGCTGATTTCCAGGATACTGCAAAGCGCGTAGGGCATGAGCTCAGCGCAGCAGAACGTGAAGATGCCATAAATCGTGCGCTTGAAACGTTGAATAACCGCATAGACCAGTTTGGTCTGAGCGAGCCTGTCATCCGGCGCCAGGGTGCCGACCAGATCTATGTGGAAATTCCTGGGACTGCGGATCCTGACAGGATCAACTCTATAATAATGGGCAAGGGCAATCTTGCGTTTTATATTGTCGATACGGATGCCACAACGGCCCTGAGACAGTATTTGATGCAAAACCCGCTTGGCGTGGATGAAAAAACGATGACGGTTGCCCAACCTGGCATCGTGCCAGAAGGCAAGATAGTTCGAAAAGTCTATACCAAAGACAGTTATGGCCTTGATGAGTTTACCGGCGAGTACATGGTGCTGGAGAGCACCCCGGGTCTGGACGGTAGTCACATCCAGAGCGCGACGGTGTCTGTGGACTCGATCACCGGCAAACCGGAGACGAACTTCGTCCTGGACAAAGAGGGCGGCCAGATCTTCTACGATTTGACCTCCAACAACGTTGGCAAGACCCTGGCTGTTGTCTTGGACGAGAGGATAAAGTCCTACGCGGTCATTCAGGAGCCGATCCGCGAGTCGGTGAGGATTTCCGGCTTCAGCGCAGACGAGGCTCAGTCGCTCGCTACGCTGCTTAGGACGGCGGCGCTCCCTGTCACGCTTTCCGTCGTCAATCAGCAGGCGATTGGTGCTTCTTTGGGAGAGGATGCGATCAGGCAAGGAGAAAAGGCCATTATCATTGGACTTTTGGCAGTTTTTCTGTTTATGTTTGCGTACTACAAAGGGGCTGGTGTCAATGCGACGATTGCACAGATCATCAACCTTTATATCATGCTTGCAGTACTGTCCGCCTTTAAGCTGACACTTTCGCTTCCGTCCATTGCGGGCTTTGTGCTGACGATTGGTATGGCGGTTGATGCCAACGTCGTTATTTTCGAGCGCATTAAAGAGGAGTTACGAGCCGGAAAGTCCAGGAAAGCTTCCATTGATGCAGGCTTCCATAAGGCATTCTGGGCGGTCATGGATTCGAATATCACGACGATAATCGCAGCCTTATTCCTTGCACAACTCGGTTCAGGAACGGTGCAGGGCTTTGCAATGTCCCTGGCTATTGGCAACATGACGAGCCTTTTCACCTCGCTCTTTGTTTCGAGGCTGATTTTCGATTTTGAGACGGATGTGCTGCACATGAAGCATGTCTCTATTGGCTGGGGGATCAAATAAATGAAACGCGTCATAAGATTTAGCCGCTTTTTTGTTCCTGCAGTGATTATCTCCAGCGCACTTATTCTGTTCGGGTTGTACGGCTACTTTACAAAGGGCTTCAACCTGGGCGTCGACTTTCAGGCTGGCATCAATCAGACGGTGCAGCTGGCGTTGCCGGCGATGAGTGCTACATATACGGACAAAGGCAATGCGGAAGTCCGGATTTCGGACAGTGCGCTTACGCTGGTCTTGTCCGGTGCAGAAAGCGATGAAAAGACTCTAGTCTTCGATTTTAAGACCTATCCGACCATTGGAGATCTTGCGAAGGCACTGGGTGGTGTCAACGGAATCTCGGTTTCTGTTGAGCCGGGTTCTGAAGCCTTGCCCGCAACCTTGCTTGTGCCTACCTATGAGGGCAACACCTTCCTAAGCAGCGCCGGCCTCGTGATTCACCGCGCGCCAAAAGATGCAAGCGAACAGTTTGCCGATATAGAGCAGGTGCGGCAGGCGCTTTCCAGTCTTGGCAACATTGGAGTGCAAACTTTGCAGCCTGCTTCTCAGCAACGGTTCCTGGTACGTGTACAGGACGAAGGAACCGATCCCAATTTTGCTGCAAATGCGAGGGCCAAGGTTAAGGCAGGGCTTGAGGCCAAGTTTGGTGCTGACCGCGTTGTGGTTATTAAGACCGACGTCGTTGGTGCCCGCTATTCAGAGTCTCTCACGCGTAGGGTGTTCTGGCTTATTCTGGGTACGCTTGCCCTGATTTTGATCTATTCCATGATTCGGTTCAAAATCGAGTATGCGATTGGAGCCGTACTTGCGGTTGTTCATGATGCCCTCATCATGGTGGCGTTCATTGTGTGGTCTGGAATGGAGTTCAATACGCAAAGTATTGCTGCAATCCTGACCATCTTGGGCTACTCAATCAACGATACGATCGTGCAGTTTGACCGTGTACGCGAAGAGCGCAAGCTCCGGCCTAACGAAAAGTTCGAGGACGTATTGAATGAGTCGCTCACTATTATGCTGGGAAGAACCATTATTACTACTTTTGCTACATTGCTTACGGTGTTTTCTCTGATAGTCTTCATGTCGGGCAGCAATCGTGATTTTGCCATTGCCCTGTTGGTCGGCATGATTTCCGGCACGTATTCGACAGTCTATATCGCAAGCGCCTTTGTCCTTTGGTGGGATAACCACAAGGAGAAGCGCGAAAAGGCTAAATTGGCTAAGTCTGGCTCACAGGCAAGTCAGCCTGCTGTCAAGGCTTAAGCGTATACCGAAAGCCATCAGGATCTGGTGACTTTATGGTTTTTTTGAAAGCATCTTAGGTTTTTTTTAGGTAGACAGGGGCTTGGCGCCGTAAGGTTTGCCAAGCCTTTTTGTTGCAATTTGCCAGATCTCTTTGCCTTTGGTCTTTACATTCGGAAGCAAAGTAGGGTATATTTCCAGCACTTTGGCGCCGTACCCAAGTGGTAAGGGAGAGGTCTGCAAAACCTTTATGCGGCGGTTCAATTCCGCCCGGCGCCTCTTTTTTCGATTGACGATTACGTTCCTTCATTCTAGAGTAAAGTGCAGAAAATGGAACAAACAAGCTCTCTTGAGAATGTTGGGCAAGTTCGAAGGAGGAACGGAATTGCAGGGCCTGCAATCTTATTACCCCTTCTGTTGGCCGCAATCGTCTTAACCTCTTTTTTTATTCATACCAATCGTATCAGAACAACTGAACAGAGACTTTGTCAAAGCATAGGTGTTGCGGCGTCAAGGGACGTAGAGAAGTCTCTAGCGTTTCTTGTGGCCGAGGGGCAAACCTTAAGCGACGCTCTCTCTAAGAACGGCGCTTTGAGCAAGGAACAAGTGGGGAACATCTCCCAGCATATATTGCAGGTTGCTCCGTTTGTGGCAGGAGTAAGCACCGCTCCGAATGCGATTATCAAGTACCACTTCCCGGAAGACGAATCTGTGGTTGGGCACGATCTGCTTTCTAATCCAGACAGAAGTTATGCCCTTACCCTGGCTGCACAGACAAGGGCACCTGTGATCTCTGGCCCATACGAGTCTGTAGACAACAGCGGACGGATTTTTTTCGTTCGATATCCTGTCTATGTTGCTGGAACCCTATGGGGCTTCACAAGTCTCACGGTAGACTATGAAAAATGGTACAAATCCTTGGATTTGGACGCTGCCTTCCCTGGTGTCTTGTTTGGAATTTCACGCAAGCAAGACGACTTTAGCGGGTCCAGCGACATCAAGGCGGCACTTAGCAACGCGTTGGTCAAGGAGATTCCAGTTCAAGGTGGTTCGGTGTGGCAGTTGCTTGTAATTCCACAAGGCGGCTGGTCTGCGTTTGATCCATTGTCGCTTATACTTCTCGTGGCAGGACTTCTTGCATCGCTTTTGCTCTTTCTGATACTTTCCGAGAATGGGCGGCGACAGGGCGCGAACCTAAAGGCCCCTGCTACGCCAATGGAGGGGACCAGCCTGGATCGGATCGAAGAAATAGTGCAGCTTGTTGGGCAGGTCGCCATAACCCCGGCCAAGGAACACGACGGGCATGCGCCATCTGATTCTGCAAGCAGTCATGGAAGTAAACTACAAGAGCCAGGAGTGGACCAAAACACTGCTGGCAAAGACTTGGTGTCGGATTCACCGGAGGTTACAGAGTTTAAAGGGCCTGATATTCGTGGCGAGGTCTTTATGCCCGAGGCCCCTGTCGAAAACAATTTTGCTTCTCAACTGAAGAAAAAAACAGAGCCGACGTTAGTTGTGAAGCCCTTGGAGGCCGCAAAAATCGAGCATCCTGAGGCTGACGCAACTCGGGATGCACAACCAAAGGCGGAAGCGGAATCAAAGGCGTCGCCAGTAAGCTCCGTGCCACCGGAACCAGCCTCTGAGCTGCAGACTCCCCAGGAGGCCCCACGTGAGCCCCGCATCGCTTTAGACAAGCCACAGGAACGAGTTACAAAGCAAGAAATTACAAAGCAAGAAACACTTTTCCCGATGGACGAGGAAGTTGAGCGGCAAACCTCCTTGCCCAAAAGTTCGCGTGGCAGACGTGTCAAGGAGCGGGAACGGATTCAACAAGTGCAACCGGCGCAGAAGCAGCTTCCTATCCTCGTTGTAGACGACAGCGAAGCAAACCGCGACATCATGGATCATATGATCCGCTCGTTTGGTTATGATCTGGATCTTGCCACTTCGGGAGATCAGGCCTGTGAATTGTGCACAACAAACAGCTACCAGCTCATTTTTATGGATTGCTTCATGCCAGGGCAAGACGGTTATAAGACCACACAAAAAATCCGTTCTGAGTCTTTAAGTGCACAGGCCAAAATCATTGGAATGAGCGCACGACTCGGAGATCTGGAGCTACAACGCTGTCTGGATGCGGGAATGGACGATCTGCTTGCAAAACCTTTTACTCTCAAGGAAGTGGGTGCCATGATTCAAAAGCACACACAAGGCCACGCTGATCCATCGGTTCACGAAACCTAAGTCATTTCCGCCAGGCGGTTGGTTTTTTCCACAGGTTTCTCCCGAGTCGCTCCTATAGTAGTGACAGTATTGGCAAAGCACCTTTTCGGATTTGCCCCTATTCACGGAATCATAAAATGTGTATTTTTTCAACATGTCTGCAAAATCCCTGATAAGGCGCCCATTTCGGTATTCATATTTCAATGTGACTCTCTACCTCATAGGCATTAATGTCCTGGTATGGCTTGTTGGTATCCGCATTCCCATGCTCACAGCCTATTTGGCATTGAATCCAATAGCCGTGAACCATGGTTACGTTTGGCAGTTTGTAACCTACATGTTTGCGCACGAAGGCTTTACACATCTCTTCGTCAACATGTTTGGCCTTTTCATGTTTGGAACGATTGTAGAACGAAGTATGGGAAGCAAGGAGTTTTTGCTTTACTACTTGTTTACGGGGACGCTGGCAGGCATAACTTCATATGGTATTTTTGTGCTTACTGGTGCGTGGTACACCTACCTGTTAGGCGCATCCGGTGCCCTTTTTGCCGTCATGTTGGCCTTTGCGGTGATAAACCCGGACGCCCGCGTGCTTTTATGGGGAATCATACCTTTGCGCGCGAACGTTATGGTTATAGGCTACACCGCGATTGAGCTTTTGTCGCAGATATTCAGCTTGCAGACGTCAGTAGCCCATTTTACGCATCTGGCTGGCTTTGCATGGGCGTGGGGATATTTTGTGGCGCGATTTGGCATAAATCCAGCCAAACGGTTGGTAGACAAGCGCAGATAGCTCAAAGGGCGTGCTTCAACATTCCGAAAACAACATTCCGAAAAGGTAAACCGTCAATGTTGCGTGCTATCGCGCCACGGCGCAGTTCTGCACGTTAAGCTTGTCGCAGACTCTTTAAGAGTATTTCTCTCTGGGCTTCTGTCTTGTTATGCATCTCTTCGAGTTCTTGCATGAGACGATCGACGAGTATCTGCTTCTTGTCTTCGCCCGAAGCATGACTCTCCTCTTTGACCTGTGCCCGATATTCGTCGCAGTCCCTCATCGGTCCCACCGTATAGAGCAAGATGTCCTTGCTCAACATGTCTTCTTCCATCTCTCCGGAAGGATTGATCCTAAGGATATTGCCATTGATAGCCACGAGGCAGAACTTGGAGAACGATTTTATGTACGAAGCAATTTCCCGGACGCCTCTTTTGGTAGAAGGTTCCCATGGCCGGTACCGGGTGCCAGCAGGGAACACGAGCACGATTTTTCCGCAGGTCTTGATCGAGTTGAGACATTTCATTGCAGCACGATTGATGCTGTGGCTGCGCATGACCTCGTGATAGAGCTTCGTGGGCTCCTTGTAATTTTCTTTTATTATCTCGAGGGAACGGCTGGGATAGATAACAATTCTCGTATAGGCCTGTGCAAAAGCATTTACGATGGGCGACGATTCATTGAGCTTTACTCCTGCTATTGAAACGAGCTCATCCGCAATGGCCTTGCCCTGAGGACCTTTTTGCCGCAGCAGGTAATGAAATGCGGGAAGATCGAAGTTGGAGTAGTGCTCCAGCAGGAGCAGGCATGGTTCTCCCGCCTGCGCGGCATTGTAAAGGTCGACGAGGTTTTCAAAGCCGTTAATGTCTGAATATGGCAGAAGGTAGTCCTTAAGCACCGTGTCTATTGCTGGCAGCAATGCTGCGTTCCCTGGCTGGTACACATTGCTGTCAGTAATAAACTCCTGCTCCTTGATACAGGACATCATCTGCGATATCAGCGGCGAGTATTTGTCACCAATCGATTCCATATTCTTGTGACCTGTAGCGACAAATTATACATGAGAGGCTGCTATGCAGCCTCAACTTGCAAACCACTTTTAAAAATAATATAGAATCTACACGCTGTGTTGTCAATTTAGGGCACAAATCTTCATCTTAGACCCATTAGTGCACCATTAGTGCATATGCGGGTAATCCCAATTCTCCGCCGGAATAAAGCTCTCCTTGATGGCACGCTCCGACACCCAACGATACAGGTTGAGTTCGGTGCCGGCCTTGTCGTTGGTACCGGACGCGCGGGCGCCGCCAAAAGGCTGCTGGCCAACGACCGCTCCTGTCGGCTTGTCGTTGATGTAGAAATTGCCCACACAGTCGCGCAGGGCGTCCTCCATCATCTGAATGTCGCGGCGGTCGTTGGCGAAGATCGCACCGGTGAGGCCGAAGGGGCTGGTGGTGTCGACAAGCTGCAGGGTCTCTTGGACCTTGGCGTCGTCGTAAACGTAGACGCACAAGACGGGACCGAAAATCTCTTCTTCCATAAGGCGCCCGCGCGGATTCGTCGTTTCAATAATGGTGGGGTGTACAAACCACCCTGTTGAGTCGTCATAGGTGCCGCCTTTTACAATGGTGTATTCTTCGGGACGAGCCTTGGCGTAGTCGATATAGGAGGCGATATTCTTGAAGGCCTTTTGGTCGATCACTGCGCCCATAAACACGGAAAAGTCCGCAGGGTCGCCCATCTTGGCGCTGTCGATAAAGGAACTCACGAGGTCTTTCACTTGGGGCCAGATGGAGCGCGGAATATAGGCTCGGCTTGCCGCAGAGCATTTCTGCCCCTGGTACTCAAAGGCGCCGCGGAACAACGCTACTGCGAGCGCGCGGACATTGCAGTTGGGATGTGCAAAGATAAAGTCCTTGCCGCCCGTTTCCCCCACCATGCGCGGATAGCTCTTGTAGACACCCTTATTCAGGTTTTCGGCTACTTCAAGCCAGATCGATCTAAACGTGGCTGTGGAACCGGTAAAGTGTAAGCCTGCAAATCGAGGGTCGTTGAAGACCGTTGGTCCGATCTGGGCACCGTCTCCCGGTATGAAGTTGATAACGCCATCGGGTAGGCCTGCTTCCTGCAGTAATTTCATCACATAGTAATTGGACAAAACGGCGGAGCTCGCCGGCTTCCACACGACCGTGTTGCCCATGACTGCGGGCGCGGCCGGAAGGTTGCCGCTTATCGACGTAAAATTGAAGGGCGTCAGCGCATAGACAAAGCCCTCGAGCGGACGGTATTCCACGCGGTTCCACACCTGAGCCGCGTTGGCATAGGGTTGACGCTTGTAAATCTCGCTCATGTAATAAACGTTGAACCTGAAAAAGTCGGCAAGCTCACAGGCCGAGTCGATTTCGGCCTGATACACACTCTTGCTTTGCCCCAGCATCGTCGCGGCATTGAGTATCGGCCGGTACTTGGTGGAGATGAGATCAGCTGCCTTGAGGAAGACCGAGGCCCTGGCGTGCCATGGCAGGTTTGCCCATTCTTTGCGCGCTTTTTCCGCGGCATCGATGGCGCTGGTGACGACCGCGGGCGTTGCCTTGTAATACGTCGCCAGCAGCAATTTGTGGTTGTGCGGAGCGCGGATTTCTCCCCGCTCGCCAGATCGAATCTCCTTACCCCCGATGATAATAGGTATGTCGACAACCGTTTGGCTCATGCGCTTGAGCTCATTGTGAAGCGCCTCGGCTTCCGGAGATCCCGGCACATAATTGTAGACACGCTCATTGACAGGGCAGGGCGGTACGAATGTTCCATCTGGCATAGAAAAAGCCTCCTGATTGTTATCTCATGTTATATAAACGAATTACGTTGTTAAAGCCGCACTTCGGAACTTTTTGCCTTATAGAAAAAGCCTAAATGCGCTTGCCGATTATGTCAAGGAAGAATCGTATAACCGAGCTGGATAAAAGAGACACATGAGGCTATGCTGGGACAAACCCGAGGCAGAGCTTTGCGAGATTTTGATACGGAGGCTTGGAGGGGTAGAAATGGAGCAAAATGAACAGAAAAGACCACGGATCGTCGTCATGGGCAGCTACGTCACCGACTTGATGGGCAGAGCGCAACGTATACCGGTTGCAGGGGAGACTGTAAAAGGCGACTTGTTCAAGACGGGCCCCGGCGGAAAGGGTGGCAATCAGGCCGTGGCCGCTGCGCGCGCAGGCGGCAGCGTGGCAATGATTACCAAGCTGGGCGCCGATGTGTTTGGCGACCTGGCACTACAGAACTTCGACAACGAAGGCATTGACAGGCGCTTTGTAATTTGGACCGAAGCTTATCCCACCGGTGCCGCGCTTATCATGGTCAGCAAGGAAACGGGCCAAAATTCGATTCTCGTGATTCCGGGCGCCTGCGAAAATCTCACCACCGAAGAAGTAGAGGCAGCGATGAGTGCGCTATTGCCTGCCGACATTTTGATGCTTCAACTCGAGACAAACTTGGAGGCATTAGAACAAAGCCTGCGAATGGCATCAGAAAGCGGTTTGAAGGTAATGCTCAACCCGGCGCCTGCCCAGGAAATTCCACAGGAATTCTACAAAATGATCGACTTTCTCACACCGAACGAAACCGAAGCATCGACGCTTTCCGGAATAGAGGTCGTTTCCATAGAGCGCGCGAAGCAGGCGGCAAGCGTGCTTCAAAACCAAGGTGCCAAAAATGTTGTGATCACGCTCGGAGAAAAGGGAGCGCTTGCGCTGGATGATGAAGGACAATTCTACGAGGTACCTGCTTTTAAGGTTGAAGCAGTGGATACGACCGGGGCCGGCGACGCCTTTAACGGGGCGTTTGCTCTTGCGCTCGCCGAGCATAAACACTTGGTCGACGCGATCGTTTTTGCCAACGCGGCTGCGGCCATTTCAGTAACCAGAATTGGCACAGCGCCATCGATGGCGTATAGAGAGGAAATAGAAAAATTTCTGTTTGAAAATTCTGCGAAGTAGCAAAATCCGAACGGTGCCAACAAGCCAAAATTAGGATTCAAGTGGCTAAATACCCAGCACCACGTGCCCCGAAGTAGTGGAGGTGAGGGGAATCGAACCCCTGACCTCTTGCATGCCATGCAAGCGCTCTAGCCAACTGAGCTACACCCCCAAAAGGCAAGGCGAATACTAGCCCAAAGCGCAGAAGCCTGTCAAGGCTTGCCCTTGCGTTCGTCTTGTATATTCGGCGGGAATCCTTCATACTGGCTGCATGACAACAGTCAATCCTGACAAAAAAATACGGGGCATCGCCCTCTGCGCCATCGGGGTCGAAAAAATAGTATCCCAGGAACTGGAACGTTTAGACTTAAAGTCTGAGGAGCGCAAGCCGGGCCAGGTGTTTTTTGATATCAACGAAGGCAATTTCGCCCGCGATGTTGCGCGGGCAAACATTGGGTTACGCACTGCGGAACGTGTCCTTCTGGAACTTGGGCGCTTCCCTGCACCAGATTTTGACGCATTTTACGAGGGAGTGGCGGCGCTGCCCTGGGAACTGTGCTGCTTCAAGGATTCGGCACTGCAGATCGAGCGCGTGCGTTCCCACAATTCCAACCTGAATGCCCAAACCACGCTCCAGTCCATGGCGCAAAAAGCCGCATACGAGCACCTGATGCAGCATTATCGGCTTGCCACCATGCCAGCATCTGGCAATGAGGTGTCGGTCCGGATCTACCTGGAGGCCAATGAGTGCCTCATTGGCGTAGACACTTCCGGAGTGGCCCTCCACAAGCGTGGCTATCGCCCGCAGGGCGGAGTGGCGCCGCTCAAAGAGACCATTGCGGCGTCCTTGCTGTTTTTTACCGGATGGAACAGGAAATTTGCGCTTCTCGATCCGTTTTGTGGCTCTGGCACCATAGCCATCGAAGCCGCACTCTATGCCCTGGATTTTGCCCCCGGACTCAACCGGCGGTTTGCCTTTGAGCAAATGCCGGCCGTGCAGGCGCGCCCCGTCCAGGACGTCCGCGACTATTTCGAGAGCAAAATCCGGAACGACGTCGATGTGGATATCCGCGCAAGCGACATCGACCCCGCCGTTCTGGCGGTTGCGCGAAAGTGCGCCTGCGCGGCCGGCGTCGAGGATTGGATCACTTTTGAGCAGAAGAAAGCCGAGGACGCGGAACCTTTTCGCGTAGGTAAAGGCATCCTGCTTACGAATCCTCCCTATGGCAAGCGTTTGGGTACCGTTGAGGACGCCAAAGTCCTCTATGGTGGGCTCAAGGACATGGGAGACCGTTTTGTTGCAGCGGGTTGGGGTATGGGTTTTATCACTGAAATGGAAGAATTTGGGGAGTATTTTGGCCGGACTGCAGAAATCCGCCATCACCTAATCAATGGGGCGGAAGATCAGTGGTTCCACTGGTATCCCGCCCCATAAAGTTC
>OFJB01000334.1_pt1 | contig 23890 bp, 19 predicted proteins | sample 1775081 | NCBI WGS metagenome assembly OFJB01 (sample SAMN08195771, study PRJEB24354) | sludge metagenome | isolation source: initial sludge from phenol fed wastewater aerobic bioreactor | place: India: Nagpur | collected 2016-06-05
GAAGGTGCGCGCGATGCCGAGCGAGGCGATGCGGTGCGGGCGCACGCCGTTGATCTGCCGCCCCTCGAAGAAGATGCCGCCCTGCTGCGGCGGGTAGAAGCCCGTGATGGTGTTGACCAGCGTGGTCTTGCCCGAGCCGTTGGGGCCCACGAGGCCGAAGATCTCGCCTTGCGCCACGGCCAGCGAGACGTCCGAGAGCGCGCGCACGCCGCCGAACCAGCGACTGATCTTCTCGCAGCGCAGGACCGGCTCTGCAAAAGGGGGTGGCGTCGTCGGCTGGCCCAAATTTCTTCTCCGTTGCCTTGGTCTGTGGGGCGGCGGGGCGCTTGTGCGCGCCGCCGCCATCTCGATCAGGCTGACGTTAGCGTCAATCCAGCGGGCTGTATCCGGGTGAAAACCCCGGTAATTGTCTGGGGGGCGACAGTCGCCAACGTTTCGTTACGCCATGATGGCGGGTTGGCGGCGGGGGCTGCGAGAGCCGTGGGCGCGGCGAAGCAGGCCGCCGTGCGCCCGGCTCACCGAGGCCCCGGCGCCATCGGTAGCACCAGGGTGAAGGTGCTGCCGTGCACGCCGTCGCTGCGCACCTGCACGCTGCCGCCGTGGCGGTGCATCACCTCGTGCACGAAGGCCAGGCCCAGCCCGAAGCCCTCGGTTGGCGCGGCGCCCGCGCCGTGCAGGCGGCGAAAGGGCTCGAACACCAGTTTCTGCTGCTCGGGCGCGATGCCCGGCCCTTCGTCGTGCGCGCCGAGGTGCCACAGGCCGTCCGTGGCCTCCAGGGTGCAGTGCACCGGGGTGCCGGGCGTGGTGAATTTGATGGCGTTGCTCAGCAGATTGGCGATGGCGCGCGCCAGCAGCTGGCGGTCGCCCTCGCAGGGGGCTTCGGCCGGGCTGCGGGTGATGGCGAGGGGGATCTCCCGCCGGCGGGCGCTGGCCCAGGCGTGCTGCACGGCTTCCTGCAGCAGGGCGGCCAGGTCCACGGGCTCGCGGCGCAGCTCCTGCGTCTGGGCGCTGGCCAGCTGCGTGAAGCTGCTCGCCATCGAGAGGGCGCTTTGCGCGTGGCGCGCGATGCGCGCGTACAGCTCGTGCTCCGGCAGCGGGTCGGGCAGCGTCTGCTGCATTTCCAGCAGGGTGAGGATGGAGCTGGCGGGGCTGCGGATGTCGTGGGAGATGAAGCGCAGCGCGCGGTCGCGCTGCTCCTGCGCCTGGCGCATGCCGGTGAGATCGACGAGGGTGACGAGCCAGTAGCGCTGCATCTCCTGCGCGAAGGTGCTCACCAGCATCAGCCAGCGGCGGCCCTGGGCGTCGCGTCCTTCCTGCGGCGTGTGCCGGTCGCCGGCGGCCGGGGGCCAGGCGGGCAGGAGCGCCTGCCCGGTATCGGGGTGCGTCAGGCGGCCGAGCACCTGGGTCAGCGTCTGCCGCGGCAAGGCGCGCCCATCGCTGGCGAAGACGTCCGCGGCCTTCGTGGCGAGGGTGATGCGGCCGCCGTCGTCGCAGACGAAGGTGGGGGAGGGCAGGTGTTCGAGGGTGTCGGCGATGAAGTGGTGCAGGGTGCGCAGCTGCCGGGTGGCGGTTTCCACCGCCTGGATGCGCTGCTCCATCCGGCCCGCGCTCAGGCCGGCGCGGGCGGTGAAGGCGGGCGTGGCGATGCCGTCGGCGCGCAGCGCGGCCAGCTCGCGCTGTAGGAAGTGCGCGGCGAAGCTCAGGCGCCGCCAGCTCCACAGCGGGTACACGGCGATGATGCCCGCGAGGGCGGCGGCGGGCGCGATTTCCGTGCCCGTGGCCGCGGGAGCGAGCAGGGCCAGCGCGAGCGTGAGCAGCCACAGGAGGATGCAGGCCAGCAGGCTGCCCAGCGGGCCGAGGAACCAGAGGCCGAGCAGGGCGGCGGCCACCATGGCGAGGTTGAACGCGGCGTTCACGGGGGCGGCGGCGGGCGTGATCTGCGTGCCGCTCAGCTCGGTGTGCAGCGCGTGCGCGAGCAGTTCCACGCCGGCGATGCGCTCGGAGCCGGACGCGGTGGGCGCGGCGTACAGGTCGCCCAGGCCGGTGGCGGTGGCGCCGACGAGCACGTATTTGCCCGTGAACGCATCGGGCGCCACCTTGGCCGTGAGGACGTCGATGTAGGCATAGGTGGGAAAGGGCGGCGTGCCGCGCGCGAAGCTGAGCTGGCGCAGGCCGGTGCGCGTCCAGGGGCCGTCCGCGGCGGGTGCGTGGCCGCGGCAGCGCGCATCCGGCTCGCCGCCGGCGCAGCGCAGCGCCGTGCCGAATGCCGGCCACGGCGCCCCGGCCGGGCCTTCGAGCTCGAAGAAGCCGCGGGTGATGCCGTCGCTGTCGACATGCATCTGGACGTGGCCGAGCTGGCTGGCGGCCTCGCGAAACAGCGGCAGGGGCAGATCGGCCGCGCTGATGCCGTCCGGCCCGCGCCGTGCCGCCGGCAGCACCACGCGGGCGCTGCGCGCCATGGCGCGCGCCAGCAGCGCGTCGTCGGCCGGGTAGTCGGCATCGGCCTCGCCCAGCAGGATGTCCACGCCGATGGCGCGCGGGTGCTGGCGCGTGATCTGGTCCAGCAGCTCGGCATGCAGCGCGCGCCGCCAGGGCCAGCGGCCGATGGCCGCGAGGCTGCGGTCGTCGATGGCCACCAGCACGATATTTGGCGCCGCGGGGCGGGCCAGCAGGCGGCTGCCCAGGTCGTGCACCAGGTGGTCGAGCCGCTGCAGGCTGGCGCGGCTGCTGGCCAGGCCCACCAGCGCCAGCACGGCCAGGGCGAGCACCAGCCATTCGCGCAGGTAGGGGCGGCTGCGCGGGGGGGCTGCCGGGGTCATGGGTGCCGCTCGCCGTGGGGCTCAGGGACGCTGCAGCGGCGTGCCGTCTCCCGTGGTGATGGGCTGCCCGCTGCCCGAGTCGATCCGCGAGACCACGGTGAGCAGGTAGGGCGAGGAGAAGGCGCTTTCCAGCCCGGAGGGGTCCACGGTGCGGATGCGCACGTAGTAGCGCCCGGCGGGCAGCGTGCCGGCCGACCATGCGGGCTGGGCCAGCGTTTGGTCGATCAGCGGCTTTTGGAAATCTTCCTGGCTGGAAAGCTGCAGCCTGAAGCGCTGGCCGGGCTGGGCGGGCCAGGAGAGCGTGGTGCCGCCCGATGCGGTGCTGGCCGTCTTCAGCGCATCGGCGGCGAGCGGCTGCGGCGCCACGGCAAAGCCCTGGGGCGCGGCGTAGGGGCCCTGGTCCCACTGGCCGTCCGGGAGTTGGCGCAGGCTGGCGATGCGCCAGAGGTAGCGGCCGGGCTGCAGCGCCGGCGCGGCGGCGGCGCAGGCGTCGTCGCTCGTGGTGTCGAGCAGGGGGTGGGCGAATCCGGCGCTGGCGGCCACCTGGATGCGGTAGCGCTGCGCCTCGGCCACGCGGGTGCATTCGAAGCGCAGCGACCCCGCCGGCACCGTCGCATCCTTGCCCGGGCTCTGGTAGAGCGGCGCGATCGGGTGCGCCTTCACGGTGAGGGCGCGCTGCGCGGTGAAGCCGGGCAGGCCGCTGGCGTCCAGCATGCGCACGGCGATCTGGTAGCGGCCGTCGTCCACGGCCGGCAGCGTGAGCGTGGGCGTGGGCGCGGTGGCCGCGCGCAGGACCTGGGTGAGTTCGGCATCGCGGGCCACCCGCACCTCGTAGGCGCGGGCGGCGGCCACGGCGGGCAGCGAGAGGCGCAGGAAGTCGGCGTCGTGCACCGTGGCGGGGAGCTGGCTCAGGTCGGGCGCGGCCAGCAGCGCCGCGGGCGTGCCCATGTGGCCGCCGGCATCGACGGCGACGCCCTGGCCGCCGGGCAGCAGCGTGGCCTTGCCCTGGCGTTCGAGGCCCTGCACGGCCACGGTGCCCTCCTGCACGGCGGTGAGCGTGCGCCCGTCCTCGCCGGCGCCGACCCAGAAGCGCGTGCCGCGCACGCTGGCCGTGGCCTTGGGGGTGCGGATGTCCAGGCGCTGCGTGTGGTCGGTGCTGGGGGTGACCGAGGGCTCGACCCCGCCGCGCTGCAGCTCGATGACCGATTGCGCGGAGCCGGGGCGCCCGTGCTTGCGCAGGCGCTGCAGCTGCAGGTCGGAGTCGGCCTGCACGCGGATGATGCTGCCGTCCTGCAGGCGGATGCTGACGAAGCCCTCGTGCCCCACCTGCAGCCGGGTGCCTTCGGGCAGGCTCTGCCCGGCGGCGAGGCCGGCGGCGGCCGCGTCGGGCAGCGTGGCCTGCGCCGGCCCCTGCACGTATTGCACGCTGGCGGGCGCGTAGGGCAGCAGGTCGTGGGGGATGCGCAGCGAGCTGCCCGGCTGCAGGTGCTTCGGGTCGGCCACGCGGTTGATGCGGGCGAGGGCGGGCCACTGCCGGGCATCGTCCAGGTAGTGCCGCGCCAGGCCTTCGAGCGTGTCGCCCGGGACGACGCGGTGCTCGATGTCGCCCGTTGCGGCGGCGGGGGACTGGGCCCATGCCGGCGCGGCCGGCAAGGTCCAGATCAGCGCCAGCGCCAGCGCGGCGCCGTGGGCATGTCGAAGGGGCAGTGTCATGGGAGTTCCCTGTGGCGGGCGGGTCAGCCCGCGTCCACCTGTTCCAGGCGGTAGCCGATGCCGTAGATGGCGGTGATGACCAGGCCGCTGGCCGGTTGCAGATCCAGCAGCGTGCGCAGGCGCGAGATGTGAGTGTCCAGCGAGCGCGAGATCACGCCGGCGCTGTAGCCCCAGACGGCCTCGCGCAGGTGGTCGCGCGAGAGCAGCCGCCCCATGTTGGAGAACAGCAGCAGGGCGATGTCGTATTCGCGCTCGCTCAGGTCGACGGGCCGGCCGTCCAGGGTCAGGGTGCGGGCGCCGGCATGAAAGCGGTAGCGGCCGAAGTCCAGCACCTCTTCCTTTGAAGTCGGCCACGCGCGGCGCAGCAGGGCGTTCAGGCGCGCGGTGAACTCGCCCAGGCGCACGGGTTTGGTCATGTAGTCGTCGCCGCCGCTGGCCAGGCCCTTGACGATGTCCGCCTCGCTGTCGCGCAGCGTGACGAACAGGATGGGCATGGCCGTGCCGTATTGCGTGCGGATCTCGGCCACGAGGTCGGGGCCGTCGGCATCGGGCAGCTGCCAATCGACGATCAGGAGGTCGAAGGTTTCGCGGCGCAGGTGGCGGCGCAGCGCCTCGCCATTGGCAAAACCGTGGAAGCTGTGGTTTTGCGCGCTCAGCGCCCTGGCGTAGAACTCCAGCTGTAGCGGTTCGTCGTCCACCGCAGCGATGCGCATGACTCTTCCTTTGATTTCAGTGTTTTTGGCCTCTTTCGCTTGCTGGGCGTGCGCTAGCAGCTATCAAAATATGAGTTATTGACTGGACTCACGCCGACGCCAGCGCCTGGAGGGCAGCGGCAATGGTAGCAAGCGCGACGCCTTCGCCCGCCGCCACCCCGGCAGGCAGGGCGTGCAGGCCGGCGGCGTCGCGCTGCAGCTGCGCGATCAGCTGGCCGGCATCGCGCGGGGCGTCGAACCCGTGGCTTTGCAGCAGCAGGCTGCCGTCGGCGGCCACGAGCTTGAAGTAGAACCGGCCGTCCTTCTCGCGGTACTGCTTGAAGTGGGGCAGGCCGGCGGCCGCCGCGGCCTTGGTCTTGCGGGCGGCGCCCGAGGTCCGGGTGAGCGGGCGCAGGCCCACGGCCTCGCGCAGGCGCTGCAGGAAGGGGTGGGCGAGGGCGCGGGCGCGCTCGCCGCCCAGGGCGAGCGCCGCCTCCACCCGCTCGGGGTGGGCCATCAGCTCTTCGTAGCGCTCGCGCAGGGGCGAGAGCTCGCGGTCCACGCGCTCGAACAGCCGCTGCTTGGCGTCGCCCCAGGCGATGCCCTCGCGGTAGGCGCGGCGCATCGCCTCGGTCTCCTCGGGCGTGGCGAAGGCCTGGTAGATCTGGAACAGCGCCGAGCCCTCGACCTCCTTGGGCTCGCCCGGCGCGCGCGAGTCGGTGACGATGCCGGCGATCAGCTTCTTCAGCTCGGCGCGCGGGGCAAAGAGCGGGATGGTGTTGTCGTAGCTCTTGCTCATCTTGCGGCCGTCCAGGCCCGCCAGCGTCGCCACGTTTTCCTCGATCGCCGCCTCGGGAAGCTGGAAGTGCTCGCCGTAGAGATGGTTGAAGCTCGCCGCCATGTCGCGCGCCATCTCGATGTGCTGTACCTGGTCGCGCCCCACCGGCACCTTGTGCGCGTTGAACATCAGGATGTCGGCGGCCATCAGCACCGGGTACATGAACAGGCCGGCGGAGACGCCGTCGTCGATGTCGCGCCCGGCCTCGCGGTTCTTGTCCTGCGCGGCCTTGTAGGCGTGGGCGCGGTTGAGCAGACCCTTGCCGGCCACGCAGGTCAGCAGCCAGTGCAGCTCGGGGATTTCGGGGATGTCGCTCTGGCGGTAGAACGCGACCTTCTCGGGGTCGAGCCCGCAGGCCAGCCAGCTCGCGGCGATCTCCAGCGTCGAGCGGTTGACGCGCTCGGGCTCCTGGCATTTGATGAGCGCGTGGTAGTCGGCGAGGAAATAAAAACTCTGCACCTCGGGGTTGCGGCTGGCCGCGACCGAGGGGCGGATGGAGCCGACGAAATTGCCCAGGTGCGGCGTGCCGGACGGCGTGATGCCGGTGAGAAAGCGGGTGATGGACATGAGAGGAAATCAGTGCAAGAGCGCAAGCAGCGGCGTGATGATCCACTGGATGAGCGCGTAGCCGAAATTCATCAGCGGCATCAGCCACCAGGTGCCGACCACGCCGACGAGGACCAGCGCCATGACGATGAAAAAGCCGTAGGGTTCCAGGCGCGCCACCATCTGCGCCTGGCGCCAGGGCAGCAGCCCCACGAGCACGCGCCCGCCGTCCAGTGGCGGCAGCGGAAACAGGTTGAAAGCCCACATCACCAGATTGGCGAGGATGCCGCCCTGCGCCATCTTGACGAAGAAGATCTCGGTCACGCCCAGCGCCGCGTAGAGCACCAGCAGCAGCGCCCAGCCTATGGCCTGCGCCAGGTTGGACGCGGGCCCGGCCAGCGCCACCCAGACCATGTCGCGCTTGGGGTTCCTCAGCGCGCCGAAGTTGACCGGCACCGGCTTGGCGTAGCCGAAGAGAAACGCGCCCGAGGTGGCGAAGTACAGGAACAGCGGCATCACGATGGTGCCGATGGGGTCGATGTGCTTGAGCGGATTGAGCGTGATGCGCCCCATCCTCTCGGCCGTGTGGTCACCGAAGTGGCGTGCGGCATAGCCGTGGGCCGCCTCATGCACCGTGATCGACAGCAGCACGGGCAGGGCGTAGATGAGGATGGTCTGGATGGCGTCGGCGTTCACGGGGCGAGATTGTGTCAGACGCAGGCCGCAAGCCGGGCCGCACGCGATGTCATGCCCGGTGGATGCCGGGGGGAAACCAGACCGTCACGGTCAAGCCGCTGCGGTGTGGTTTGTCGGTGTCCTCCAGGACGATCTGCGCGCCCATGGCCTGGGCGGTGCCGCGCACGATGGCCAGGCCCAGCCCCGAACCGATCTGCTCGTTGCCGGGGATGCGGTAGAAGGGCTCGAAGATGCGCTCACGCTGCTCGGGGGCAATGCCCGGGCCGTTGTCGGCCACGCGCAGGCCGCAGCGCCCCGCTTGCACCAGCACCGACAGATCGACCCGCCCGCCTTCGGGCGTGTAGCGAATGGCGTTGTCCACCAGATTGCGTACCAAGGCGTGCAAGGCGTCGCCTGCTGCCTGGAGGGTGGCGTCCTGCTCGCCTTGAACGCCAACATCGATGCGGCGTGATTCGGCCAGAGGCATCAGTTCCTCCAGCACGCGCCGAAAACCGGCCTGCAGGGATAGCGGCTGCAACCGTGCCTGCGTGGCCGAGCGCGAGCGCTCCAGCGTGAGCAATTGCTCCACCAGATCGCGTCCGCGATCGATGCCCTGGCGCAGGCTCAGCAAGCGCTCGCGCGCCGATGCGGACAAATCGCTGGCGGCCAGGCGCTCGGCCTGCAGGGACAAGGCGGTGAGCGGCGAGCGCAGCTCATGCGCCGCATCGGCCACGAAGCGCCGCTGCCCCTGCATGGCCTCGTCCACGCGCGCCAGCAGCCGGTTGATGGCGCGAACGAAGGGGCGCACTTCGGCGGGCACCGGTGCGTCCGGGATCGGGCGCAGGTCGTGCTCGTCACGCGCGTCCACCTCCTGCGCCAGTGTGGTGATGGGCCGAAACAACTCGCGCACCAGGCGCGAGAGCACCAGCAGCAGCACCGGCACCAGCAGCACGAAGGGCAATACGGTGCGCAGCGCGCCATAGCGTGCCAACTCGCGGCGCAGGCGCAAATCCTGCATGACGGCGAAGCGCTCGCCTGTGGCGGTGGTGCGCACCAGTACCCGATAAGGCTCCCCATCCAGCTCCAGCGTGCGCAGGCCGTCGGGCAGTGTCGCCGACAGTGCCAGGCGTTCACCGGGCTCGTTGTGATGCCTGTGGGCCGTCGCACCGCCCAAGCCCTGGATGATCACCCGGGTGTCATCCTCTTCCCCCTGAACGTGCATGTCCAGGGGAGTGCTGGCTGTGGCACGGCGTTGCGCTTCGACCAGTTGCGCGATGCGGCGCAGCACGTCGTCTTGCAACTCGCGTGCCTCATCGTAGGCGGCGAGGAAGGCAAAAGCTCCGGCCACCACGGCCATGACCGTGATGGCCAGTGCCAGTGTGATCGACAGGCGCCGCTGCACCGAGCCCGTCAGGCGTTCCTGGCGACCATCCATCCCACACCCCGCACGTTGCGTATCGCTTCGGCACCGAGCTTGCGCCGCAGCGCATGAATCAGGTATTCCACCGCGTTGCTCTCGACCTCCTCGCCCCAGCCGTAGACGCGGTCTTCCAGCTCTGCACGCGAAAGAATGGCGCCGGGGCGGATCAGGAGCGCGTGCAGCAGCGTGAATTCGCGCTGCGACAGCAGCACTGGCGCGCCACCCGAGGCGCTGGCCTCGCGCGTGGCTGGGTCCAGCGTCAGCACGCCGTTGCCCAGCATCGGCGCCGCCTGCCCGCCCTTGCGCCGGAGCACGGCGCGCATGCGCGCCAGCAGCTCGGCCATCTGGAAGGGTTTGACGAGGTAGTCGTCGGCGCCGCCGTCGAGCCCCTGCAGGCGGTCATCGAGCCCGTCGCGCGCCGTGAGGATGATCAGCGGCACCGCATTGCCGCGCGCGCGCAGGCTGGCCAGTACGGCCAGGCCGTCCTGGCCCGGCAGGCCCAGGTCGAGCAGCACCAGGTCGTAATGTTGCGTCTTCAGGGTATCCAGCGCGGTTTGGCCATCGCGCAGCCAATCCACCGCGTAGGCCGCGTCCTTGAGCGAGGCCTGCGCGGCCGCGCCGATCATCGGGTCATCCTCCACGAGCAAGACGCGCAATTCACTCCTCCAAGGCCTGCGCCGGGCGCCGCGGGCGGCGATGCATGGCATTGAACAGCACCGGCATGAAGAGCAGCACCAGCGGCAATTGCACCACCAGACCGGCGATGATGGCGACTGCCAGCGGCTGCTGCATCTGCGAGCCGGTGCCGATGGCAAAGGCCAGTGGCAGCAGCGTGAGAATGGCGGCGACGGTGGTCATGGCGATCGGGCGCATGCGGTTGATGCCGGCCTCGATCAGCGAGCTGCGCCAGTCGCTGCCGGCGGCCAGTTCCTGCTGCTCGGAAAAATAGAAGATGGCCACCTCGGTGACGATGCCGATGATCATGGTCATGCCCATCATGGCGGTGATGTTGAGTTCGATGCCCGTGAGCCACAGCCCGGTGAAGACCGCCGTCACCGCCAGCAGCGAGGTGGCCAGGATCGCCAGCGCGAGGCGAAAGCTCTCATACAGGAACAGCAGCAGGAAGAATACCAGCGCGGCGGCGGCGGCAAACACCGCCATCAGGCCGCGAAAGGCGATCTGCTGCTGCTGGTAGATGCCGCCCAGTTCGTAGTAGGCGCCCTGGGGCAGCACGCCGGGCGCGTCCAGCGCGGCCTTGACGTCGGCGATGGTCGAGCCCAGGTCGCGCCCCTCGATGCGGCCGGTCACGGCCAGCATCTGGCGCAGGTTCTCGCGGTTGATCTCGGGCTCGCCGGTCACGGTCTCGAAGGTCGCCACGCGGCGCAGCGCGAAGCTGTGGCCGTCGGGCGCGCGGATGCGCAACGCGCCCAGTTCATCGGTGGTGGCGCGCGCGGCCTGCGGCGCCCAGACGCGCACGCCGATCACCTTCACCGCCGTGGCCACCTGCGTCGCGACATTGCCCGCGAGGTAGTCGCTCACGGTCTTGGTGACGGCGTCCGGATCCACCCCTTCGAGCGCGGCGCGCACGCGATCGACGTGGATCTGCAGCGCGTCACCGGCCGGGTTGATGCCGTCCTTCACGTCCACCACGCCCTTGATCTGGCCGATCCGTTCGGCCACCTTGCGCCCGAGCGCCGGCAGTGCGGTCGGATCGCTGGCGTAGAGCTTGATTTCGATCGGCTGCGGCACCGAAGTGAGGTCGCCGATCAGGTCTTCCATGAGCTGCGCCATCTCGATCTTCAGCCCCGGCACCGTGCTCTCCACCCGGGTGCGGATGTCGGCCATGACCTCGTCCACCGGGCGGCGCGGGCCCGGCTTGAGGCTGATGAAGAAGTCGCCCTGGTTGGCCTCGGTCAGGCCGCCGCCCATTTGCGTGCCGGTGCGCCGCGAGTAGGCCGCCACCTCGGGCGTGGCGCGCACGATGTCCTCCACCTGGCGCAGCAGGCGGTCGGTCTCGGTGAGCGAGGTGCCCGGCGCGCTGTGGTAGTCGAGCACGAAGCCGCCCTCGTCCATCGCCGGCATGAAGCCCGAGCCGACCTGGCGAAACGCCCAGCCGCCGAGCAGCACCAGCAGCACCGCGCCGGCCAGCGCGATCCAGGCGTGGTCGAGCAGGCGCGCGAGCAGCAGGCGGTAGCGCGCGTGCACCCAGTCCTGCAGGCGCCCGCCTTCCTTCTGGCCGGCATCCCGGTGGTTCAGGAATTTGCCCGCCAGGATGGGCACGGCCAGCCAGCTGATGACGAAGGACACGGCCAGCGCCGAGGCCATGGTGATGGACAGCGCCTTGAAGAAGGCGCCGGTGACGCCGCCGAGAAAGGCCAGCGGCAGGAAGATGATGATGGTCGAGGCGCTGGAGCCCACCAGCGGCTGGAAGAACTCGCGCGCCGCACGCATCACCCGCTCTTCGGGCGCGCCGTCGGCGCCGCGCAGGCGCCGCACGATGTGCTCGACCATGACCACGGCATCGTCGACGATCAGGCCGACGGCGGCGGCCATGCCGCCCAGCGTCATGATGTTGAAGCTCATGCCCAGCACCTGCAGCAGCACCACCGTCGCGGCCAGCACCGCCGGCACCACCAGGATGGCGATCAGCATGATCTTGAGGTTGCGCAAAAACACCAGCAGCACCAGCGCGGCCAGACCCACGCCGATCAGGATGGCGTCGCGCACGCTGGCGGCCGACGCCGTGACCAGCGTGCTCTGGTCGTACCAGTTGGCGATCTTCACGCCTGCGGGCAGTTGCGCGGTGAAGCCCTTGAGCCGTGCTTTCACGTCGCTGGCGATCTGCACGCTGTTGCCGCCCGGTTGCTGGTAGATGTTGAGCAGCACCGCGTCGTGGCCGTCGGCGGTGACACGCACCCATTGCGGCTCGGTGGCGCTCTCGACGCTGGCCACGTCCTCCACCCGCACCACGCCGCCGGGGCCGCTGGCGAGCACCGTCTGGCGCATCTGCTCGGGCGTTGCCAGGCGCGTGTCGGACACCACCAGGTAGAGCTTGTAGCGGTCTTGCAGCCGCCCCACGGCCCTGAGCACGTTCTCGGCCGCCAGCGCCTTGGAGACATCGTCCAGCGTCAGGCCGAAGGCGTGCAGCTTGTCGGGGTTGACGCTGACGCGAAACTCCTGCACCGCACCACCCTTGATCTGCACGCGCGCCACACCAGTGACGCTGGAGAGCAGCGGCCGCAACTGGTACTCGGCCAGATCGCGCAATTGCGTGGGCGAGAGCGTGCCGGAGCTCAGGCTGTAGGCGATGATGGGCAGCTTGGTCGGGTCCATGCGGCGCACGTCGGCGCGCGTGCCCGGCGGCAGTTGCGGCAGGATTTGCGCGATCGCCGCGTTGACCTGCAAGGCCGCCGTCGTCATGTCGCTGCCCCAGCCGAAGTTCAGCGACACCTCGGCCGAGCCGCGGCTGGTGGTCGAGCGCACGTTCTCCACGCCAGGCACGCCGCGCACCGCTTCTTCGACCGGGCGCGTGACCTGCATCTCCATCTGCCGCGCCGGCTGGTCGCCGGCTTCCAGCGCCACCACGACGCGCGGAAACGCCACGTGCGGGAACAGCGACACCGGCAGGCGCAGCGCCGCGAACACGCCGCCCAGCGCCAGCAGGGTGAACAGGAACAGGATCGAGCGCCGGTGGTTCTGCGCCCACTGGCTGACGTTCATGGCGCGCCCTCCCGCACCGGCATGCCGTCTTGCAGCACGTAATTGCCCAGCACCACCACGGGCTGGCTGGCGTCCAGCCCCTCGCCTTCCACGGCCACCCGCGCGCCCGCCTGCAAGGTCTGACGCACGGCCACGCGCCGCGCCTTGCCGCCTGCCACCTGGTAGAGCCAGGCCCCCTGGGCGTCGCTGAGCACTGCATCGCGCGGCACCACCCAGGCATGCACCCGGCCCAGCGTGATGCGGGCGCGCACGTGCATGCCCGGGATCAGGAAATCGGCGTCGGTGGCGCGCGGCAGGTTCACGATCACGCCCACCAGGCGGCTCTTGGGATCGACGATGTCCTGCACCAGGGCCACCGTGCCTGCGGCGCTGCGGCCCGTGCCTTGCAAATCCTGAACCGCCACCGGCATGCCCACGCGCACCAGCGAGCGCTCGTCGGGCTCGATGCCGAGCTTCACGCGCAGGGCATCGGCGCGACCCAGTTGCAGGATTTGCGCGCCGGGCTGCACGCGATCGCCCTGCGCCACGGCGATGGCCGTGACCACCCCGTCGAACGGCGCGCGCACCGTGGCCCGCGCGGCGTCCCCGCCCAGGCCGTGCTGCGCCGCGAGGGCTGCTTCGGCATCGCGCAGGCTGCGGCGTGCGGCGTCCACCTGCGCGGCGGTCGCCAGTTGCAGGGCAAACAGGTCTTCATTGCGCTTGAGCTCGGAACGCGCGAAGCGGGCGGCGCTGTCCGCTTGCGCCCAGGCAAGCCGCGCCGCCGGGTCGGCGCCGAGCACCGCCAGGGGGGCGCCGCGTTTGACGGGCTGCCCCGGCGTCACCAGCAGTTTCTCGACCTGTCCGGCGTTGGGGAAATTCACGCTCTCGACGCTGCCGGTGGCCACTTCGCCCAGCGCCTCGATCCGGCGTGGCAGGTCTTCTTTTTGCAGGGGTGCGGTCTGCACCAGCGCGCTCACGGAGGGCTCGGCAGCTTGCGCCCGTGCGAACTCCAGGGGCGCCCAGCCGACGATCGCGATCAGGGCGCTGGTGGCCGCGAGGGCCTTGATTCGATTCATTGCGTGTCTTCTCCCATTTTCTCGGGTAGTTCACCGCCGATCAGGGTTTGCAGCGCCACGCGCTGCAGCCACAGGGCCTGCTCCAGGTTGATTTGCTCGATCTGCTTGGCCAGCACCGAGGCTTGCAGGCCAACATAGGCCAGGGCGTCGATCTGGCGCATGCGAAACGCCTCTTGCCATTGGCCGGCCGCGCGCGTGAGTTGGGCCAGACCATCGCGCACCTCCTGCAACTGGCGTTCATTGATGCGCTGCTCATCGAGCAGCCGATGGACATCGCCGTGGGCGGCGTTCAGGCGGCCCTGGTAGTCCTCGCGCAACTTGTCGCGCGTGGCCTCTTCGATGGCGATGTTGCCGCGGTTGCCGTTGAAGATCGGCAGGCTGAGCGAGACGCCGAAGCCGCTGGTGTAGACGTGGCTGGTGTCGCGCGCCCGCGTGAAGCCGACGGTGAAATTCGGGAACTGCCCGGCGATGGCGGCGCGCAAGCGCGCGTCCTCGGCCGTGTAGCCGTGATGCAGCGCGATCAGATCGGGGCGGCGCTCGGGCAGCCGGGGCAATGCGGCGAGCACGGCGGATTCGTCAAGCGGGGGCAGGGTGATGCCGTCCTGCAGCGGCAGCCGCGTTTCGGGCGCCAGCCCCAGCAGCGCGTTCAGATCATGTTGGTCGGTATTGATCTGGCGCTCCAGGTCGTGGATCTGGCGCTCGGTGTCCTGCAAGGCGCCGAGCTGGGGCGTGACGGCGTCGAGCGTGAGCAGGCCGCGATCGAGCGCCGCCTGCGTGCGCCGGTAGCGGTCGGCAAAAAGCGCCCGGCTGTCGTGCAGCACGCGCATCAGGCGGGTGTCTTGCACCTGCCGGATGAACAGACTGCGCGCCCGCGCCACGACTTGCCATTCCTGCCACAGCAAATTGAGATCGGTCTTGCGCGCATCTGCCCCTGCGGCCCGGCTGTCCCAGGGGTGGCGCAGCAGCGCGTTCAGGTCAAAGCCGAGGTTGAGGTTGAAGGCGCTGCTCGCGCCCGGTCCGCCGTTGCCCGGGAAGTCGCGCGTGAGCGAGAGCGTGGGGTCGGGCAGCAGCCCAGCCGCAAAGGCCTGCGCGTGCGCGATGCGCGCGTCGGCGCGCGCCAGCTTCAGATCCGGGTTGTTCAGCACGGCCAGGATGGCCACGTCGTCCATGTCCAGCCGGCCGTCCTTCGCGAATGCGTGCGCGGCCAGTTCGGGCAGCGACAACCTGGCGCGATCGACGCGGATGTCGGCCACGCTGCGGGCCAGGTTCTCGTGCTCGGGCAGCGGTTTGGCCTGGTAGCTGGCGCAGCCGCCCAGCACGGATGCGGCCGATGCGACGAGAAGGAATTTCCCGATGAAATTCATTGGCCTGCCCTCGCCGCCCCGCCTTGGGCGCGCCGCGTTGCCATGAAGGCGCGTGGCCAGGGTCTTGCGCCGCTGCGGGACTCGGGGTGCATTGAAGGGTGCGCGCGTGTCATGGTGCTTCGCGGTGGTGCAGGAACTGCTCGGTGCCCACGAGCGCCAGGATGATCGAGAGGAACAAAGCGCTGGTCCACATCGTCCCCAGGCCCAGGCCGCCGTCGGCGTGCGCCTGCGTCAGCAGATCGCCCATCGCCGCGCCGAAGGGGCGTGTGAGGATGTAGGCGATCCAGAACGTCAAGACTGCGTTGCCGCCCAGGCGCCAGGCGCCCCAGGTGAGGGCGATCAAGGTGCCGAAGGCCAGCGCGCCGCGCGCAAAACCCAGGTGCAAGGCCTCGGTGGCCAGGTCGCCGGCGGCGGTGCCCAGTGCGAAGGTGCACAGGATGGCGGCCCAGTAAAACAGCTCGCGTCGGCGCGTGACGATGTCGTGTATCGACAGCGTGCGCTCCACCCGCCACCACGCGGCGAAGATGCCTGCCAGCGCGATGGCAAAGGCCGGCGTGCTGACGTACAGGCTGACGCCCAGACCGTCGGTGAACCAGTCGGTGATCTGCGTGCCGACGATGCTCACCAGCACCACGCTGAGCCAGTAGATCCACGGCGTGTAGCGCGGCGTGCGCAATTGCCAGACGAGGGCTGCGAGCAGCAGCGCGGACATCAGCGCACGCGTCGCGCCCTGGCCCCAGCCGGCGTCGAACGCCAGATAGTCGGCGGCGGTTTCGCCGACCGTGGTGCACATGATCTTGATGATCCAGAAGGCCAGCGTGGCCTGGGGCACCTTGGTCCAGGCGTCGCTGCCCATCCAGGCGGGGCTGCGGGGGACGGTGAGAGTCGACATGGCATCTCGCACGAGAATTTCGATGGCCTGGATATTGAGCGCCAAGACTTAGCCGACCCATAGCCCCGTCATGCCGTTGGGCATCCCGCCGTGCGGACGGGCCTCGCCGATGGCATGGCGGAGGGGTCGGCGGGGGTCAATCGGCGTGATCTTGTTTGGAGGACAGGACGGCGCCCGTGCTCGCGTCGATGCGGACGTCGAACACCTTGGTGCCGCTGACCACTTCGATCTCGTAGTGCGGGCCTTGCTTGGCGTGCTCGAATTCGGCCTTGACCGCCTTGCCTTGCGCGTGCTGTTCGGCGGCGGCGACGGCTTGGGTCAGGCTGACCTGGGCCTGGGCGGCCGCGAGCGCATCGTTCTGGGCGGTGGCCGAAGCCCAGGCCACGGCCCCGGCGGTGGACAGCGTGATGGCGATGAAGGCCAGGGAGCTGTAGCGTTGCATGATGAATCTCCAATCAGGGAAGGCACGCGAATTCGTGCGCCACGAAGCATCCGTGACTGGGCTTAGCGCTCACTGAGGGCGGGGCGGGATGGAGTGGGGCAGCGATTCCGGCTGCCACGCACGCAAGCGTTCGGCGGGAAACACCAGCGCGAATTCCGAACCGTGGCCGGGCACGCTGCTGATTTCCAGGCGCGCGCCATGGCGCTGCGCAACGTGCTTGACGATCGCCAGGCCCAGCCCCGTGCCGCCGAAGTCGCGCGACCGGTTGGCGTCGATGCGGTAGAAGCGCTCGGTCAGGCGCGGCAGGTGCTCGGGCGCGATGCCGGGGCCGCTGTCGCGCACGGCGAAGCGCGCGCCGCCGTCCGGCTGCGCCTGCCAGGTGACGGCGATGGTGCCGCCGCCCGGCGTGTAGCGCACGGCATTGCCGGCGAGGTTGGACAGGGCGCTGTACAGCTCGGCCGGCGTGCCCGCGATCTCGCCCGCCTGCGCCAGCGACTCCGGGGGCGGAAAGCACAGGCGCTGGGGCGGCTGGTCCGCGGGCAGCCGCTGCTGCGAGAGGGCGCGGGCGTCCTGCTCGCAGCGCGCCAGCAGCTCTTGCACGGGCGTCCATGGCGCCAGCCCGGGCGGGGCGCTGCCCTCCAGGCGTGAGAGCGTGAGCAGGTCCTGCACCAGGTCGCGCATGCGCTGCGCCTGCTGCGCCATCAGGGCCAGGTAGCGCGCGCGTTCGTGCTCCTGCAGGGTGAGCGTCTGCAGGGTTTCCACGAAGCCCGCGAGCACCGTCAGCGGCGTGCGGATTTCGTGCGAGACGTTGGCGACGAAGTCCCGGCGCATGGCCTCCGCCTGCTCCAGCGCGGTGATGTCGCGCGAGAGCATCAGCCGCTGGCCGTCGCCGTAGGGGTGCAGGCGCACCGACAGCCGCACCGGGTGCGTGGGCGTGCTCTCGCGCCCGTTCAGCACCACGTCGCCCGTGAAGTCGCCCGCCGCCAGGTAGGCGCTGAAGGCCGGCTCGCGCAGCAGGTTGACGATGGACTGCATCCGGTCGCGCTGCGCATCGAGGCCGAAGTGCTGCGCCGCCATCTGGTTGCACCATTCGATGTGCCCCGTTGCATCCAGCAGCAGCACGCCGTTGGGCGAGGCCTGCAGCGCCTGCAGGAAGGCTTGCAGCCGCGCGTCGCTGGCGGCGGTGGCGCGGGCCTGCTCGCGCAGGAGGCGGCGCGTGCGGTCGATCGCCTCGCCCCAGGGCCCGCCCAGCCGCGGGTCGGCGGCGGCATCGCCGCGGCGCAGCCAGGCCAGGGCCCGCAGGCTGCCGAGTGCCTCCCAGGCGAACCAGCACCACGCCGTGGCCGCCACGCCCGCCAGCGCGCCCCAGGGGCCGCCCTGCCACGCGCCGAGCGCGGCGCCCGCGAGCTGCAGGCCGAGAAAAAGCGCGAAGCGCCCGAGCATGGCGGGGCCGGCCTTCAGGGCAGCGGATCGCCCGCGGGCGGCTGCGCGGTCAGGCGGTAGCCCGCGCCGCGCACGGTCTGCACCATGGCGGCCGCGCCGCCCAGGGCCTCGCGCAGGCGCTTGACGTGTACGTCCACCGTGCGCTCCTCGATGAACACGTGGTCGCCCCAGACGCTGTCCAGCAGTTGCGCCCGGCTGTGCACGCGCTCGGCGCGGCTCATCAGGTGCTGCAGCAGCTTGAACTCGGTAGGGCCGAGCCTGAGCGGCTGGCCGGCCCAGCTCACCTGGTGCGTGGCGGGGTCGAGCTGCAGCGCGCCCACGGCGAGGGGCTCGCCCGCGTGCTCCGGCGCGCGCCGGCGCAGCACGGCGCGGATGCGCGCCAGCAGCTCCTGGGGCGAGAAGGGCTTGGTGATGTAGTCGTCGGCGCCGGCGTCGAGCCCGGCGATCTTGTCCGGCTCGTCGCCGCGCGCGGTCAGCATCAGGATGGGCACGGGCCGGGTGCGCGCGTCCTGGCGCCATCGGCGCGCCAGCTGCAGGCCGTCCTGGCCCGGCAGCATCCAGTCCAGCAGGATGACGTCGGGCAGCACGGCGTCGAGCGCGCGCTGCGCCGCCAGGCCGTCCCCGGCGATGACGGGCGCGTAGCCGTGGTGGCGCAGGTTGACGGCGATCAGCTCGGCGATCGCCGGCTCGTCCTCGACGATCAGCACGCGGGGCAGGTGTTTCATTGCACGACCGATTCGATGTCCTGCAGCGTGGTGTGGCGCACGTCCTTGCCCTGCACCAGGTAGATGATCAGCTCGGCGATGTTCTTGGAGTGGTCGCCGATGCGCTCGATCGCCTTGGCGAGGAACAGCAGGTCCAGGCTCGGGGAGATGGTGCGCGGGTCTTCCATCATGTAGGTGATGAGCTTGCGCATGAAGCCGTCGAACTCGCGGTCGATCAGGTCGTCCTCCTTGAGGATCGCCAGCGCCGCCCGGGTGTCCAGGCGCGCGAACGCGTCCAGCGCCTTGCGCAGCAGGCCCGCGGCCAGGTCGGCGGCCACGCGCAGGTCGCCGCTGGGCAGCGCGCGCGCCGTGCCGCTTTCGATGATGGAGCGCACCATGCGCGCCATGCGCTCGGCCTCGTCGCCCATGCGCTCCAGGTTGGCGATGGCCTTGGAGAAGGCCATCAGGAGGCGCAGGTCGCGCGCCGTGGGCTGGCGCCGCGCGATGATGGTGATCAGCTCGTGGTCGATCTCGACCTCCATCGTGTTCACGCGCCGTTCGAGCGCGTCCACGCGGTCGGCCGCCTCCAGGCTGAACTGCGAGAGCGCGGCGATCGCCTGCCGGATCTGCTCCTCCACCAGCCCGCCCAGCTCCATGACGCGGGTGGAGACGGTGTTGAGTTCGCTGTCGAATTGGGTGGAAAGGTGTTTGTCGGTCATCCGAATCTCCCGGTGATGTAGTCCTCGGTCTCCTTGCGCTCGGGCTTGAAGAACATCTGCTCGGTGGCGCCGAACTCCACCAGCTCGCCCAGGTACATGTAGGCGGTGTAGTCGCTGCAGCGCGCGGCCTGCTGCATGTTGTGCGTGACGATGACCACGGTGTAGTCACTCTTGAGCTCGGCGATCAGCTCCTCTATTTTGGCGGTGGAGATCGGGTCCAGCGCCGAGCAGGGCTCGTCCAGCAGCAGCACCTCGGGCTGCGCCGCGATGGCGCGCGCGATGCACAGGCGCTGCTGCTGCCCGCCCGAGAGGCCCGCGCCGCTGTGCTGCAGCTTGTCCTTGACCTCGTCCCACAGCGCGGCCTTGCGCAGCGCCCACTCCACGCGCTCGTCCATGTCGGCGGCGTTCAGGCGCTCGAACAGCTTCACGCCGAAGGCGATGTTGTCGTGGATGGACATGGGAAACGGCGTGGGCTTCTGGAACACCATGCCGACCCTGGCGCGCAGCAGCGCCACGTCCTGCGGGCTGGCGAGCAGGTCCTCGCCGTCGAGCAGGACGCGGCCCTGCGCGCGCTGCTCGGGGTAGAGCTCGAACATGCGGTTGAAGGTGCGCAGCAGCGTCGACTTGCCGCAGCCCGAAGGGCCGATGAAGGCCGTCACCTTGTGCTCGGGGACGTCGAGGTCGATGCCCTTGAGCGCATGGAACCGGCCGTAGTGGAAGTGCAGGTCGCGCACGGTCAGCTTGGCGCGGGAGGCAGGGGAGGCTGGGGAGAGGGTGGACATGGGGGTCATTTCCTTCGCGTCAGCACGCGGGCGAGGATGTTGAGCGCGAGCACGGTCACGGTGATCAGGAGCACCGCCGCCCAGGCGAGCTGCTGCCAGTTCTCGTAGGGGCTCATGGCGAACTTGAAGATCGTCACCGTGAGGCTCGCCATGGGCTTGGAGAGGTCGCCGTTCCAGAACTGGTTGTTGAGCGAGGTGAAGAGCAGCGGCGCCGTCTCGCCCGCGATGCGCGCCACGGCCAGCAGCACGCCGGTGATCACGCCGCTGGCCGCCGCGCGCAGCGTGATGTGGCTGATCACCTTCCACTTGGGCGTGCCCAGGGCGTAGGCCGCCTCGCGCAGGGCCGCGGGCACCAGGGCCAGCATGTTCTCCGTGGTGCGGATGACGACCGGGATCACGATCAGCGCCAGCGCCATCACCCCGGCCCAGCCGGAAAAGCTCTTGAAGCGCGCCACCACCACCGCGTAGACGAACAGGCCGATGACGATGGAGGGCGCGGACAGCAGGATGTCGTTGATGAAGCGCACCACGCCCGCCAGCCAGCGGCCCTGGCCGTATTCCGCCAGGTAGACGCCGGCCATCACGCCCACCGGCGCGCCGATGCCGGTGGCCAGGCCCACCATCAGCGCCGAGCCGGCGATGGCGTTGAGCAGGCCCCCGGCCTCGTTGGGCGGCGGCGTCATCTGCGTGAAGAGCGCGAGCGACAGGCCGCCCAGGCCCAGGCGCAGCGTCTCCCACAGAATCCACACCAGCCAGAACACGCCGAAGGCCATCGCGGCCAGCGACAGGGCGAGCGCGATGCGGTTAACGCGCTGGCGGCCGGCAAAGCGCGCCTGGCGCGTGCGCGCCAGCGCTGCGGCATTCACGGGGGGCGTCATGCGCGCGCTCCCTCGCCCTTTTGCAGGCGATTGAGCAGCACCTTGGACAGCGCCAGCACCACGAAGGTGATGAAGAACAGCACCAGGCCCAGGTAGATCAGCGAGGCCTGGTGCAGCCCCTCGCCGGCCTCGGCGAATTCGTTGGCCAGGGCCGAGGTGATGCTGTTGGCGGCCTCGAACAGCGAGAGCGACTGCAGCTGGTTCATGTTGCCGATGACGAAGGTCACGGCCATGGTCTCGCCCAGGGCGCGGCCCAGGCCCAGCATCACGCCGCCGAGCACGCCGGTCCTGGTGTAGGGCAGCACCACCTGCCACATTACTTCCCAGGTGGTCGCGCCCAGGCCGTAGGCGGACTCCTTCAGCAGCGCGGGCGTGAGCTCGAACACGTCGCGCATGACCGAGGCGATGAACGGAATGATCATGATTGCCAGGATGATGCCGGCCGACAGGATGCCGATGCCCACGGGCGGGCCGGACACCAGCGCACCCAGCCAGGGCACGTCCTGCAGCAGCGCCTGCAGCGGCTGCTGCACCCAAGTGGCGAGGATGGGGCCGAACACCATCAGCCCCCACATGCCGTAGACGATGGAGGGCACGGCGGCCAGCAGCTCGATGGCCGTGCCCAGCGGGCGCTTGAGCCAGGCGGGGGAAAGCTCGGTGAGGAAGAGCGCGATGCCGAAGCTCACCGGCACGGCGATCAAGAGCGCGATGGCCGACGTCGCCAGCGTGCCGTAGATCATCACCAGGCCGCCGAACTCGCCGGCCACCGGATCCCACTGGCTGCGCGCCAGGAAGGACAGGCCGTAGCGCTCGATGGCGGGCCAGGCGCCGACGACCAGCGATGCCAGGATGCCCAGCAGCAGCGCCAGCGTGAGCAGCGCCGCGGCGCGGGCGGCGCCCGCGAACCATTGGTCAGCCAGCCCGCTGGCTCGTGGGGGCCGCGGCATTATGGAAGCACCACCGCCTTGCCCGTGGCGTCGGCGATCCTGCCCCAGGAGCGCGTGATCACGCTCTTGACGGAGGCCGGCATGGGCACGTAGTCGAGCGCGGCCGCCGCCGGGTCGCCCTGGCGGTAGGCCCAGTCGAAGAACTTGAGCACGGTGGCGGCCTGCGCCGGCTTGTCCTGGCTCTTGTGCATCAGGATGAAGGTGGCGCCGGTCAGGGGCCATGCGCCCGGGCCCGGCTGGTTGGTGAGGATCTGGTGAAAGCTCTTGCTCCAGTCCGCGCCGGCGGCCGCGGCCTTGAAGGCCTCGTCCTGCGGCGCGACGAAGGCGCCGTCGGCATTCTGCATCCGCACCCAGACCATCTTGTTCTGCTTGACGTAGGCGTATTCCACGTAGCCGATCGCGTTGGGCAGGCGTGCGACGAAGGCGGCCACGCCCTCGTTGCCCTTGCCGCCCGCGCCGGTGGGCCAGTTCACCGCCGTGCCTTCGCCCACCTTGGCCTTCCACTCGGCGTTCACCTTGGAGAGATAGTTGGTGAAGATGAAGCTGGTGCCGGAGCCGTCGGCGCGGCGCACCACGGTGATGGCGGCGTCGGGCAGGCTCACGCCGGGGTTGAGCGCCTGGATGGCCGGGTCGCTCCAGCGCGTGATCTTGCCGAGGTAGATGTCGCCCAGCACCTGGCCGTTGAGCCGGAGCTGGCCGGGCGCGATGCCCTGGAGGTGGACCACGGGCACCACGCCGCCGATCACGGTGGGGAACTGCACCAGGCCCTTCTTGTCCAGGTCTTCGTCGCTCAGCGGGGCGTCGGATGCGCCGAAGTCCACCGTCTTCGCCTCGATCTGGCGCAGCCCCGCGCCCGATCCGACGGACTGGTAGTTGATCTTGACGCCGGTCTCCTTGTGGTAGTCGGCCGCCCATTTGGCATACAGCGGCGCGGGAAAGCTCGCGCCGGCGCCGGTGGCTTCCTGCTGCGCCAGCGCCGGTGTGGCCGCCGCCGTCCACAGCGTGGCGCACAAGAGGATTCGCTTCATCGATGGTTTCATCGCAGATGACCTTCAACAGGTGTAGTGAACGACGAAACGGACTCTAAAAGCGCGATATGACACTGCCGTGACAGTGTGCGGTCAGTCCTCCAGCATCCGGCGCGCCGCCGCGGCCATGTGCGCGGCGTCCACGCCAAAGTGGCCGCGCAGCGCCGCGCGCGTGTCGCTGCGGCCGAACCCGTCGGTGCCCAGCGTGCGGTAGGCGCGCCCGGCGGGCAGGTGCGCGCGGATGAGCTCGGGCACGCTGCTGACGTAGTCGGTGGCGGCGACGATCGGCCCCCGCGTGGCGGCCAGCACCTGCGCCACCCAGGGCGCCGCGCCCGAATAGTATTCATGGTTGCCGGTCACGAGGTACACCCCGAACGGCGCGCGCAGCTCGCCCAGGGGGCTGGCCTGAGGCGCCAGTTGCTCGACGCTGCCGTCCACCACGTCGCCCGTGATGGCGATCATGTCTGGCGCCTGTCCGTTGACGGCGTCGACGATGTAGTGCATCTCGGTCGGGGTCTGGTCGGCCTGGATGCCGTTGAAGACGACCTGGTAGGCCAGCGTGGCGGTCGCGTGCGGAGCGACGTCCGGCACCGCCCAGGCGAGCGTGGTGCCGGAGACCGTCGCGCCGGTGGGGACGGCGACCAGCGTCGCGTCGTCCAGCACGTCGGACAGGTCGTCGACCACGGACGCGGCGGGCAGCGCCGCCGGGCCGGCGTTGCGGACGGTCAGCGGGTGGTCGAGCAAATCCGCGGTGCGCCGTACGATGGCCAACCCGAGGCCCAATCCCTTCGATCGATCGCGTTCCGGGTTTCCGACCTGATGAAACTCCAGAAATATCTTGTCGAGATCGGTGTCGGAGATGCCGACGCCGGTGTCCCAGACTTCGATGAGGATGTGAGGCCCGCGTCGACGCCAGCCGATGAGCACGCCGCCTCGCATCGTATGGCGAATGGCGTTGTCGAGCAGGTTGCGCAGTACGCGTTCGAGCAACACCGGATCGGAACGCACGGCGACCGCCTCGCTATTGCGGGCCGCGTGAACGCGCAGGATCAACCCTTTCGCTGCCGCTTGCGGTGCATATTCCAACTGGAGTTGATCGATGATCGGCGCAAGTCTCAGGGCTCGGGGTTTGGGCTGGATCACGCCGGCATCCAGCCGTGAGATGTTGAGCAGCCCGTCGAAGAGTTGTCCCATTGCGAGGGTCGCGCGACCG